>Ga0316205_10001263_pt1 | contig 34049 bp, 28 predicted proteins | sample 3monthpyrite_MG_FD_204941 | JGI IMG/M metagenome (GOLD analysis project Ga0316205, IMG submission 204941) | Microbial mat bacterial communities from mineral coupon in-situ incubated in ocean water Damariscotta River, Maine, United States -... | ecosystem: Environmental > Aquatic > Marine >...
TTGACCTTTGAATGGAAAGGCACTGCATCAAATGCTTCGCCATTCAAAGGAAAGATTATTCAGAAGTAACACTTAACTTATTATCCTTAAATATGATTTTATTTGAGTTTAAAGGCATGAATATTAATTCTCGAACGCTCGTACGCAAATTAAATGAGAATTTTAGAACGCCAAATCATCATGTTTGAGCTCTCAACGGCCGCAAATGACGCCAATATTCAAACGCATTCGTCTCCGGTTAATGAACTAATATTAAAACTGGCGAGTCGTTGCAATATCAACTGCAGCTACTGTTATTGGTTTAGAGATCCATTAGTTCTTTCTTCACCCAAAATAATTCAACCAGAAGTTGTATTGGCCTTTAGTGATAAGCTCCACGAACATGTTTCTCTTTTTAAGATGAAGCATTTCTCGATCACTTTTCATGGTGGAGAACCAACTCTGTTTCCACTAGAGCGCTTTGAAGCGCTCTGTCAATCAATCCACCAGATCAAACAGCAAACCCATTGCAACATTGCTTTATCCATGCAAAGTAACGGTCTGTTGATTGATAAAAACTGGTTAAAGGTATTAAAAAAATATAATGTGACATTAGGTATCAGTCTTGATGGAGAGCAACAAATTCATGACAAATACCGGATCGATCACAAAGGCAGAGGAACTTACCTAAAAACCGTAGCCGCTATTGAGCGATTACGCGCCGCAGACTTATCAGTTTATATTTTGTCAGTAGCTGACCCACAAAGGGGCGCAGCCCTATTCGTCGATCATTTAGTTAATCAGCTCGGCATTAAGCAGTTTGATGTCATAATCCCTCATTTACATCACGAGAACAAAGTAGTATCAATAGCTGATTATTTTTGTGATCTATTTGACCAGTATATGGACACTCTTATCGAACAAGATGTGGGGATCCGTATTCTAGACAAATATATGAAGCAGATTGTACTGAGTTTGCGGCAACAAAATCCAGGGCCAGGTTATATTTCAACAGTGACCCTATTGACCGACGGTTCTCTAGAAGCGACCGATGACCTTAGAGGAGCCGGAGGACTCGCCCCCAGTATAATCAACATCAAGACGCATACATTGCAACAAGTCTGCGAAGATCCATTGTGGCAGGAAATCTATCATAGCTCATTAAATCTCAGCGAAAAATGCTTATCTTGCGAATTTAAAGATACCTGCGCGGGCGGACCGATGGCGACCCGTTGGTCAGATAAAAATCGCTTTGATAATCCCAGCGTCTATTGTAATGACTTGTTCAAAATAATGACCCATATGAAAAACCGGTTAGCGCCCCATATTGACAAGGCGATCCAACAAGAGACATTGGAATGTTAAAAACTTCACAAACAAATTTAGTTCATGAAACCGGGTTGGATCAAAAAAAAGATTTTCTTCAGGAATTAACCGAAAAACGTTTTTTGCAACTGGATAACTTGTTAACCGCAGAGACCTGCCAACTGCTATCAAAACGCATTCATATTTTACAATCTGCCGGCAAACTCAAAGAATGCGATTTATGCCCTTTGAGCCAATGGATTTATGGCGATGACTGCTTTGCGGAAGTACATAAATTTTTCTGCGAGCAGTTGTCATCCTTGTTTGGCATCGAACTAGTCGCCACGTTTAATGCAGTACGTTTTTATTCCCAAAAAGCTACGCTGCCCAAACACATTGATCGAGAGGCCTGCGAATTTTCGCTCAGCGTCCCCATCGACTATTCAGGCGATGAGCTATGGCCCATTTATCTATCGGAAGAAAAGCAAGAAGCGCAGGGAATTCCCATTTCACTAAAAAAGGGTGATGGCATCATGTTGCAAGGTGCTAAGGTTTATCACTGGCGAAAGCCGCTAAAAAATCAGTGGCAAATTCAGGCCTTTTTCTTCTTTGTTGATGCCGCTGGTGAATTCAAGGATCAAGCTGGAGATATTATTGAAAGATATCCTCAACAAAAATCCAATGGCTTAGAAATCAAGTCAGGCAGTTTTTCAATTTCTTAGTTTAAACCCATTAGCCACCTATTCCATTTAGGCCTTTCTAACAAACTTAGATTTTAACATCATTTGCCCAGCACCATCGACCTTGCAGTCAATATCATGATCACCATCGACGAATCGCTTAATCGTTGCTTTTGTACCCACCTTTAGCGTGATTGAGGTCCCTTTAACTTTAAGATCTTTGATTAAAGTGACTTTGTCGCCCTCTGCGAGCAAATTACCCACGCTGTCGTTAAGAATAATCGCATCTTCGTCTACAGGTTCAACATTCGGGTCCCACTCATTTCCGCACTCTGGGCAAATTAACATATTACGGTCGGCATAGGCGTATGTAGAATTACATTGTGGGCATGGTGGAATAGTATCTGACATGGGAAGTCTCAATGATTGAATAAGATAAGGATTAGCAGTGATTGTAGACTAATTGGAGAGAGTTTTTAACCAATGAGAACAATTTTTTAGTCTTTCAACTAATGATTATAAATCGAGATATACATTTCTCACTTTTGCGTTTCTATTGAAATCCTAAACATCAGAGGTAAATGCAAAAATCAGGAGTCCGCTTTCTTAAATGTAAAATACATTGCTTTTAGGCCTTTTCCTTTATGTGCTTCTCTGAACACTCTTGGATTTTCAATCTGTTGTTGAAACTGGCAGTCAGGACAATGCTCTTCCACTGTATTTAGAATAAATTGCTGATCTAAATCCGGTGAATTAATACAAAACAATAATTCACTATTATCCGCCATGAATTCCGGAATGCGCTTAATGATTTTTTTGTAATCTCTCTCTATATCGACACTGCCTTTTTGAAACGTCGGTGGATCGCAGATCAACAAATCAAACTTTGATTCCCGGCGTAACTTGCCCCAGGATTTAAACAAATTGACTGCCGCATATTTGACCTTGCTTAAGTTTTGATCATTCAGCTTGTGATTCTCGCGTCCCTGACTTAATGCCGTTTTACTCATATCGATATTCAGTACATATTCCGCCCCACCAGCAATAGCGCAAACGGAAAAAGCGCAGGTATAGGAGAATAAATTGAGTACCCGTTTATTGCAGCTATGCTTCCTCACCCACTTGCGCCCGTTGGCCATATCTAAAAACAGACCATGATTTTGATTGTTGGCTAGACTAATTTGGTATTTTAGTGAATTCTCTTCTGCCACTAACGACTTTATATTATCACCCCAGAGACATTCGACTGGCGCTTTAGTTTGATAACGATATTGAACCTGTATTGATTGACAGCCTTGAATCTGTCGCTGAATTTTATGACAAAGTTGGGTAAGCCAATCGCCACTAACTTCACAGTACAAAGTGATCAAAACGACCGGTGCATACCAGTCAATACAGACATGTGTCAAATTCGGATAACAATGTCCCCGACCGTGAAATAGTCGCGCACAGTCATTCGATATGGGAGTTGAAAAATTGGGGGATTCTTTGTTGCTGACTGTCATTTTTTTGATTCAACTAAATTACTTTTATGAGCTTTGTTGCACAATGGATCATGTCTTGATACAAGTTTCGACCCTTTTTTTAAAGTTGCTGGCATATGTTTTAGCCCGCAGGTAGAATGACCGCATCACACTTTCGAATCAACCTATCGGAATAATTATGACACAATCTTTAAAATCCTTGTTAACGATTTTTTTAGCCATAACATTACTGCAAATTAGCGAAATATCTGCCGCTCAGAATAACGGAGAAACCGTGGTAATTACCGGTGCCAACCGTGGTATCGGACTTTCTCTAGCAGCGAAGTTTAAACAGCAAGGATATAATGTAATAGCGACCGCTCGCAAACCATTAAAAGCGAAAGCACTCAATCAGTTAGGTGTTCAGGTAGAACAACTGGATATTGCCGATCAAACCAGTGTAGACGCTTTAAAACTAAAACTCAAAAATCAATCCGTCGATATTCTATTAAACAATGCGGGTATCATGGGACATGGCACAAAGGAATTTGAGGACCTCAAGATCGAAAGGTTAGGACAAGTCTTTGAGGTCAACAGTTTGGGCGCACTAAGAGTCACTCAGGCATTGTTACCTAACTTGCAAAAGGGAAAAAGAAAGATTGTCGCCAGTGTTAGCAGTCGCATGGGAAGCATAGAAGAAAATACGAGTGGAGGTGGATTGGGTTATCGCGCCAGTAAATCAGCACTAAACAGTTTTAACAAATCACTTTCAATAGAGTTTGCCAGCCAAGGGTTTGTGTTCGTTGTCTTACATCCCGGATGGGTCAGGACAGACATGACGAGCGATAAAGCCACCTATTCAACAAAAGAAAGTGCCGATAACCTGTATCAAGTGGTATCTAAATTACGCCAAGAAGACAATGGTAAGTTTTATGATTTACTCGGTCAGTCAGTCGCCTGGTAAGAAATCAGCGCTGATAAGTTCGGCGCCATAAATAAAGTCAAATCAGTTTTGCTGGCATTATTTTACACATCGTTTAAACTGGATAATCTGTATCTGTTTTGAAGTCCGATGTATGATTCGCAATTGGAATAAAAACTTATTTTAATATAAATAAACCCTGCTATCAATTTTGCTGCTACGGGTATTGTATAGGGTCTATATTTGTAAATCTGACCTCTTAGGAAATCTTATTTAGATGTTTCGTTTATTCAGTTTTTTTGTGCTTTCCGGGGTTAAATATCTCTCCAGTGTTTTCTATCGTTTTGATGTTACTTGGTTGAGCAAGCAATCGGCCGTCAATTGGAAAGAAGTTAAATTAATCGTTTTTCTTAATCATACGAGTCTTTTTGAGCCTATTTTTATTCGGGTTGCACCCAATTCCTTTATTTGGAGGTTATCCCGAAATCTGGTTGTTCCAGGGGCCGATGTCACTTTGAACAGGCCTATCGTTGGTCGTTTTTTTAAGACCATTGTTCCCGGCGCCGTTTCAATCTCCCGCAAAAGAGATAGCAGCTGGAATCGTTTTATGGAGAAAATAACGCCTCAGTCAGTGGTTGCCATATTACCGGAAGGCCGCATGAAGCGAAAGAATGGCCTCGATAAACACGGTAAACCAATGTCAGTGCGAGGTGGTGTCGCTGATATTTTGCATAATATGAACGAAGGGAATGCACTTTTTGTGTATAGTGGCGGATTACATCATATCCAATCTCCAGGTCAAATACTGCCAAAGATTTTTAAACAGGTGAAGGTTAATCTGGAGTTAATCAATATTGAACAATATAAACAATTGATAAAAGCTAAATCGAGTACTCTTAAAGAATTTAGACGAAATCTGGTAGAGGATCTTGAACAGAAGCTACGTTCAAGAATACCGCTCGATAACATCGCGGAAAAAGAATCTACTAAATAGCGGTTAAAATTTTAAACTGAATATAAAATTCTAGAATAAATACCCCGCTAATCTAGTCCAGCGCAAAATAAGATAACTCTTGCGCTAACTCGATAGGTCCGGAAAAACTTTTTTTAATATGGGTTTTAGTATTCTTCACCCTATCGATACTACGTCGCATAAAATGTGCTAACACTAACTGTTTGATATTGGCTTCATCCGCTATTTTGCCGATCATATCAGGGGCCATATGCAGACGTTTTGCAAAAGAATTAGCATTTTGAGGAATAGCATTATTGGCAACAAGCAGATTGGTATTCTTTGCCAATATGGGTAAATTGCCGCTACTTCCATTCATATCGCCGCTAAAAGTTAAAGAACATTGGTTGACATTAACTCGCCAGGCAATTGCCGGAATTCGGCCGTGATTAACATTGATAGATTCGATCGATATTGCTTTATCCAGTTGTATCTTCCACACCTTATTATTTGGCTTAACTGACTGTCCACGGATCAAAAATTCAGTGGAATCTTGCTGCCGGAAATTATCAGAAAGGTAAGGATAAACACTTTTTTGCTGATCACTAAAAAATGCGGCAACAAAATTTTCTGTCGAGGGAAAATCGCCGCCTTCATCGGGTCCAAAAATCGGTAAAACCTGTTCTCTCCCGGTAAAATAACCTGCTTTAATATAAACTGGCAAAGCCGCAGAATGGTCAACGTGCAGGTGAGTGAGTAGTATTGCTTGAAGATGATTAAAATTGGCCCCGGACTTTTCGAAATTGAAACTACTACCCCCACCTGCGTCAACCATGATTCTTGCTTTTCCATCAATCCAAACCAAAAACGAACTTGACGCCAGACCGTCATCAATTTCCGGCCCACCTGCGCCTAAGACTTGGAGGCGAACATTGGAGCAAGATAAGGACTCTTTAGCAATACCGCTATTTTGACTGCAAGCAGAAATCAATATTAAAAAGACAGTTATTATTCGCATATTATCTCCTGATACCTGACACCTGGTTCCTAGCTCCTAGCTCCTAGCTCCTCGCACCCTGTTTATCACCTAATTTAATTCCGAAAAACAGAGAATAAATCACCGGCACCACACCCAAAGTAAGAACTGTAGAAAATAACAGTCCACCCATAATCGCCAGCGCCATCGGCTCCCACATTTCGCCGCCACCAAGATACAGTGGGATCAATCCAAAAATAGTAGTGGCCGTTGTTAACAATATTGGCCTTACTCTTTTTTGACAGGCATCGATGATCGCATCGGCCGGTGAAACGCCTTCAACGTCCATTTCAATTTTTATTCTTTCCAGTAAAACAATGGCATTATTAATGACAATTCCGGCTAGAGAAATTAAACCCAATAAAGTCATAAACCCAAAGAAAGATTGACCCACTAACAATCCAAAAGTTACACCGATCAACCCGAGAGGGATCGTTGTTAAAACAATAATCGATTTTCGAATAGAATTAAACTGCCCCACCAAAAGTAAAATAATGATAAAAACTGCGATGGGTAATTTTTCACCGATTGATTGATTGGCCTTACCGGAAGATTCCGCCTCACCACCAAACTCATAACTATATCCAAATGGCCATTCAGTTTTTTGTTTATCAAGCCAAACTTTTAGTTCCTTAAAAGCTTCGCTGGCGGTAATCGAGCTATCGATTTGCGCGCCAATGGTAATAGTTTTAGCGCGATCCCGTCTTAAGATCAGTGCGGGCTCCCAAACAACTTTGATATCCGCCACTTGTTTCAATGGAACCGACGTACCATTCGCTTGAGAATAGACTGATAATGACTCTAGCTTGCCCAAATCTTTGCGGTCATTTTCAACCGTTCGCATCACCACGGGAATTATTTTGTCCCCTTCTCGATACTGGGTAAGCTCCAATCCCGACAATCCGGTTTTGAGTGAAATCGCGATATCTTTACTGGATACTCCCGATCGACGAGCCCGCGTTTGATTAATTTCAATCAACAGTTTTTTGATTGGCATTCCCCAATTATCACTGATCGCTTTAAGCCCTTGCACTTGATTCATTCTGAGTTTGATTGATTCAACTATTTTGAATAATTCCGTCGAGTCACTACCACTAAGGCGCACTTCGACTGGATTGGCGATGGGCGAGCCATTTTCAATTTTTCTTAACTTAACTAAAAGATCCGGAAAATTTTCGAAAGTGTAATATTCTATTTTTTTCATTACCTCATCAATTATTTTGTAAGACGAAACATTGATGACCATCAGTGAATAATTTGAACTCGTTGGTTTGGGAGTGTGGGTCAGCAAAAATCGTGGTCCACCGCTACCGACATAGGTCACCCAATTGGTCACTCCTTTTTTTCGATTCTCATTAACGCTCAGCTCCCTTTTGATAAACCCCTCTACTTTTTTTGCCACCATTTCAGTTGCGTCAATGGTTGTACCAACGGGAAGTTCCAGTTCAAGTTTGAAATAACTTCTATCGGATGGCGGGAAAAACAATTTTGGTATCAACTGTAAGCCCGCAATGGCTATCAAAAAAACCAGACAGGTTACAATAATGGTGGTCCAGCGAAAGTCTAACAGACGATGCAATATATTTTTGTAATGAGTATAAAAAGGCGTATCGAAGTTTTGTTTTTCTATTTTTACTTTTAAAAAATAAACACACAACATCGGAATGATGGTCATCGACAAAATCCAGGAGCAAAGTAGCGTTATAGTCACCACTTTAAATAGAGACGCCGTATATTCTCCTGTAGAAGATTCCGCAAGAAAAATTGGTAAAAATGCTGCCGCAGTCGTTAGTGAAGAAACCAATAGGGGGATTTTTAGCTCCGCCGCCGAGTCAATCGCAGCATCAATCGGCTTCTTCCCCTCGGACATTTGCACCATAATACTTTCAGACATAACAATCCCATTATCCACCAACATACCAAGGGAAATAATCAATGCGGCCAAAGATATTTGATCAATACTGATATTAAATATCGACATAATCAAGATGGCGAACACCATACTAGCGGGGATCAAAGTCGCGACGATAATACCGGTACGAAATCCTAAACTGAATAACATCACCAAAGTGACAATGGCAATCGCCTGAACAAGGTTTGCCACAAAATCATCGACTTTTTCAGAAACTTCTTTGGGCATAAACGCAAGATAGGAAAATTCAACGCCAATTGGGTAGTCACCGGTTAAACGATTTATGGTGAGCTCTACTTGTTCGCCTAACAAAATATTATTTCCACCTTGCCGCATAGAAATGGCAATACTCAAACCATCATCGCCCGCTATTTTTAGTTTTGATTTTACTGGGTCCGTATAACCACGAGAAATCATTGCGATTTCATCCAGATACAAAACGCGATCGCTGCCAGGAATTTGAACAATTGTTTTGGCAATCTCCGCAACTGATTCAAAATTGCCAGTAGGTTCTAAGGAAATTTTCTCATTTGCCAGGTCAATGCTGCCACCGGGTATTACGATATTGCGGCTATCTAATTGCTCACTGAGTTGTGAAGGAGACAGGCCTAACTCTGACAGCCGGGCGTTATTATATTCGATAAAAATACGTTCTTCCTGATCGCCAAAAATGTCCACTTTTCCGACCTCTGGGAGACGCAATAGCTCGTCTTTTACCTGATCGGTAATGTCCTTTAGCTCTCTATAATTAAAGCCTTCTGCGGTTACGCCAAGTACAATCCCAAAGACATCGCCAAACTCGTCATTGATAATTGGCTTTTGCGCCTCGGCGGGCAATTCGCTTTCAACCGATTCGATTTTTCGTCGGAGATTGTCCCAAATCGGGCGCATTTTTTTATAACGTTCTTTTATATTGGCACTAACAATTGACACACCAGTTCGAGACTCGCTTTTCACAAAATCTAGTTCTGGGATTTCTTGAATGGCTTTTTCTAATTTATCGCTGACCAACAGTTCGACCCTTTCCGGGCTTGCCCCCGGAAAATAGGTAATGACCTGCGCAGTACGGATAATAAAGCCCGGATCATAATCCTTTGGCATGCTTTTATACGCACTAAAGCCAGCAATAAGAATGACAAAAAGAAGAATAAATGAAGTTCGATTATTATTAATCGCAAACCGGGTAATATTCAAAACAGACTCCTGTTTGCTATTTAAATTTAACGGTCATACCGTCAGATATTTTGCTCACTCCCGCGGTCACTAAGTGTTGACCGCTAGATACTCCTGAGAAGACTTCTATGCCTTTGGAGGTAATTTCACCAATTTGTACTGGCAGTTTGACTATTTTTCCTTTGCCAGCGGCGAGTGGCTCTACGATAAAAACGAAGTTTCCGGTCGAATCTTTAAGCACGCTATGGCTCGGCAAAAAAAACTTTTTTTCTGCGGCCGCCGCCGTTATCCTTCGGGTTCCTCTCATAACGGCAGTCATTCCGGGAAGAATTGTATGGTTTGGCGGCGAAATCATACTAAAAGTGACTTCATAAGTTTTAGTCACCTCATCTGCCTGAAGCGAAACCTCCTTAAAGGCGGCGGGAAATTCCTGATCGGGTATTTCATCAAAAATCGCAACAATTGAACGACTGGTGTCATTTCTAGGGATCTGAATAATAACACTTTCTGGTACATTAATTTTCAGGTGTATTTCACGGATATTATGCAATGCAAAAATGGGCTCCTTTGCATTCACTTCCTGAAAATTTTCGGTGTACTTTTTAGCGATTACGCCATCAAAAGAAGCGGTTAAATTGGTATAGTCTAAATTGTTTTTAGCACTTTCCAATTGGGTACTACCGGTTGAAAATTGAGCTCGGAGCTTATCCATGTCAGCTTTTGAAATCACGTTTTTTTCTGCTAAATTGACTCCCCGGTCAAAATCAGCCTTTGCTTTATCAAAGGAAGATTGTGCTTCGGCTAAAACAAGCTTGATATCTTTATCATTTAGTCTGGCAAGCACTTGCCCCTTTACGACCTCGTCACCCTGCTTTACTAGCATCTCAACTAGTTCACCGGAAACCTTAAAGGAAAGATCGGCTTTTTGTGAGGCATCGACCACAGCGGCATACTGCATTACTCTGCCAGAATCTGGCAGCTCAATTACCATGGTCCTGACCGGTCTAAGAGGTTTTTCTAGTTCCTGAGAATTTTTGTCACTACAACCCGATAACCCTATTGATAGCATGCTTAAAAACAATATCAATAATTTATTATATTTTAGGTTGAACATTGATAACTCCGTTACATAATTTTGGGATGCCACAATCAGTTTTATGGCTAATAATAGTCCCTATTTCATTCAAATTCTTTATTGTTTTAGCTTATGTTTCAATTCATTTGATTTCTCTTTCGGAAATATTGAATTTGTTGACAGCGTATCATATAGGATGGTGGAAATTAAGGAATTGAGCTGTTTGCTCGCAATTTTATGAAAATCGACCGAGATAAATCTTAGGCAAAAAAAATACCGAATATTTCTATTCGGCATTTTTAGTGGGGCATACCCCTGCAGACTCTTTACTTTTAACTTATAACTAGTACTTGTAGATTAGAGCTTTCCCTTAATCAAATCGACAAATGATTGCTTACCAGCATCACCGCCCGCCACTAATCCTTCAGTAAACTCAAGAACCGTCTTGCCATCTTTTTCTACAATTGCCAAACTTTTCTTACCTGCTTTTGAGGCGATAAATTTTGCTGCTGACATCGCATCATTAGCAACCGCTACCCGCATTAAAGTCCCGCCAGCACCACAGATTAGTCCTGGATAAATCGCTTTAAGTCGCATACTGGCACCTTTCAATTTTTTACGCATGCTAGAACGATTGTCTGTCTTGGCATATTCACATAAATTTTCCGCGAGACGTTGAAGATCGTCTGCCTGAGCCTGTTGAGGAGAAATACTGACCATACCAACCGCTAACGCAACACCCAATATTTTTGTTTTTATTACTAACTTGCTCATTCAATCTATCCTCTTTCTCGAAAACAACCACAGAATAATCAGACTGATTAGCCGATAATATTCCGCGAGTACCTATTATTAGTTATTGTTATCGCGCGAATCTAAAAATTCTTTAGGCTTTTTTACTAAAAAATATGAATTTGTTCTAAAAGTCCTTAAAAGATCATCTTTTTTAGAGCTTTTAACGATCTTAGAGCCGCATAAACATTGAATTTCAGCCCCTCCCTACCTAGCGGGCCAATGCTCCTTTGCAGCTTTCTGTAGACAAAAAAAAGCCGAGAGAGAGTCTCGGCAAATGAGGACATGAACAACTGGAGAATAATTTTTTAACGGCCCTCTTACGATGATTGGGCCGTTCAATTAGAGTTTAGATTTGATCAAATCTACGTAAATTTGCTTGCCAGCATCACCAGCGGCTACCAATCCTTCTGCATATTGCAATACGGTTTTACCATCATTCTCTGGCGCTGCTAAACCTTTTTTACCCGCTTTAGTCGCAATAAATTTAGCGGCACTTTCTGCGTTGTTGGTGACTGCCACTCGCATTAAGCTGCCACCGCTGCCACAAATAAGTCCTGGATAGATTGCTTTTAAACGCATTCTTGCTGATTTTAGTTTCTTTCTCATGCTGGCTCGATTATCCGTTTTTGCATAGTCGCACAGGTTCTCAGCGAGCCTCTGTAAATCATCAGCATTGGCTTGTTGTGAAGTTGTCGCACCAAAAAAAACGAACAATGTAATACTTAACACTTTGAATTGTAATAATAAATTTTTCATATTTTCTTGTCCTCTCTCTCAATTTCGTAAGCAGCATTACCAATTTTAAATCCTTGATAATATCCTGGGAGTACTAATGGTTATCGAACCCATTTCAATTTACTTTAGAATTATTTGGTTATTTCTTATCCTAAAGGTTTGAAAAGTTAGATTTCTGACTTTAATCTAAAAAAAATCACTCACTTCTTTCAGCGTTTACTATAATTAACATATTCTATTTCTTTGTGAACAATACTATGAGTATCATCCTCAGCAGACTGTTAATAATATTGGCACTTTTGTTAACCTTGACAATGCCGGGCAAACTATTTGCGGAGGAAGAAGAAGGGGAGCAAGTAGAAAAGGAACCACTGATGTATTATGAGATCGAACCTAATATCCTGACCTTTTATCAAGGAACTGGAAAAAAGATCGGTTACGTGGTTGTTCAAATAAATCTGGCAGTGAGAGGACAGGAAAACTATGATTTAGTGGAGCTGCATGTTCCGTTAATTCAGGACAATCTCATCGATTTTTTCAATAAACAGGATAAATCGGTGATTCAACCATTTAATGAGCGAGAAAAGTTACGATTGCAGGCCCAGGCAAGCGTAGAGGCAGTATTACAGGAAGAGCTTGGCAAAGATGTGATTGAGAACCTGTTATTTACTAATTACGTGTTCCAATAACCTGTTTAGGAGGTGCTATCCGTCTTTTAGATTCCATCTAATGATGTCAGTTCCGTTTCATAAATAAGTTACTTCAATCTCGTAACATCAATCTCGTAACATCAATCTCGTAACATCAAAATATGATCGATTCCGTCTTCATCGTAAATATCTGAAATTTGAGTAAAGCCAAATTCTTGATAAAACTTTTTTAGATAGAATTGCGCGCCAATTTGAATGGCTTTGCTCGGATAGTTTTCTTCAATAAACTCAATAGCCTTACTAACTAATATCCGCCCTACACCATCTTTTCTGACGGATTGATGGGTGCAAATTCGACCAATTGAAGCCATATTCTGATATTGGTGATAACTTTCAAATACTCTTAAAGTGGCAATGAGCTGTCTGTTGGCCTGTTGATTAGGTTGTTCTTCCGACCAGGCAAGCAAATGATAAGCTTGCTGATCTTTGCCATCGATATCCAGATACGGACAGTCTTGCTCTACAATAAAGACCTCTTGACGAAGTGCAAACATGGCCTCCATTTGAATTGGAGTTAAATCTTCAAAACTATGCCATTGCCAAATGATATTTAAATTCATACGTTTTAAATCTTCCTTCCTTTCCAGGATTTAGTTTCTATCCCTTCGTTTGTAGACAGTAGCCTTTCGCTTGTAGCCAGAAGACAATTACCTTACCACTCCAATATCACTTTTCCGGATTTCCCTGAGCCCATTGCATCAAACCCTTGCTGAAAATCATCAATTTTAAACTGGTGGGTAATAATTGGCGAAATATCTAATCCCGATTGCAACAAAGACACCATTTTATACCAGGTTTCAAACATTTCTCTGCCGTAAATGCCCTTAATTTGCAGTCCCTTAAAGATCACTTGATTCCAGTCCACCGCCATATCCGAAGGCGGAATGCCCAGCATCGCTATTTTTCCACCATTATTCATGGCTTTTAACATCGACTGAACCGCTGATGGTACACCTGACATTTCCAATGCCACATCAAACCCTTCGGTCATTCCCAGCTCCGCCATAACATCGGGTAAGGAGTTATTTAAAACATTTACCGTTCGAGTTGCTCCCATTTTGCTTGCCAACTCCAACCGATAGTCGTTTACATCGGTAATCACTACATGTCGAGCCCCAACATGACGACAAACAGCGGCCGCCATAATACCAATCGGGCCTGCACCGGTAATTAAAACATCTTCGCCTACTAAATCGAAAGACAAGGCGGTATGCACGGCATTTCCAAAGGGATCAAAAATAGCCGCCATATCATCACTGATATCGTCTGGCAGCTTAAAGGCGTTAACAGCGGGAATGACCAGATATTCTGCAAATGCCCCGGCACGATTAACCCCAACGCCAACAGAATTACGACATAAATGACGACGACCAGCACGGCAGTTACGGCAATGTCCACAAGTGATGTGACCCTCTCCAGAGACTCGATCGCCAATTTCAAATCCGGAAACCCCCTCACCCACAGCCTCAATCACACCCGCGTACTCATGCCCAACAGTCATTGGAACTGGAATAGTGTTTTGCGACCATTCGTCCCAGTTATAAATGTGCATATCAGTGCCGCAAATGGCCGTTTTCTTTATTCTAATCAATACGTCGTTATAGCCGTAATCGGGAACTTCGACATTCTCCAACCAGATCCCTTTTTCGGCTTTTGTTTTTACTAATGATTTCATATTATCGTCTCAAATTACGCCCAATTGCTTGCCGACTTTTTCAAACGCCGCAACGGCTTTGTCAATATGGGAAAATTCGTGAGCAGCTGACATTTGAGTCCGAATTCTGGCCTGCCCTTTAGGGACCACCGGAAAAGAAAAACCGACGACATAAATACCTTCCTTTAACATGTCATCTGCGAATTTTTTTGCTAGTGCTGCATCTCCGAGCATAACCGGAATGATAGGATGCTCTCCCGGCAAAATATTAAAACCTAATTTAGACATTTTTTCTCTAAAATAATTAGCATTGTCGTTTAGTTTAGTGCGAAGTTCATTACCAGACTCCAACATATCAAGTACTCTAATACTGGCGGCGGCGATAACTGGGGCTAACGTGTTCGAAAACAAATAAGGTCGAGAGCGCTGTCTTAGCCATTCAATAATTTCTTTTTTACCGGAAGTATATCCCCCGGAAGCCCCTCCTAATGCTTTCCCAAGTGTTCCCGTAATAATATCGACTCGGTCCATCACACCACAATGTTCTGGTGTTCCTCGACCATTTTCACCCATAAAACCAACGGCGTGGGAATCATCAACCATCACCAAAGCGTCATATTGATCGGCCAAATCACAAATTGCACTTAAGTTTGCCAAATAACCATCCATTGAAAACACCCCGTCAGTGGCAATCAATTTATAGCGAGCGCCCGCTTCTTGTGCCGCTTTGAGTTGATTTTCTAAATCACTCATATCATTGTTGGCGTAACGAAACCGCTTGGCTTTGCTCAGACGAACGCCATCGATAATCGACGCATGATTGAGAGAGTCGGAGATAATGGCGTCTTCACTGGATAAAATTGTTTCAAATAATCCGCCATTGGCATCAAAACAAGATCCGTACAATATGGTATCTTCCATTTTGAGAAATTGACTAATACGATTTTCCAGTTTTTTATGCACCGCCTGGGTTCCACAAATAAAGCGAACAGAGGCCATACCATAACCCCATTTTTCCAGCGCTTGTTGTCCAGCTTTAACTAAATCGGGATGATTAGCGAGTCCCAAATAGTTATTCGCACAAAAATTAATAACATTCTCACCCGTTGAAACATGTATGTCGGCTTGCTGCTGAGAATCGATGATACGCTCGTCTTTGTAGAGTCCAGCTTGATGTAATTCGTCTATTTGACTTTGCAGGTTTTGCAGAAAGGATTTACTCATAGTGCTGCCTTTAAGGATATGGAACATAAGGGAGGATGCTGGCATCTTCATTGGTTGCTGATTTTACAGCAAATGTCCTGAAATCCAAGTCTTTAGACATTGGTAGGACAAGTTTGGGGGGTAGTTTTGGCTGGTAGCCTTACGTTATTGTTTAAGTCCTTCCTAATTTAGCTTGTATCGTGCCGAACAGAGAATTTCCTATCCAGCTAAATATCGACAATATCACGACCAAAGGGTGTAAAACTCAATTTCATCAACTTAAAATGTTGAATACCAAAAGGAATACCAATAATACTCAGGCAAAGGAAAACGCCCCAAATTAGATGATTAAAAACAATCCAGATCCCACCAAAGATTAGCCAGACAATGTTTAATAAAATATTGATCCCACTGGTAGGTGTGCTATCCGGCCAACGAGTGGCTACCTCAGAACCAAAGGGAAATAATGCCAAAATTGAAAGTTTGAAACATTGAATTCCCCAGGGAATTCCAATTATAGTTAAGCAAAGTGCAATACCAGCAACAACATAACCTAGAAAAACAAACAGACCACCCAGAATAATCCAAAGTAGATTCATTATTATTGACATTAAAAACTCCCTGACAAGTAAGATAACCTATTGTTATTCAAGATTTAAGCCAGAATTTAATTACTTATAATACAATCACTTGAGTCGTCACGAAATCGAATTATAGTAAAATTGACTAAATATTGGGTTAAACGCTAATATTAGGCTAAACGATTAGTATCAGCCGATTAAAAGGATTGCAAAAAAAACATCTATAAATATTTGACGAAACCCTTAGAAGTAGATTAACTCAATATCCTCATCAGAAGTTTACTGGATATGCGGGATCTATTAAAGAAGCCTTACAATGGCAAATTTTTTTGATTGGGAATTGATTGGGGATGAAGTTGTGAGAATATCAAATTGAGGAAATCGATGAATGAGGCATTCAGCGCACTGTTAATATTTAGGTTATGCGATTTGTAACATAGGATCCGTTCCGTCAACCAAAGCAACTTGCAACATAGGATCCGTTCCATCAACTAACGATATTTGCAATAATACATCAACATAATCAATTCTTGCAAAGCTTTCCAAAGGGTCAACGCTGCCGACATTGGCAAACACGTTCAAAGGATCAACACTGCCGACATTGGCAAATACATTCAAAGGATCAACACTGCCGACATTGGCAAATACGTTCAAAGGATCAACACTGCCGACATTGGCAAATACGTTCAAAGGATCAACACTGCCGACATTGGCATATACGTTCAAAGGATCAACACTGCCGACATTGGCGAAACTTTCCGAAGGATCAACACTGCCGACATTGGCATATACGTTCAAAGGATCAACACTGCCGACATTGGCATATACGTTCAAAGGATCAACACTGCCGACATTGGTGAAACTTTCCGAAGGGTCAACACTGCCGACATTGGCAAATACTTCCAAAGGATCAACACTGCCGACATTGGCAAATACGTTCAAAGGATCAACACTGCCGACATTGGCAAATACGTTCAAAGGATCAACACTGCCGACATTGGCAAATACGTTCAAAGGATCAACGCTGCCGACATTGGCAAATACTTCCAAAGGATCAACACTGCCGACATTGGCAAATACTTCCAAAGGATCAACACTGCCGACATTGGCGAAACTTTCCGATGGATCAACACTACCCACATTGGCAAGCACTTTCAAGGGATCAACACTGCCTACATTTGAATTTAAGTCAGACGACGGGATCGAAGAGTTTTGCTGAGAAAGCAAACCGATGTTCAATGATAATAAACCTAGGCCCAATATATAAAGTGGGCGACGTATGTGTGCTGATAATAAACTTAGTGTGGAATAAAACATGATAGAGAACCTCTTCGAAAAAAATTACGCTATGGAATAAGAATTACCACTAATATCATCAATAAATATAAGCTTGTCAAACAATAAGATCAACCAATGTCAGCCAATTCTCGAAAAAACAGGGCTATTAATCTCTCACCGAGATTTTCATCGGTAATTATTAAAACATTTCTAAGTTATTGTTTATTGAGATAAATTTTTGATAAGTTTGACTGATATTAGATATCGGGAAATTTCGATATAAGACAGCAACGATTACTTGTTGGAATAAGTTGAATATACTGCACAGTTAAGGATGGAAAAATGCAATTTTTTTTTGAAATGCTTTTTTGAGATACCAGCTTAGAGCTAGCCCAAAGGTGTTACATTGTTAGCAACATTAGACAAATAATTAGCCCTGTCCCACTTTTTAGATAGAAGTTTAGCCATTATTAAAGGGTTAACAGGCTTACTAAAGAAGTATCCCTGAATCACACTTGCTCGGCTTTGCCATAAATGGTCACACTGTTGCTTTGTTTCAACACCTTCGATAACAACTTCAAGGTCCAAGCTATTCGCGATATCGATTATCGCTTTTACAATATTTGCATCTTTAACACTATTTTGAATATTTTGTATAAAACTTTTATCCACTTTTAAAGTATCTAATGGCAATGTTTTAAGCTGAGCCAATGACGAATACCCCGTACCAAAGTCGTCAAGCGCTAAATGAATTCCCAGTTCACGCAATGCTAACATTTGTTTTACTGTTTGATCTAACTCTTGAATACAAGCGCTTTCGGTTAATTCTAACTCAAGATTTTTCGCATCTAATCTGACGTCTTTCAAGATAGCGGATACCTCCGATGCCAGATCTCTATGCCAAAATTGGTGTGCTGATAAATTAACACACATTCTTCCACGCATGATCCCATCATCAACCCAGCATTTAGCCTGAACTATTGCCTTTCTTAATAACTGATGCCCCAGCGATAAAATTAGTCCCGTTTCTTCAGCGAGTGAAATGAACTCTTCAGGATTTACGAAACCAAATATTGGATGATTCCAACGAGCAAGTGCTTCCATTCCACATACCCGCCCGGTTTTCATATCAACCTTTGGTTGATATGCCAGATCAATAGCTCCGTCATCAATCGCGCTTCGTAAATCATTTTCTAAAGCCAACTTTTTTCGAGCGCGTTGATTAAGTTCTATTGAATAAAAATGATAGGAATTTAGGACTTCTTTTTTTGCTTCATACATAGCAGTATCCGCATTCCTTAATAATTTATCTGCTGCTAGTCCATCTTCAGGAGAAAGCGTAATACCGATAGAGAAATTCAAATTTAATTTTTGCCCCTTTATAAAAACAGGCATATTAAGTTCTTTTAACATCAATTCGGCAAAAGACGCCACTTCCGTTGCTGAACGAATGTCATCTCTGATAATCACAAATTCATCACCACCAACTCTCGCAATGGTATCTTCTTCCCGATTGCAACGTGTTAGTCGTTTTGCCACTTCAGTAATCAAAGTGTCGCCTACACTATGACCAAGCGAATCGTTCACTCTCTTAAAATTATCGATATCAATCACTAAAATCGCAAACCGTTCTTTTCGAATTTTCGTTTTGTTGATCGTCTGGTTAAGCCGATCATATAAACAGGCTCTATTGGGCAATCCTGTTAGAGAATCAAAATTGGCTAGTTTTCTAAATTCTTCTTCAGCACGCTTGTGGAACGTAATATCGGAAAAAACTCCCACATAATATCGAACGTAACCTTTTTCATCTAAAATGGTATCAATAGTTAATTTTTGAGGGAATGGATCGCTTTCTTTTCTTTCTGCCCAAACTTCACCTTGCCAATTACCTTTTTCCATTAGACTCAATCGAATTCTCTGAATGATATTTGCCTGCTGTTCCGCAACGTCGGGAAACCACAACTCTTCGCCTTTTTTCTCGATAAAAGTAAAACGAGTAATTTTCTCATAAGAAGGATTGCATTCAATCAAACGCCACTTAGAATCTCTAATCCATACACCATCAGAAGTCGTTCGAAAGGCTTGACCTAGCCTTTCTATTTCTGCATCTTTACGATGAATTTCCGATACGTCGCGCTGAGTGCCCGACATACGAGTTGGAACATTGTTTTCGTCCCTTTCAACCACCTTGGCTCTGTCTTGAATCCATTGCCAGCCAAGCTTTGCGTCCTTTATGCGATAGGCCGAATCAAAAAAATCTGTTTCTCCACTTAAATGTGAAAGCAGCTCTCTCCTAACTCGCTCTACATCATACTGATGAATATATTGTGATAGCTCTTTCAAATTTCTCGAAAGAATACTGCAATTAATTTTTATATTCTTGTCAGCATCGGAACGAAGCACTTCGCCTGTAACCAAGTTCCAATCCCAAATTTCATTGCCGCCACCCCACAAACTTAGCTTAAGTCTTTTTTCACTTTCTTCGACAGTTTTTTGAGTTAATAAATCAGCTTGGCGTCTTTTCCAATTCAAATAGACGAATGATCCTAGTATTAATGCAATTATTAGGAAATAAGTAACCTTCGCGATATTGGTTAACCATAAGGGAGGATGAATAATGATTTTCTTGCGTTCAACAATATCATTCCATTCTGAATTAATATCTCTTACCTGCACTTCGAAAAAGTATTCACCTGGGCTAATATTGGTATAGGTTGCTCTTCTTGAATCTTTAGTGGCGGTTATCCATCGATCATCCAACCCTAGAAATCTATACCGAAATTCGATATCAGACGGTTTCACAAATTGAGGGCTTGTAAAATCTATTGAGAATGGCGTCTGATCATGTTGTAAGTTAATCTCGTTGGAAACAAGCAGTGAACGATTAAGCGTTGACTGCTCTTCTTGCGATATTTTTATTTCTTTATTGGCGATGCTTAATCCAATAATTTTAGCCGATTTTATATATAAAGACTTCTCTATGCTATTGGGGTAGAAGCGACTAAAACCATTTAACCCGCCAAAATATATAAAGCCATTTGTTGCTGAAAAACCAGGGCGATTAAACTCATCTCCCTGTAAACCATCATAAAATCCAAAACGGGTCTGTTTTAAGTCTATTGTACTAATTGCCACCATACCCTGATTCGTTGTAGTCCACATTTTATCGGATTCAGGATCGTAAATAATTGAATACACCGTGTTATTAACAAGTCCGGAATCTTCATCCAAACTAATAACATCCTCATTACCTGCTAATATTTTTATCCCTTGGGCCCAAGTCGCAACCCACAATCTATTCCTCTTGTCTTTTGCTAAAGAAAGAATATTGAAGCCTTTGGTGCCGGGTACAAGTTCATAGCTCCCAGAGTTAATATTGACATCCACCACCCCATCTCCTATCGTACCGACCAAAAACTGATCTTTCGACACGTTTAGAATTGCTTGGGGCGACTTAAGATCTATCCACAAACTTTCATCAATATTAATTGTGCCTTCTTCAGACAAAATTAAGGCCTGTAAACCTTTATTTTTGAAACCTACCCATATCCTTCCTGATAGATCAGGATGAATGATTTTTATTGGTTCGCCACCTTGTATAGGATTTCCATGAATATCTAAAAAAGGAGTAAAAGTTTTATTATCAATCCTATATTCAAATAATCCCAGCTCTGTTCCTACTAGCAGCAAATTATCGTTTACTTGGTAGACAGCCGATATCATACCCTCAAAGGTCTGGCCTAAATAGGTTAAAGGATGCGATTCAAACTGTTGATTGTTCGGATAAAAAAGAGAGAGCTTGCCCTGCTGTGTGCCAATCCATACGTTAAAATCACTGTTCTCTGACATAGCAAGCACGATGGAATCAGCTAATCCAAATTTCAAATCCTTACTGATTCCGTAAGACTCAAATTTTCGGCTTGCAGGATGGTGCCAAGAAACACCACCACTATAGGTGCCCACCCATATAGTCTTATCACTGCCTTGAAAAATTTTAAATACGTTATCTGTTACTGGCGTAATTATATTTTTTCCCTTTGAAGAAAACATTCTCTGCTTGTCTTCTATAATATTTTCAATCACTATTCCGTTCAGCGTGCCAAACCATAGTTGACCTAATTCATCTTGATGAATTACTCTGACAAATTCACTGGGTAGTTCTAGTGAGTATTTTATCAGCTTTCTTGTTTCACCATTTATACGATATACACCATTGCCCCAAGTCGCTATTAGCAAACGACCAAAACTGTCTTGAAAAATATCAATTACATATAATTCAGATGGATCAAAGTCACGAATTTTTCCATTTGATTCATCCATTTCGATCACTGCTACAAATTCGCTCCTGCCTCTTTCAAACAAGAATAGACCTTCACCTAATGTTCCTATCCATAATTGTTTTAGATCATCTTCAAATATACTTCGAACCTTAGGTAACGGATAAAAATTGTCAAGCTGGTTTGCCTGACTAATTTTGTTTAAACCGCTAATTGTACCTACCCAAATAGTATTGTCTTTTGTTTGATATAAAGACCTAACTTTATTATCTCCAATTTTATGATCTTCGTTTGATGTCAAATCAATTCTTTCAAAACTATCAAATTCCTTATGATATAAATTAAGACCGTTTTCAGTCCCAATCCACAAATTTCCCTCGTTATCAACCAATAGTTTGCGAACAATATTGCTCGATATTGAGTGCTTATCTAAACGACTATGGCGATAATTAATAAATTCAAAACCATCATATTTCTGCAACCCATCCTCAGTCGCAAACCAGATAAACCCATCTCTATCCTCGGCAATATCATAAACAACACTAGACGCAAGCCCCTGCTTCTTATCAAGCGTATGAAATTGAAAAGCGGGTTCAGCATTAAGTTGGGAGGTATTTGTGAGAAGCAAAAGCAGCAAACAGCACACTCCCCAGACGGAAAATATTCCATTCGGGCGAATAAACTTGCTGTGATGAAATGTCATGATAATGATCTAAAACCACTTATATTAATTATTATGAGTATTAAACATAGCAGAGATACATCAAATTACACCATTATGAAATGCATATTGTGGTAATTGAGACTCAAGTCTCTAAACTATTAGTTCTTTTAGCTCAATGAGTTAGCGCTTCTTCGAGTCTAACATATCACCAAAGGGCCTGAAAGAAAACTATCATTGTCATAGAGGTATTGTATTAGACTATTTTTTCAGCAGATTCGATAATAAAACTCAGCAGTAAAATTCAACTGAGACAGATAATCATGAATAAAATTACCATCTTTGGCCGACCCGGATGTGGTTTTTGTAGCCGTGCCAAACAATTATGCCAAATCAAACAATTTGACTTCAAATATATCGATATTTGGGCCGAGGGCATTAGTCAGGCTGATCTACAAAAAACCATCGGCGCACCAGTCTCCACTGTCCCGCAGATTTTCCATGGTAATGACCATATCGGTGGATATACAGAATTTGAGGCATTTGTTCAGCAGACAGCATAACCTCTTCAGGCGATGCCAAACACTGCAAATACCAGCGCCTATAAATAGATAAGCCATTTCACCGATATTTTTGTGACCTCTTTTGCGACAAGCTTCCTTTTAAGGACGGAATAAGCTCGCATCGTTCAACTAATTTAAGGATAATACCCGTCTATTTCGAGTTCAATAAACAAAGACAAAGGTATTATCCTGTGAAAGCAGTAGTAGAATCTTGGTTAAATGATGCGATTACAGAGTTAAAATCTCAGGGCATTATCCCAACCGAATTTAAGGCAGAAGCAAAACTCACTCATACCAAGGACAAATCCCACGGGGACTTTGCATCTAACGTCGCTTTAATGCTGGCAAAACCGGCCAAAAAAGCCCCACGGCAAATCGCCGAGCTCATTGTTGAGTTATTGGGAGAGCACCCGGAAATCGATAAATTAGAGATCGCTGGTCCCGGTTTTATTAACTTCTTTTTGAGTCAGGCGGCGAGTAGCCAAGTCATTACCAATATCCTGGATCTTGAAAAAAAATACGGTCGCAGTCAAGTCGGACTAAACAAAGCCGTTCAAGTAGAATTTGTTTCAGCCAATCCTACCGGCCCTTTGCATATCGGTCACGGTCGCGGCGCGGTGGTTGGTGATTGTATCGCTCGATTGTTAGAATCCACCGGTTGGAAAGTCACTCGCGAATTCTATTATAACGATGCTGGCCAGCAAATTAAAAACCTTGCCCATTCAGTCCAGGCGAGAGCAAAAAATGTTGGCCCCGATGACAGCGAATGGCAAGACGATTGGTATCAAGGTACTTATATTATCGATGTTGCTACCGATTATATGGCAGGAAAAACCGTCGATTCAGCCGATAAACACGTCACAGGCAAAACGGATATTGATGATTTAGACGCAATCCAAGCTTTCGCGGTCGCTTATTTACGCCGTGAACAAGATCTTGACCTAAAAGCCTTTGATGTAGATTTTGATGTTTATTTTCTTGAATCGTCCCTCTATCAAAACGGTGAAGTCGAGCAAACCGTCGATACTTTGGTAAAAGCGGGCCACACTTATGAAAAAGAAGGCGCGTTATGGCTTAAAACCACCGACTACGGCGACGATAAAGATCGAGTGATGCGAAAATCCGACGGTGGGTATACTTACTTTTTACCGGATGTCGCCTACCATGTGAATAAATGGAATCGCGGATTTAAGCGAGTTGTGAATGAATTTGGATCGGACCACCACAGCACCATCAGTCGAGTAAAAGCCGGACTACAGGCATTAGATTTGGGAATACCGGAAGGTTGGCCGGAAGTAGTTCTGCATCAAATGGTAACCGTGATGCGCGGCGATGTAGAAGTTAAGATATCAAAACGTGCTGGCAGTTACGTCACTCTAAGAGATATCATCGACGAAGTAGGAAAAGACGCCACTCGTTATTTTCTGGCCGCAAGGCGTTCAACTTCCCAAATGACCTTTGATCTTGAGCTGGCACAATCTCAAACTAAAGATAATCCGGTTTATTATATTCAATATGCTCATGCGCGAATTTGCTCCGCATTTAGAAAATTGGAGGAAAAAGGACGCCACTTCAATCAGCAAAATGGTCTGTCTCATTTATCTAAATTAACCCTGGAAAACGAGCTTGCTCTAATGGATAAAATGAACCAATATCCCGGTTTAGTTCAAAATGCCGCTGAGACTTGTGAGCCCCACGTGATTGCCCATTATTTACGAGAATTGGCTGCAGAGCTTCACCAGTACAACCATCTCGGTTCCGATTCGGCGGACAAACGCTGGATAGTGGATGATCAAGACCTGTGTGATGCCAGAATGTGTTTAATTAAGTCGGTCAAACAAGTGATTAATAATGGACTAGATTTATTGGCCGTTAGCGCGCCGGAGAAGATGTAACTCATGGCAAAAGATTACGCCAAAGGCAAAGGCAAAAAAAAGAAGTCCGGTGCAAGCCGCGGAAATAAAAAATCAACGGTTTCAAACGCCTTATTGGTAATAACGATATTACTGGTAGGCAGTTTGATTGGCCTATTGGTCTATTTAAAGTGGTATCAAACCAGCCCAGTATTTCCTGCTAAAGATACCTCACAAAAAGCGACTCCACAAAAAAAGCAAGGTCCTAAAGATCAACAAGATAAAAAAGTGTTGGAAGATGAAGTGCCTTTTTATAAAACCCACGAAGAAATGCTTAACAAAACTGTCGAAATTCCCATCGAAGATCTTAAGCTACCAGAAGGTGAGAATAAATACCTATATTTAATGCCCTGTGGTTCTTTCAAGGACAGTCAACGCGCGGACGAATTAAAAGCGAAAATTGCGTTTCTTGGGTTTGAATCAAAAATTAATCAGATTAGCTCTAAGTCCATCTTATGGCACCGGGTTGAACTAGGTCCATTTAAAAGTAAACGTAAAGCCGAATCCATCCGTCACCGTTTGCAGGACAGCGGATTTAATTATTGTAAGATTTGGCCAAAGAAGGTTCCCTAGCGACTCGCAAGAAACTTCAGTTTTTTTGTAAAAACTCTAAAGTTGGAGTGCTTTCACAGTCATAGAAGGTGGGCAAACGTAAGTCCATTAAACCATTTGAAAGAGATTGGCATTACTCCTCCAACCAGTTTATGATTGAGACTAAAATATCAGTTGGACTTTGAATACCAATGTTTAAAACAAACCGTCTCACGGCGCGAACATCGCTATGTTCCGCAATAGTCATCATCTTTCTAAATCTGATCACTACCACGCTCTTCGCCACAGAATCTGATGTCACTATTCTACACACCAATGACTGGCAATCTCGATTACTGGGATTTGGCCCCAACGCCGACTTTACTCCCGAAACCATCAATGACGATAAAACGGTTGGAGGTATAAGCCGCTTAGCCACTTTAATAGCAGAACGTAGAAAAGTCCACGGCCCGGACAATGTGTTATTACTCGACGGCGGCGATTATTCAATGGGCACCCTATTCCATACCATCATCCGCGAAGCCGGTACAGAACTACAATTGATGAGCACCTTGCAATACGACGCCATTACCTTAGGTAACCACGAGTTTGATTATCGACCAGAAGGACTGGCGAGTAGTATCGAATCAGCACTAAAGGCTGGCGCAAAACTTCCCCCCATAGTTATCAGCAACATGGTATTTGACCAGCAAGACCCAAGCGACGATAAACTGCAATCACTTTGGCAACAAGGCATCATCAAACCTTATGTAGTAATTACTAAAGGACAAAAGAAAGTCGGTATTTTCGGTTTGATGGGATCGGATGCCGCCGATGTAGCTTCTAACGCCTACCCTACTTCATTTAGTAATCCGATCGAATCGGCAAAACAAATGGTCAAAATCTTAAAAGAGAAAGAACAGGTTGATCTGGTAGTTGTTTTATCTCATGGCGGGATCAAAAATGATAAGAATTCCCCATCAAAGTGGTACGGTGAAGATGTAGATTTATTAAATCAAGTGACTGGCATCGATGTGGTGGTTGGTGGGCATTCACATACCCCGCTCGAAACGCCGATATCTTTGGACGGCAGAGTGGTCTTGCAAGCAGGTTCCGAAGCGCAGTATCTTGGTGAACTAACGGTTCAAATCGAACAAAAGAAAATCGTTCAATCCAAATATAAACTCCACAAAATCGATGATACGATTTTAGGACTTAGTGATATCAACCTGCAAATCGAACAATTTAAACAACAAGTGACGGAAATCTTTTTACAACCGGCCGGTTACGCTTTCGATCAGGTATTGGCGCAGAGCCACCGCCACTTAAGCCGGGACTATAACGACAACGTGATCGCTAATCTGGTGACCGATTCGATGCTTAGCGCAACCGGAGCAGACATCGCCGTTTCAGCCAACGGTCCAATTAGAGACGATATTTATTTAGGTTCAAACGGCATTCAACGAGTCTCTGACTTATTTCGGATCGTTCCTTTAGGCGTTGGTGTGTCCAACGATGATTCAGGTTATGACTTGCTAAAAGTCTGGGTCACCGGCAGAGAAATCAAAAATCTGATCGAAGTGCAATTGCTGGGTTATCAATTGAGAGGATCGTCCTACTATCCCCGATTTTCTGGTTTTGTGGTGGAATATAATTCCGCCCGCTTGCCTTTTGATCAAGTGACTCAAATTAAACTGGGCAATCTAAAAGACGGTTATCAGGAAATTGATCTCTCTTCAGACAATGCACAGTTATATAGCATGGCGACCAATAGTTTTGTTGGTTCTTTCACCTGGTTAGTCGGGGAGCTTAGTTATGGTATGCTGGAGATTAATGCAAAATATGAAAACGGCGAAATGATCACCGATTTATCCACCGCTGTATTTGATTCCGATCCCGGGCAGTCGGGTGAACAAGAAGTAAAAGAATGGAACGCATTTTTTGCCCATATCAAAAACCTTCCTGACCTAGACGCAGACGGATTAACCGACCTACCGATCAAATCAGAAAACAGACTAACCAAAATTCACAGTTTTAGTCCTGACAAGCTTTACCAAAATGCCACCAAGATAATGATTGCTGGCTCTTTGGTTATCTTGCTAATTGTCTTACTACTTGGATTGTTAGTTAGAATGATTTATCGCAAGTTTATCCCGAAGTATTAAGCCGTCAGTAAAAATGTCACTCTACTAGGAAAGCTCCATTAAGACGTCTTTAGCGATCTCAATATCTTTTTCATCAGTTTGCCAATTACTAAGTGCCGCTCGAATAATTTGATTGCCTTGCCAGACGCCAGGACTTAAAAATAACCTGCCGTCCTGATTGATCGCCAATAATCGCTCATTGGTTAAATGATCTGCTTGTTGCTGAGTCAGGCCTTTACAATTTGGCCTAAATAAAACCACATTCATCTGACACGGATAAACTAATTCATAATCTTCTGATTCATCCAGCCAGGCGGCTAGCTGCTTTGACGATTCAATATTGGCATTTACCCACCGTTTTATGCCTTGTTTACCATAGGCCAAAAGCGATAACCAAACAGGAAATGCTCGGAAACGACGGGAGTTTTCTACTCCGATGGACATAAAATCCGGCACCTCAGAATGATTGATCAAGTAAGGCGCAGGCACATCAAAACTTTGTTCGAGTAATTTAATATGGCGGGTCAAAAATACTCCGCAATCATAAGGAACATTTAACCACTTATGGCAATCAACTGTAATCGAATCAGCCAGTTCAATACCTCTGGTTTTTCCCTTCTCGCCATGGATCACTCGCTCAAATAATCCAAAGGCTGCGTCAACATGTAACCAGGCATTGTGTTTCTTACACAACTGGGCAATCTTGTCTAAGTCATCAAAATCCGTTGCGGTTACTGTACCCGCACTGGCGATGACGACTTTACCTTTGCTTGGGCTTTGCTCCAACAAATGTTGCAAATGAATCACATCGATAGCTTCTGAATTGTCTAGTGGGTTAATTTTAGTGATAGGTTGTTGTCCCAACCCAGCCATTCCCAAGCTCTTGACCATGCTGGCATGAGGAGTGGTCGAAAATATTTCGATGTCTAATCCATAGACTCCTTGTTTAGCAACATCAATGCCCTGTTGGTTTCCCGCAAATTGTCGTGCCAGACACGCGCCTAAAAAATTACAACCGGTTGCGCCTGTAGGCATGACTCCCTTAAAACTATTCGGTAGGTCAAACAACTCTAATAACCACTGAATTGCTTGCTCTTCAATTAACGAAGCGACTGAATCACCTGCCTTAGCTACATTTTGATCAAAGGTAGAAACTAACCAATCAGCCATTGTGGCAACAGGAGTTGCACCACCCGTCACAAACCCCCAATAGCGAGGACCACGAGCCGCTGACAATTGTGGGATCACTTCTGCTTGTAAGTGCGCAACACAAGCGTGTAGATCCAGCCCTTGTTCTTCTAGTTTTTTGGGTTCAAGTGAGGCATTTAGATTGGCGACTTTTTTGTTGTCGAGTTGTTGTAAAAAATCTTGAGATAAAGACTGAAAAATCTCAAAATACTGCTGTAAATTATTCCAGTCATCTTTGTGGGGCTGCATGGCCTACTTCCTTCAAAATCAATTTCGATGAGGCTCGATACTATCTTATTAGTTAGGTTCTAACACTACACAAATCGATTCAAAATCAAAGGCAATCTGCACAATCGTGAATGTTTATGCTTAATGCGCGTCAACCGTCATCGGATTTGCAGGGTCGACCGACCATTCCTGTAGCGATCCCATATACACCGCCACATCGCTATAGCCAAGCCGATATAAATTAAACGCCACGGCCGACGCAGCAACACCTCCGCCACAATAAGTGATCGAACGTTTACTTCGATCACTATCATAGGTTAAATCCATTTCATCATAGGATTTGTAAAAACCGGATTCATCATAGAGATCCGAAGTCGGCATATTAGTTGCGCTAGTGATATGACCGGGTCTCGCATACATCGCAAATTTGCCTTGATAGTGACCAACAGGCATCGCATCAATAATATCGACATTTTTGTTTTCGATTGCCGCAAAGACTTCATCTCGATCGGCAATTAATTCGGGTCTGAGTGAAAGAGTCAATTTTTTCTTAGGGTGGTTGGCAGGTTCTGTTGATATTTTTCCACCATTCGCTTTCCAGGCATTAAAACCACCATCTAATAGTGAAACATTATCAAATCCCGCCCAGCGAAGCATCCACCAAAGACGAGCCGCCCAGACGTGATTATCTGTGCTATATAAAACAACTCTGGAATCATTGCCCACTCCGAGTTCTCCCATAGCAGTCGCGAACTGTTCAGGAGTCGGCATCACAAATTCCAAAGAGCTATCTTTGGCTGATAAGTTACCGGTAAGGTCTGCAAATCCCGCCGTTGGGATGTGACCAGCATCATAAGCTGGCCGCCCTGTTGAACTTAAGTACTTTCCTGTTTTATCAGGCGCAACTAAAACTGTTGTGTCGAGGATTATCAGATCGGGATCATTTAGATGTTCAGTTAACCACTGGGTACTTACCAACAATTGAACTTTTTCAGTAGACGTCTTTTTATCAGCTGCTTTTTTACTCGAAGCAGAAGCTACCGTGGTAAAGGCTAATAAAACCAGCAAGGAGATATAAATCTGTTTCGGAAGTTGAAAGCGCATAAGATTCGTCCTCAAAAGTAAACCAGAAAAAAAGTAGCGTCTACTATACGGGGGATTATTTTTACAGACAAGCAACAACTTGTAACTCAATATTTTGTGAGCTGGAGGATATTTTTTAAGAATTTTCGAACTTTCAAAAACTCTCCCAAAATCGACTTGCCACGGGTCCCAAAACCCTCGATCGGAGTTTGAGCGCCTGATAATTTAGTTCAAGCTCAGTTTTACTATCCTTCAATTGTAAATAAACTAAAGAGCCCTTCTTTAGCTCATCAACAATCATAAACTCAGGCAGCCGCCCCCAGCCCATGCCACTAGAAATAAGAATTTTTTTGGTATAAAAATCGTTAACATACCAACATCGTTGTCCCGTTTGTACGCTATAATTTTGCCCCTCACTGCTTTGACCCGAATCTTTTACGACGACCTGATATTCTTCGGTCAACTCACTCACTTTTTTCAAGTTAGGGTGTCGCATCAAAAAACGAGGGGCGGCTACATTCACCAACTTTCCTTTGACCAGTAATTTTGAATCAAATATACCTGATTCTAACTTCAGATTGTCAATGGCGGTGATGGCAATGTCGGCTTTGCCTTCTTCCACCGCTTCAAATGCGCCGCTGATATGCTCTTGATTTAACTGTATTTGAGTCCTCGGAAATTCATTCTGGATTTTTTCAAGCCAGGGCAAAAAACGGGTTAAATCATAACTCGCTTCTATTGATAGGGTAATACTGGCTTCATGGCCGCGACTTAGATGCCCGGCAATTTGTTTGATTTCTGAAGCCTCATTAATCAATTTCAAAGCATGTTGATAAATTCTATGGCCTGCCTCGGTCAGCTCTAGCCGATAACCACTGCGATTAAAAAGATCAATGCCCAGGTAACTTTCAAGCTGTTTAAGTCCCTGGCTAATGGCGGGCTGAGTTTTATAGAGCCGTTCGCTGGCGGCCTTAAGACTGCCTTGCTCGGCTAGATATTTCAGCATTTTAAGTTGCTCTAAAGTCATATTGAACTCTTGATGTCGACACTTGTTAACCTGAGCTTAATCACTAGTTAATTAACATTCAATATTAATTAAGCTTATTTATCGACATAATTGCTTCACTTAATCGAAATCAGATGACCAGGTTGATTTTTGACAATGACTACACCGATTCTATACATCCCTCATGGGAGTGGTCCGATGCCTTTGATGGGCGAACCCAACCATCTTGAGTTAGTAGATTACTTACAATCTCTTGGCAAAGAACTCGAGCAACCAAAGGCAATTTTAGTCATCAGCGCTCACTGGGAAGAATCGCAAACAACGGTTACCAGCGCAAAACAACCGCAACTGTTTTTTGACTATTATGGTTTTCCAGAAGAGACATACCAGATAAGCTATCCGGTACCGGGCTCCCCGACACTTGCCCGCCAAGTTATTGAATACCTGGTGGCCGCGGGAATAAATGCCAAAGAAGATATGCAACGCGGTTTAGATCACGGCTGTTTCGTTCCGCTCAAATTAATCTATCCAGAGGCTAACGTTCCAGTGGTGCAACTATCATTAACCCGCGATCTCAACCCTGAAACTCAAATTAATGTCGGTGAAGCGATCGCCGAACTGGCCAATCAAGGCATATCAATTATTGGTTCTGGTTTTTCTTTTCATAACTTGCAGGTTTTGATGAATCGAGATAAAACAGTGATGCAAAAAAGTGTCCATTTTGATTCCTGGTTGAATCGGCATGTTACAGCTCCCGAACTAAGCTGGGAAGAAAAAGAAACAGCTCTAATTAATTGGGACAAAGCGCCCGACGCTAAATTCGCCCATCCAAGGGAAGAACATTTGTTACCTCTGCATGTTTGCTTTGGTGCCGCAAAAAAATTAAATTTATCCGCTGAAAATAATTTTAATAAGACAATGTTGGGCGCAAAAATATCTGGTTTTATTTGGCGTTGATGATTTACTTAGCAAATCAAAAATATTTGTTTACAAACTAATATCGTCAAGCTTGCCTGAAAACTGTATAAACAAACCCAATCGTTTATTCAGAAATACATATTAATATTGAATAAAGGAAATAAAGATGAAAAATACTAACGCACATTATGGATGGCTTAGCATCTCAATTCACTGGTTAGTCGCGGTTGCCATTTTCGGCCTATTTGCTCTTGGTTTTTGGATGGTTGATCTGGACTATTACGATAGCTGGTATAAAACCGGTCCGGCCCTTCACAAGAGTATCGGTCTGACGTTGTTTGGACTAATGCTATTTAGAGTTTTTTGGCGGCTCAAGCAAGTTCAACCAAAGCCGTTACCAAGTCACACGGTGACGGAACAAAAGCTTGGCCATGCCATGCATAAAACACTCTATTTTTTGATTTTCCTTATCATGATCGCTGGTTATCTGATTTCAACGGCAGATGAAAGAGGGATTAGCCTGTTTGGATTATTTGAGGTTCCAGGTTTTGGATCGATTATCGAAAATCAGGAAGATATAGCGGGGGCCATCCACCAATATTCAGCTTATCTACTGATTGGTCTGGTTCTACTGCATGCAGCGGCCGCATTCAAACATCATTTTATTGATAAAGATAAAACCCTGACTCGTATGTTGGGCAAACGATAAATTTTAATTTTTACTAACCACTTTTTTATTAAACTACACTGGAGAAAACCATGAATAAATTATTAGCCGCAGGCTTACTCGTATCAACTTTTTTATCCCCTTTGGCCAAATCTGCGGATTATGTCATTGATAACAAAGGCGCACACGCATCCATAAATTTCAAAGTAAAACATTTAGGCTATAGCTGGCTTACGGGGCGTTTTGATAAATTTTCAGGTACTTTTAGCTACGATGATAAGAATGTGTCAGCTTCCAAAATTGACGTCAATGTTGATACCACTAGCGTAAACTCTAATCATGCAGAAAGAGACAAGCATATCAAAAGCGCCGATTTTCTTGAAGTGAGCAAGTTTGGCAATGCCAAGTTTGTTAGTTCTGCTGTTACCGACAAAGGCGAAGGAAAACTGGAAATCAAAGGCGCCCTCACCTTACACGGAATTACCAAAGATTTGGTCATTGAGGCCGAAAAAATTGGTGAAGGTGATGATCCATGGGGTGGCTATCGTGTTGGTTTTTCTGGTACCACACAAATCACAATGAAAGACTTTGGTATCAAGATGGATCTAGGACCTGCTTCAGCACAAGTTAATTTAGAACTGCATATTGAGGGGGTTCGGCAGTAGCTCGATTCAACAGTTGAAGCATGAGACAAAGTGCTTCAACTGTTTGTTCCAAGTTTATAGCTTATTAGGCTTTTCAAGCGCCAAATTAAACTCCTTTGATTTGGCTTTTTTTAGTGCAATACATTGCTCAATAATTTCAGCCGTTTCGTTTATTTTTCTAGGTGCGCCAGATATTTTTTCCGCATTTTTAGAGAAAAATTCTATCATCTCCTGCTTTTTTGACTCAGAGCAAAAATATTGGCCTGCGCTCACCACTCTCGCAACTGAGAAAGAAGAATAATTTTTAAGAAAATCATCAATGTTTTGTTTTAACCAAAGCCAGGTTGGCTCCCTCAACTGCTCGTTCGCCATAAAAGAGAACATCAGTTGTTGCGCCTCGTTGGAGCGGATGAGATCCGAACTTAAAAGTTCATCGATTAATTTTTTTCCTAATGCTTGATGAGAAGTTTGCGTAATAGCATTAAAGATATGACCTCTTAAAATGGCATCGGTAGAATTTAACCCGCGATCTTTGAGTTCGACGACCTCACTTTCGCTGGCCTGTAAAACATAGGCAATCATCGCTGTATCAATAATATTGGCGTTGATTTTACTAGCATCAACAGTTGACGAAGATTCTCCCAAATAGGCATTTATTAGCTTAACCAGTTCCAATTGAGTATTATTGTCATTCGCTTCCAAAGCCATGGTAGAAATAACGCTGGAGCGAAGCAACGCCGTATTACTGGCATTTTTGGTATCGGCATTAGTAT
>Ga0316205_10001264_pt1 | contig 34035 bp, 38 predicted proteins | sample 3monthpyrite_MG_FD_204941 | JGI IMG/M metagenome (GOLD analysis project Ga0316205, IMG submission 204941) | Microbial mat bacterial communities from mineral coupon in-situ incubated in ocean water Damariscotta River, Maine, United States -... | ecosystem: Environmental > Aquatic > Marine >...
AAGTGTCGAGCGTGTCCGGCGCGCCGGCCGCCTCGGCGTTTCCGAGCGCCGTGCCCAGGGCCTCGGCCCAGCCCGATGCCGTGAAGTGTCCGGCGCGGACCATCGCGTCGGCAAGGGCCAGCGCCTGCGCCTGCCATGGCGCGTCGAAGGCGGGCACCGGCGGGGCGAGCGGGTCGTCAGGCCGGAACAAGGTAGTTTTCCCACAGATCGAGAGTGACCGTGTCGCGCGCATCGGCCGCGTCGCCCCAGAGTTCGGGCGCGGTGAAGACGACGGTATAGAGATGCTCGGGCCGTTTCTCACCGCGGGCCCCCGCATCGGGGAGCAGATGCGCCCCGCGATGGCGCAACACGTCGCCGGTGGCGCCGCGCACATAGGCGGGCAGGCGGATATGGCCGTCATGGCCGTGGCGAAGGGTTCGGACGCGCTGGCCCGGTTCGAAACGGGGCGGGGTCCGGGCCGGCCTCTCGAACGATCCGTATTGCCCGCGCACGCGCTTCAGAACATCGTCGACGCTCTGAACCGGCGGTGGTGCCTTGGGTGTCTTGGCTGCCTTGGGTGCCTTGGCGGGGGCCGCGCCCTGCGCCGCGCCGAGGACGTCATCGACCGAGAAGCCACCCGCCTGGATCTGCTCGATCAGGATAACAAAGAGCCATTTCTGGAAATAGGGCTCGGTCATGTAGGCGCGCGGTGGCATCAGTTCGATCGTGTGGCGGAACCAGTCGATCGTGCCCTTGTCGGGCGCAACGGTTTGCGAGATTGCGTAGATCCGCGCATCGGCCTCGGTCTCGAATGCCGGATCGTCGTCGCTGACGCGGACCGGGCCGAACCCCTGGCGCCCGCCCAGATCATGCATCCCGTCCATCACGCGGCCTCCGGGTTCAGATCGCGCTGGGTGCCGATCATGGAATTGCGCGTGACGATGGCGGCAAGGCGCGCGGCGTCCCAACCTTCGGTGCCCTCCGGACGCTCGGGGACCACGAGGTAGCGCAGCTCGGCGGTACTGTCCCAGACGCGCACGCCGACACCATCCTCCAGCGTCACGCCGAACTCTGCCAGAACCACGCGCGGCTCGCGCACAGTTCGGGCGCGGTACTCGGCCGATTTGTACCATGGCGGTGACATCCCCAGCAGCGCGAAGGGATAACACGAGCACAAGGTGCAAACGACGACGTTGTGCTGATCGGCGGTATTCTCGACCGCCTTCAGATGGCCCGTTGCGCTGCCTTCGAAGCCAAACTCCTTGATCGCCTCGCCCGCATCCTCCAGCAGCCGGACGCGAAAATCCGGATCGGTCCAGGCCCGCGCGACGACATGCGCGCCGCGTTTGGGACCGATATGTTCCGAATAGGCCTCGATCCAGGCATCGAGCGTCTCGGGCGCGACGAGGCCGCGCTCGACCACGAGGCTTTCAAGCGTTTTCACGCGCAGCGCTGGATCGGAAGGAAGGTGGCTGTGCAAATGGCGCTGAAGCCTTGCGGCCTCCTCGCGGTCAAAGGTGCCCATGCGGCCGTCTCCTTTTGGGCCCAGAATGAGGCTCTGCCGCGATGGCTGTCAAGCTGGGAGCGGCGGCGCGCAACCTCGCCGGCGCATCGGCGACCGGGCCAATTTGAGCCCGCGCCTTTCGGCCAGGGCCAGTGATAGCGGTAACTTTACACGGCTGAATTCGGGGCGGCGCCACGAATCCCCGCGTAAATGGATAAGTTTTTGCAGAGCGGAATGTGGTTCAATCAGTCGCAGGGACGCTAGGGTATTGAAATAAAATATTTTTACCCATGTTGCAGGGAAATCATAGCGCCTTGCCCGCCGCGCATCGCTCTGATAGACCCACGCCGGATCACAATGATTTGAGCCGTTCATGGGCTCGTTAACGCCCCCGGAGGCAGGCCGCAGAGGCTGACAAACCGGGGCCAATAAGATCGGAAGGGTGGACGTGTCGGAAACAGCTTCGATTTCCTCCGGTATTGCCGCGCGCTATGCGACGGCCATTTTTGAACTCAGCCTTGAAAGCAAAGCCCTGCCCAAGCTCGAGGCGGGCGTGGATGCGCTGGCCGACGCGCTGGACGGATCGAAAGACCTGCGCGACATGATCTCTAGCCCGGTGATCAGCCGCGCCGATCAGGGGGCCGCCATGGCCGCCATCGCCAAGAAGATGAAGCTGCCGCCGGCGCTGGCCCAGGGTCTGGGCCTGATGGCGCAGAAGCGCCGTCTTTTCGCGGTGCCGCAGCTGATCGGCTGCCTTCGCGGCATGATTGCCGAGCACAAGGGCGAAGTGACCGCGGATGTCACCAGCGCCAGGGCGCTTACCAAGGCACAGTCGGACAAGCTTGCCAAGACGCTCAAGGCGAACATCGGCAAGGATGTCAAGATCAATGCGGCCGTCGATGAAAGCCTCATCGGCGGTCTTGTCGTCAAGGTGGGCTCGAAGATGATCGACACGTCGATCGCCTCGCGCCTGAACTCACTCCAGAATGCAATGAAAGAGGTCGGATAAATGGGTATCCAAGCAGCAGAGATTTCTGCGATCCTGAAGGACCAGATCAAGAACTTCGGTCAGGAAGCCGAAGTGGCCGAGGTGGGTCGCGTGCTGAGCGTCGGTGACGGTATCGCCCGTGTGCACGGCCTCGACAATGTGCAGGCCGGTGAGCTTGTCGAGTTCCCGGGTGCCATCATGGGCATGGCGCTGAACCTGGAGGCCGACAATGTCGGTATCGTGATCTTCGGCAGCGACCGGGACATCAAGGAAGGCGACACCGTCAAGCGCACCAAGTCCATCGTGGACGTGCCGATCGGCGACGCCCTGCTGGGCCGGGTCGTGGACGCCCTGGGCAATCCAATCGACGGCAAGGGACCGATCAAGACCAAGACCCGCGGCCTGGCCGACGTGAAGGCCCCCGGCATCATCCCGCGCAAATCGGTGCATGAGCCGATGGCAACCGGCCTGAAATCGGTCGACGCCATGATCCCGATCGGCCGTGGCCAGCGCGAGCTGATCATCGGCGACCGCCAGACCGGCAAGACGGCTGTGGCGCTGGACACGATCCTGAACCAGAAGTCCTATAACGACGCGGCAGGCGATGACGAGAGCAAGAAGCTGTATTGCGTCTACGTCGCCGTCGGTCAGAAACGTTCGACCGTGGCGCAGCTGGTGAAAAAGCTCGAGGAAAGCGGCGCGATCAAGTATTCGGTCATCGTGGCCGCCACCGCCTCGGACCCCGCGCCGATGCAGTTCCTGGCGCCGTATTCCGCGACCGCCATCGCCGAGCATTTCCGCGATAATGGCCGTCACGCGCTGATCGTCTATGATGACCTCAGCAAACAGGCCGTGGCCTATCGTCAGATGTCGCTGCTTCTGCGTCGTCCGCCCGGTCGTGAAGCCTATCCGGGTGACGTGTTCTATCTGCACTCGCGCCTGCTGGAGCGGTCGTGCAAGCTGAACGAGGACAATGGCTCGGGCTCGCTGACGGCGCTGCCGATCATCGAAACCCAGGGCGGCGACGTGTCGGCCTTTATTCCGACCAACGTGATCTCGATCACCGACGGGCAGATTTTCCTGGAAACGGAACTCTTCTACCAGGGTATCCGTCCCGCCGTGAACACCGGTCTGTCGGTGAGCCGGGTGGGATCGTCGGCACAGACCAACGCGATGAAGTCGGTCGCCGGTCCGGTGAAGCTGTCGCTGGCCCAGTATCGCGAAATGGCGGCCTTTGCGCAGTTCGGTTCGGACCTCGATGCCGCGACCCAGCGCCTTCTGAACCGGGGTGCGCGTCTGACGGAGCTGATGAAGCAACCGCAATACTCGCCGCTGACCAACGCCGAGATCGTGTGCATCATCTATGCCGGCACCAACGGATATCTCGACAAGCTGAATGTCGATCAGGTGGGTCGCTTCGAGGAAGGTCTCCTGAACCACATGCGGTCCAAGAAGAAAGACGTCCTTGACTGGATCACCAAGGACGATCCCAAGATCAAGGGCGATGCGGAAGAGAAGCTGAAGGCCGCGATTGACGAGTTCGCCGCTGACTTCGCTTGATGGGGCCAAGGTGATAAGGAGATTGGGCATTGCCAAGTCTTAAGGACCTTAAAACACGGATCGAGTCGGTCAAATCGACCCGCAAGATCACCAAGGCCATGCAGATGGTGGCCGCGGCCAAACTGCGCCGTGCACAGGAGGCGGCGGAAGCGTCGCGCCCCTATGCGGAGCGTTTCAACGCGGTCATGGCCAAGCTGGCGGCCAGCGTGGGCGACAGCGAGAGCGCGCCCAAGCTGTTGCGCGGCACCGGCGACGACATGGTGCATCTGCTGGTGGTGATGACCGCCGAGCGGGGCCTCTGCGGCGGCTTCAACGGTAACATCGCCAAGCTGGCACGCGCCGAGGCCGAGAAGCTCAAGGCTGCGGGCAAGACGGTGAAAATCCTGACCGTGGGCAAGAAGGGCCGTGATGCGCTGAAACGCGATCTGAGCGACCACTTCGTGCATCATGTCGACATGAGCGGTGTCAAGAACACCGGCTATGGCGATGCGCAATCGATTGCGGCGGATATCCTCGACCGGTTCGACGCGGGCGAGTTCGATGTGGCGAAGATCTTCTACTCGAAATTCGAGAATGTGGTGACGCAGATCCCGACGATGCAGCAGATCATTCCGGCGGATGTATCGGGTGAGGATGTGGGCGACGACGATACCTTCTATGACTTCGAGCCGGACGAGCAGGCCATCCTGGCCCAGCTTCTGCCGCGCGGCGTGGCCACGGCGATCTTCAGCGCGCTGCTGGAAAACGGTGCCTCGGAACAGGGCGCACGGATGAGCGCCATGGACAATGCGACGCGCAACGCGGGCGACATGATCGACAAGCTGACCATCCAGTTCAACCGCTCACGCCAGGCCGTGATCACCAACGAGCTTATTGAAATCATTTCGGGCGCTGAGGCGCTCTAATACGAGACCGGAGACGAAAACATGGCAAATGCAAAAGGCAAAATCACTCAGGTGATCGGCGCTGTGGTCGACGTTCAGTTCGGCGACAACCTGCCTGCAATTCTGAACGCCCTGACAACCGACAACAACGGCAGGACACTGGTTCTTGAAGTGGCCCAGCACCTTGGCGAGAACACGGTTCGCGCCATCGCGATGGACGCGACCGAAGGTCTCGTGCGCGGTCAGGAAGTGACCGACACCGACGGCCCCATCACGATCCCCGTGGGCAACGCCACGCTGGGCCGTATCCTGAACGTCGTGGGCGAGCCGGTGGACGAAGGCAAGCCGATCAAGGCCAAGGAACACCGCTCGATCCACCAGGACGCGCCGTTGTTCGACGAGCAATCGACCACCTCCGAAGTGCTGGTGACCGGCATCAAGGTCGTCGACCTGCTGGCCCCTTACGCGAAGGGCGGCAAGATCGGCCTGTTCGGCGGTGCCGGTGTGGGCAAGACGGTTCTGATCATGGAACTGATCAACAATATCGCCAAGGTGCACTCGGGCTTCTCGGTGTTCGCCGGTGTGGGCGAGCGGACGCGCGAGGGTAACGACCTTTACCACGAGATGATCGAGGGTGGCGTCATCAACCCCGAGAAACTCGAGGAGTCCAAGGTGGCGCTGGTCTATGGCCAGATGAACGAGCCTCCCGGTGCGCGGATGCGTGTGGCCCTGACCGGCCTCACGCTGGCCGAGCAGTTCCGCGACCAGTCGGGGACGGACGTTCTGTTCTTCGTGGACAACATCTTCCGCTTTACCCAGGCGGGTTCGGAAGTGTCGGCCCTTCTGGGTCGTATCCCCTCGGCGGTGGGCTATCAGCCGACGCTGGCCACCGACATGGGTGCCATGCAGGAGCGGATCACCTCGACCAAGGCGGGCTCAATTACCTCGGTGCAGGCCGTCTATGTGCCTGCGGACGACCTGACCGACCCCGCGCCGGCCACCTCGTTTGCGCACCTCGACGCCACGACCGTTCTGAGCCGTGCGATTTCGGAGCTGGGCATCTACCCGGCCGTGGACCCGCTCGACAGTACGTCGCGTCTGATGGACCCTGCGGTTGTGGGCGAAGAGCACTATAAGGTTGCGCGTGACGTGCAGGGTATTCTGCAGCGCTACAAGTCGCTTCAGGACATCATCGCCATTCTGGGCATGGACGAGCTGAGCGAAGAGGACAAGCTGACCGTGGCGCGTGCCCGGAAAATCCAGCGGTTCCTCAGCCAGCCCTTCGACGTGGCCAAGGTGTTCACCGGCTCGGACGGTGTGCAGGTTCCGCTGGAAGACACGATCTCGTCCTTCAAGGCGGTTGTGGCCGGCGAGTACGACCACCTGCCCGAGGGTGCCTTCTACATGGTCGGCGGCATCGACGAGGTGGTCGCCAAGGCCGAGAAGATGGCGGCAGAAGCAGCCTAAGCGCATGGTGGGGTCCGACCCCACCTCGCGTCGAAATGGAGACCAGACATGGCGGACACAGTCCAATTCGATCTCGTCAGCCCCGAGCGGCTTTTGTCCTCGGTGCAGGCCAATCAAGTGCAGATCCCCGGCTCGGAAGGCGACATGACGGTGCTGCCGGATCACGCGCCGCTGATCACCTCGTTGCGGCCCGGCGTTCTGAGGGTGTCGTCTTCGGACGGCGACGCGGAATATGTGGTCACCGGCGGTTTTGCCGAGATCAACGCGAGCAGCATCTCGGTGCTGGCCGAGCAGGCGATCCCGCGCGGCGATGTCACGCAGGAGCAGTTCAAGGCGATGGTGGATGAGGCCACCGACAAGCTGGCCAGGGCGCAGGACGTCTATGTCAACGAACCGGGCCCTGTGGATGAGGCCGCGAAGCTTCTGGCCGACATGGTGGCGATGGGCGATGAGATCGGCCTGACCGCGCATTGAGCCTGAGACGAAAAACGGATCGGGGGCCTGCCTGTTGGCGGCCCCTTTTTCTTTGGCCCTGTTGGCTGTCGCCGGGCCGCCGGATCGTGTCCGAGACCGGACGGGGCGCGGCGTGGCGCGGCGCGGCGTGGTCGGTTGGGGTCAGCTGAGCTGATCCAGCAGCCATTCGGCGCGCCTGACGTGATCGCGGGCCACGCCGAGTTTGCGCTCGAGACGCGCCTTGCGGTCCGGATCGTCGGTCTCGCCGATTTCGGCCATCAGGGCGGCCTGCTTGTGGCGCAGCTTGTCCAGCACCTTGCGGACATGCTCGGGCCTGATCCGGCAGGTGGCTCCGTCTTCAAGCCGGGTCTGGTAGTCTGCGAGTTTGGCAGCCAGGGATTTGAGGCCCATGAGTGACGCTCCTGTGATTTCGGGACGTATCCCGGCGGTTCAAGTGAGATTTGGCACGGATCCGTGCCCGGACATTTGGCCGGATCCGTGCTCCGGCAAATCGCGGTGGAGGGGCGTGAGGCAAGTGTGCCGGCATCCTAACCGTCCCTCGTGACAGTTTTGTGTTTCCCCGGCGCCAGTTCCTCTTCGTCCAGCGCGAGCAGGGCCTCGACCTCGGCCGTCACGGTATCCTCTGCCATGTAGTAGGCGCGGGCGGCCTCGATCAGGTCCCGCATGGCACCATAGGCATAGCCACTGTCATTGAGATAGGATGTGGCCGCCGCGGGGCTGAGGTCGCCGCTGCGGATCATCCGGTCGATCCGGGCGGAACTCTGCTGTACGTCATTCTCGATCTGGGCGCGTTCCTGGTCCAGCCAGAGCGCCGAGCGGCGTTCCGGCGGGGTTTCACCCAGCTTGTCGATCTCGACCACGATGCGGGCAATCTCGGTCCGCAGCGTGTCGTAGAGGGCCGTCACCTTGCCCTGGTCCCGCGTGGTGTAGCGCAGCACGTTCTTGCGAAGGTGCTTGACCGATTTCACGACGCTGACCAGCAGGCGCGTCACCTCGCGCAGGCGGGCGATGCGGGCCTCGATCCCGGGGTCCTGATGCTGTTCGCCGGCCTGCGAGGCATAGTCCACGATGGCGGCATAGAGGGTTTTCACCCGGGCCTCGTATTCGGCCTCGATGTCCAGGTCGGTGACCTTGCGGCTGCGGCGAACGGCCTCGGCGATGGAGCAGCGGCCGCGCAGGTCGTGGCGGTGCAGGTTGAGCCCGTGCAGGATGAGGCCCGTCGCGTTGACATAGAGATGCAGCACTTCCTGTCGCAGGGCGTTTTCGAGGGTTTCGGGGAAGGCCAGAACCGCCTCGTTGAGATAGCGCGGGCGGCTGACATCGGCCGTGGGTTCGGGGATGCGTCGTTCCAGAAGGGTCACGAGCCGGCCCAGAAGCGGCAGCATCAGTGCCACGCCGAGCACGTTGAAGATGGTGTGAAAGACTGCCAGTTTCAGGGCGAAGTCATCCGGCGCGATGCCGATATGGGTGCTGATCCAGTCGACGGCCTCGCGCAGGGGGGAGATCAGGACCAGAGCGACGGCGGCGGTGGTCACGTTGAAGATCAGATGCGAGAGCGCCAGCCTGCGGCCCTGGAAATTCGCGCTGACCGCGCCGAGGATCGCGGTGACCGTCGTGCCGATATTGGCGCCGATGGCCAGGGCCAGGGCGTTGTCATAGGTGATCTGTCCGGCGGCAAGGGCGGTGATGATCAGAACCAGGGTGGCGTGGCTGGATTGCATGATGACCGTCGCCAGCGCGCCCAATGCGGTATAGATCACCAACCCCAGGAGCCCGGCGAGCGCAAAGCGCGTCAGGTCGATCTGGTCGCGGAAGGCCTCGAACCCTTCTTTCATGTAGTGGATACCGAGGAACAGGAACCCCAGCCCGCCCAGGGCAAAGCCGATCCCGCGCAGCGCCTTGGGTTTCTGAAAGACCAGCACGATCCCGAGCGCGATCATCGGCATTGCGTAGGCCCCGATATTGACCTTGAGCCCGAGCCCGGCCACCAGCCATGCACCCGTGGTGGTGCCGATATTGGCGCCGAAGATGACCCCGATCCCGCCGACCAGCGTGATCAGCCCGGCGCTGAGAAAGGAGATGGTGATCACCGAGACCAACGAACTGGACTGCAGGATCGTGGTGGACAGGATGCCAAAAGCGAGAGACCGCGGCACCGAGCGCGTGGCGCGCTCCAGGGTTTGCTCCAGCAGACCGCCGCCAAACAGCCGGAATCCGTCCTCGAGCATCAGCATCCCGAAGAGAAAGATCGCCACGCCTGCGGCGATTTCCTGCAGGTCGGGCCGAAACCAGAAGGCGGCGAGCAGGCCGAAGATCGCGATTGGCAACAGCAGTTTTCTCAATGGAAGCCTCCTGAGGCACACCATAGCGCGGTGACCGGGAAGATGCATCCTCACTGGTGGCCCGGTGCTGGCCCGGTGCGGGGGCGCGCATGGGGAGGGGCAAAATCCATCCCCGGTATTTGCTTTTTTCCTTCTCAATCCTGCCTCAATCGGCCTTATTATCGACCCGGAAGGGTTTTGGGATGTCATGAAGAGAATCGAAAACAAACTGGTCGGTGTGGACCAGGGTGAACTGGTTCTGTTCTCGGACTACGAGAGCGGTGGCGATATGTGGACCGGCAGCGGCGACCGCATCCGGCGTCATTCCGTGCGGTTTACCGAGCGTTTCAGCACGCCCCCCGCGGTGCATGTGGCGCTGTCGATGTGGGACATCGACAGTTCGACCAATGCGCGCATGGAAATCTCGGCCGAGAAGGTGACGGTGACCGGGTTCGATTGCGTGTTCCGCACCTGGGCCGACACCCATGTGGCGCGTGCCCGGATGCGCTGGATGGCGATCGGGGAACTGGTCCACGAGGACAATTGGGAGCTTTACTGACCAGGGGCTGAGGGCTGGCGCGCGTCCTGCACAGCGCTCGGGGCGCCCGCGCTGGCGGCGCTTCGCGGCCTGCAAGTGTTGCCATGAGGCCGGCCGGCGAACTGCCCGTTCAAGACATGTCATATATGACATGTCTTGGAGGGTGGGCATTGAGCAGGCAAGGGGGTGAATGAACCCCGTCGCGCGGCGGGACCGGTCACACCGGTCACACCGGGCGCGGCAGCCACACCGAGCGCGGCAGGCTCTCAGGCGGCCGAATAGGTCCCGTCATAGATCGGACCCAGCGTTTCCAGTTCGAACAGCGATGACACGGATGTGCCGTTCCAGATGTTCAGGATCGCCTGGGCAAAGATCGGCGCGGTGGGCACGATGCGGATGTTGGGCGCGGATTTGACCGCTTCGGTGGGCTGGATCGTGTCGGTGATGACCAGCGATTTCATCACCGATTTGCTGACGCGCTCGACCGCAGGGCCGGACATGACGCCGTGGGTGATATAGGCGTGGACCTCGGAGGCCCCGTTTTCCATGAGCACTTCGGCCGCCTTGCAGAGCGTGCCGGCAGTGTCGACCATGTCATCCACGATGATGCATGTCTTGCCCGAGACGTCGCCGATCACGGTCATTTCGGCGACTTCGCCGGCCTTCTCACGCCGCTTGTCCACGATCGAGAGCGGCGCGTTGATCCTCTTGGCCAGTTCGCGGGCGCGGGCCACGCCGCCCACGTCGGGGGACACCACCATGACGTCGTCGATCCTGCCCTTGAACGCGTGTTTCACGTCCAGCGCAAAGACCGGCGAGGCATAGAGGTTGTCGACGGGAATGTCGAAGAAGCCCTGGATCTGGGTGGCGTGCAGGTCCATGGTCAGCACCCGCTCGATACCGGCGCCGACGATCATGTTCGCAACCAGCTTGGCGGTGATCGGGGTGCGTGCCTTGGTGCGGCGGTCCTGCCTTGCATACCCGAAATAGGGGATCACGGCGGTGATGCGTTTCGCCGAGGACCGGCGCAGCGCGTCGGCCATGATCAAAAGCTCCATCAGGTTGTCATTGGCCGGGTTCGAGGTGGGCTGGATGATGAACATGTCCTCGCCGCGGACATTCTCGAACACTTCGACGAAAATCTCGGCATCGTTGAACCGTTCGATGCGGGCATCCACCAGCCCCACCTGCATCCCGCGATGCAGGGACATGCGTCGCGCCACGGCGGTCGCAAGCGGCATGTTGGCGTTGCCTGAGATCAGCTTGGGTTCGAGGGCATTGGGCATGGGGAGGGTCCTGTCGGAGTTTTGGTCAGCTAAGGCGTGTTTGCGAAGGCGTCCGAGGCGGCAGATGACAGATTCGTGACGTTGATCCCCGCTTAACATGCACGTACCGTGCGGCAAAGCACCCGCCGCCAAGGAGCGCCCGAAAATGCCCCATATCGACTACTTTTTCACAACTTTGTCGCCCTATGCCTACATGGCCGGAACACAGCTTGAGGAGATCGCCGCCAAACATGGCGCCACGATCACCTACAAGCCCGTGGATATCATGGCACTGTTTTCGCGCACCGGGGGCCAGCCGCCCAAGGACCGGCACCCGGCGCGGCAGGCCTACCGGCTTCAGGAAATTCCGCGCCAGGCCAAGAAGGCAGGGATGAAGCTCAACTTTCCGGCGGCGCACTGGCCGACCAATGCCGCGCCGTCCTCATACGCGATCATAGCGGCGCAGAATGCGGGCGGCGGGGACCTGGGCGGGCTGGTCCATGCCATCATGCGTGCCTGCTGGGCAGAGGAGCGGGACATTGCGCAGGATGACGTGATCCGCGATTGCCTTGCGCAAAACGGCTTTGATCCCGCGCTTGAGGGTAGCGGGCTGCTCACTGGGGCCGATACCTATGCCGCCAATCTCGAGGAGGCCGTGCGGCGCGACGTATTCGGTTCGCCCTGGTACGCGGTCGACACGGGCCAGAATTTCTGGGGGCAGGACCGGCTGGAGGATCTCGATCTGCATCTGGCCGGAAAGCTCTGATCCGTGCCGCGGGCGGTCCGCGCCGGGTTCGAGACCTACTGGACCACATTCGGGCAGGGGCCGCGGGCGGCGGTGATGATCCATTGCAGCCTGGCCAGTTCGGCCGCCTGGGGCGGGCTGGCGAAGCATCTGAGCGGTGCGCTGAGCATGACGGCCTTTGACCTGCCCGGACATGGGCGCAGCGCGGAATGGGATGATCGGGGCGAAATTCAGGAGGTCTCGGCGCGGATTGCCGGGACGTTCTGCGAGCGGCCCACGGACCTGATCGGGCATTCCTTTGGTGCGACCGTGGCGCTGAGGCTGGCGGTGGAGCGGCCCGGGCTGGTGCGCACGCTGACGCTGATCGAGCCGGTGTTCTTTGCCGTTGCGCGTCGCGACCGGCCCGATCTCGGGCGCAGGTTCGAGGCCGATCAGGCGGCGTTCATGGCAGCCCGGGCGACGGGGGATCACCGGGCCGCCGCGCGGGCCTTCACGGCGCTGTGGGGCGAGGGCACGGAGTGGGGGGACATTCCGCCCGAACAGCAGGCCCGGCTGGCCGAGCAGATGCCGCTGGTCGCGGCGGCGGATGGTGTGCTTTGTGACGACACGGCGGGGCTTCTGGCCGATGGCGTGCTGCAGGGGGTGGCGCAGCCGGTCCTCTTGCTGGAAGGGAGCCGGTCGCCCCGGATCATCACCCATGTCGTGAGCGGTCTGGCCGCGCGGCTGCCCCATGCCGCGCGCGGCATGATCATCGGCGCAGGCCACATGGCACCGGTCACGCACCCCGCGCAGGTGAGTACCGAGATATTGCGGTTCTACCTGCGGGGCGGCGTGGCGTGAGGGGTGGTGGACTGCAAACCCGTCCTGCGGCGCGGACGGATGCGCGCGCGGCGGGGTGAACCCCGTCCTACGAGCCCGGCGCGGCGCGGTAGCTGCGCAGCCAATCGGTCATCTGCCAGCGCAGCAGGAAATCCTTGTCATAGACGCGGTATTCGACACCGGCGATTTCGGCTGTGGTCCTGACCTGGTATTCCGCCGCGCCTTCGCGCCCGTCGGTGTCGATCATCACCACCATCGGCGTGAGCCCGGTGAGATGCGCGGCAAAAAGCGCCTGGTGCAGTGAATCGTAGGAGGAGCGTGTGTCCAGACCCACCTCGATCACATGGGTGTCGGTGATGCAATCCACCTTGATGTAGGTCAGGTCATACGCCGCCGAATAGGGCTGCCGCGCCTCGCTGGTGCCGTCAAGCAGGAGCGCGCAGAGAATGGGGGCGAGGAGTGCTTCGGACATGGGTGCGACATTAACCATTTGTTCACGTTTTGTCGCGTGCGAAAACGGGAGGTGGTTAACAGAAAGGGATGGTAGCGCGGAATTTATTCTAAGAGGAGAAAAGCCCGAGGAACTGGTCGATCAACTCGTCAGTGATCGACCAGTCCGTGACCAGCCGCATCATCAGCCGCTCGTCCGCGTCGCCTTCCAGGTCGCCCCAGAGGCCGTACACCGCGCCCGCGTCGTGCAGCATCTGGTGCACGCGGCGGGGCAGGGTGGCGAAAATCATGTTGGCCTGCGGTTCGGCGAGAAACTGGAGGTCCGGGATGTCGCGCAGACCGGCCACCAGACGTGCTGCGCCCGCGTTGGCGCGACGCGCGGCGTCGGTCCAGTTTCCCGCCGCGAGGTAGCCTTGCATCTGGGCCGAAAGGTAGCGGTGCTTGGAGAAAAGATGCGCGCCGCGTTTGCGGCGCAGCTCGAACTCCCAGGCGTGTCCGGGGTCGAAAAAGATGACCGCCTCGACCCCCATGCAGCCGTTCTTGGTCCCGCCAAGGCTGAGCGCGTCGATGCCGGATTTCCACGACATTTCAGCGGGCGAGCAATCCAGTGCGACCATGGCATTGGTAAAGCGGGCGCCGTCGAGGTAGGTGGGCAGGTCGTGGGCGCGGGCCACCTCTGTCAGGGCCTTGATTTCATCGAGTGAATAGACCCGGCCCCTCTCGGTGACTTGCGTGATGTGCACCGGGCCGCGCTGGGCGGCGTGCACGTCGCCCCTGGGCCATTTGGAAATGGCCGCGGACAGCGCGTCGGGCGTCATCTTGTCGTTGTCGCCAACGAGGGTGAGTTTCGCCCCGCCGGTGTAGAACTCGGGCCCGTTGCATTCGTCCACGTTGATATGCGCGAGCGGCGCGCAGAAGATCGTCTGCCAGGGCTGCGCCAGCGTGGCCAGCGCCAGCACGTTGGCCGCCGTGCCGGTGGCCACCAGATAGACCGCCGCCTGGGGCGCCTCGAAGAGGGTGCGGATACGGGTGCGCACGTCCTCCATCAGCGGGTCGTCGCCATAGCTTGGCATGTAGCCGGTGTTGGCCCTGGCCACGGCCTCGATCACGGCGGGCAGGGCGGGGCCGGTATGGTCAGCGCCAAAGAACATCAGGTGGGCTCCTCGATGATGTGGTCTTCCCAGTCGTCTTCGTCGATGTCGAATTCGGCAACCGTACGGTTCCGCATGGAAACATTGGCCGTGTGGACCGTCTCGGGCGAGCCGGTGATCAGCGGGTGCCAGTCCGGCAGGGGACGTCCCCGGTGCAGCAGCTTGTAGGCGCAGGTCTCGGGCATCCAGTAGAGGTTGCGATCCATGGTCCTGGGGCTGAGCGAGATGCATTCGGGCACGAACTGGTGGCGGATGTCGTATTGCGCGCAGCGGCAGGTGGTGTCGTCGAAGAGGCGGCACGCCACCCGTGTCAGGGCCACATCGCCGGTCTCGTCATCCTCGAGCTTGTTCATGCAGCATTTGCCGCAGCCGTCGCAGAGCGCCTCCCACTCCTTTTGCGACATGCGCGCAAGTGGCGTGGTTTCCCAGTAGCGGTCCCGCAGACCGGTGCGATCTATGGGATCGCTCATGACCCGAGGATGGCGCGGGCGCGGGCACAATCGGCATCCATCCGGGCGATGAAGGCCTTGAGGTCGGGAAAGGTTTCCTCGGGGCGCAGGTACTCGACCAGCGCCACCGAAAGCTCGGCGTCATAGAGATCACCGGAGAAGTCGAAGAGGAACGTCTCGAGATTGGGCACCTGGCCGTTGAACATGGGCCGCACGCCGAGGCTGGCAGCACCGTGGTAGTGGCCCTGATGCGGGCCTGTGAGCACCTCGACCTCGACCGCGTAGACGCCGAATTTCGGCGGGTGCAGCCCTTGGATGGACATGTTGGCCGTGGGGTAGCCCAACTCGCGCCCGCGCTGTTCGCCGCCCACGACCAGACCGTCGATGCGGTGCCAGTGGCCCAGCATCGCGGCGGCGTCGCGGGGGCGGCCTTCGGAGAGCGCGGTGCGGATGGCGGTGGACGAGACCTCGCCCAACTCACCCTCCAGCAGCGTGGCGATGGTGACGCCAAAGCCCATCTGCGCCCCGAAGTCCGTGAGCATCCCGGCATTGCCCGCGCGCCCCTTGCCAAAGCAGAAATCGGCCCCGACGACGACATGGGTCAGCCCCAGCCCGTCGCGGATCACGTTGGCGGCGAACTCTGCGGGCGAGAGGCCGGACAATGACGCGTTGAAATTGATTTCATAGAGCTTTTCGACGCCCAGTTTTTCAAGACGGTGGGCGCGCGCCTCGCGGCTCATCAGCCGGAAGGGCGGGGCGCCGGGGGCGAAATACTGGCGCGGATGCGGCTCGAAGGTGAGGATGCCCAGCGGGGCCGCGTTGGCCGCCGCGGCCTGCCGCGCAAGGTCGATCACCGACTGGTGGCCCAGATGCACCCCGTCGAAATTGCCGATGGCCACCGACGCGCCGCGGTCGGCCTGATCCACATAGGTATAGTCGCGGATGATCCTCATGGGGCAGGGGTAGCGTGGGGCGCGCGGGGGTGCAAGCGGGGATGATTGCGCGCCCTGTCCTGGCAACCTCGTGGAGGTCAGGCGGTCAACTGATCAAGCAGCGATTGTGTGTCGCGAGCCTCCTGCAGCAACCAGGTCACGAAGCGCTGAACCTGTGGCCGGCTTTGAGCGCCCGTGCGCTGTTTGAGCCGGAAGGGGTGTGGGGCCGGTAGGTTCTGCGCCCTGGGAAACGGCGTGACAATCCGCCCGTTGTCGAGGTCGGACAGTGTCAGGGACAGACCGCAGATCAGGAAGCCGACATTCTGGCGCACGGCGTCCAGAGCATGACGCGCATGTTGATAATGGACGCCGCGTTCCGGGCCGCTTTCCCGGTGACCATAGCGGGCGAACCAGTCGGGCCAGCCCGGATGGTCCGGGTCGTCGCGCTGTGCCTGCAGGTGCAAGAGCGGCATCCCTTCCATCTGTAGCACCTGGTCCCAATCCGCAATCCGGCGCGTGTTGTCGGGACCGGTCACCGGCAGGAACACATCGCGAAAGAGCGGTGTGTCGTCACCACCTGCATAGTGGATGCGCAGATCCGGTGTGCCCAGCCGCAGCGGGACATCCCCCGCACCATTGATGCAGAACAGGATGTTGGGATGCAGCGCGCGAAACGACGGCAGTCGTGGGGCCAGCCACAGTTCACTCCAATCCGGATCGGCGACGATATGAATTTCGCTGACACGCTGAAAGTCCAGCGTTTCGGTCACCCGTTCGAGTGCCGAAAAGGCGGTGCGCAGGTCATCGAGCGCCTGGTTCAGTTCCGCGGTCGGTTGCAGCCCGGAGCGTGCGCGCAGGAGAAGGTCCGTCCCGAGGTAGTCCTCCAAAGCGCGAATCCGCTGCCCGACTGCGGCCGGTGTGATGCCCAATCGCGCCGCCGCGCCCTTGAGCGAGCCTTCACGGATCGCCAGGTCCAGAGCCTGGAGCGATTTGAGATGTGTGACAGTGGTCATTGATAAAGTTTATCTTTATCTGACAAGAAACCAAGCGTGATAGGCGAAGGTTTTCTTTAGTGCGCTAAACAGAATTGAGTTTGGCACCACGACACAAAGCGCTCATGCTCGTGTCATCACGACTGAAACAACCGAGGAGACGGCAATGAAACGCTACATGATCGAACGCGATATCCCGGGTATCGGAGAGTTTTCACTGACCGAATTGTGCGGCGCTGCCCGCGCCTCCAATCAGGCGCTGGCGACGATCGGCCCCGACATCCAGTGGGTTCATTCCTATGTGGCCGGAGAAAAGACGTTCTGTGTCTATCTGGCCAGGAGCGACGAGGAGATCAGAAAACATGCGGACCTGAGCGGAATTCCCGTTTCGCAGATCACCGAGATTTCGCAGATCATCGACCCGTTGACGGCGAACAACTGAGGTGTCCGCTCAGTCGAAGCGGCCCGAAGGTGCCAGTACCGTGGCCTCACCCACCAGAACCTTCTTGCCGTTCACCATGCAGCGGCAATCCAGCTGCACGCGCCGTTTGGAATAGTCGATCCCGATCACCTCGACCTCGGCGCGGACCATGTCGCCGGGACGCACGGGGGCGAGGAACTTGAGGCTCTGGCCCATATAGACCGTGCCGTGACCCGGAAGCTGTTCGCCGATCACCGCCGAGATCAGACCGGCGGTCAGCATCCCGTGGGCGATGCGGCCCTCGAAGATCGTGTCGCGGGCATAGTCGTCATCCATGTGGACCGGGTTATGGTCGGTCGAGACCTCGGCGAACATACGGATGTCTTCGTCCGTCACCACCTTTTGCAGGTAGCGCATCATGCCCATCTCGATTTCCTCGATGGTGATGGTTCCGCGCGGCAGGTTGTCCAACATTCGACCCTCCGGATCAGCAGGTGAGTAATTTTCGGGCGTCAACGCCCAAGCGTTGGCAACTTTATTACTTTGCAAGTGCAGAAAATCAAGCCCGATTCGCGGGAAAATTTTCTGCCCGCATCCCGGCGCCGCGTGGACTCAGCGCAACCGCCCGATGGTATAGGCCGGGGAGGCGCCTTCGCGGGCAAGGTAATCCGCCAGCGCCTCGGGATCGGGATCGTGAGCGGTGCGGGTTTCCTGTGCGGCCAGTCCGCCCGAGATGAACAGGGCGTCGATGTCTTCGCCGCGCGCGCCTGCGATGTCGGTCAGAATGCCGTCGCCGATGGCCAGAATGCGGGATCGGTCGACATCCCTGCCCAGCGCGGCCAGGCGGCGATAGGCCAGGTCATAGATGGGCGGATGCGGCTTGCCGAAATAGAGGCTTTCGCCGCCCATCTCGGTATAGAGCCGCGCCAGCGCGCCGGCGCACCATTCGCGCGTCTCGCCGCGGTCGACGACGATGTCGGGATTGGCGCAGAGCAGTTTCAGCCCCTTCTGCTTGGCAAAGAGGAACTCGGGCCGGTTCACTGCCGGGTCGGCCAGCGGGTCGAAAGGCCCGCAACAGACGATGCCTGCGGCCTCCTTGAGGTCGACCCGTTCGATGTCGACGGGGGTCTCGATGACCGAGAGCGGCGCGAAAAAGTCAGCGTCGCGTTCCCATTCGCCCATGAACCAGACCTTGTCTCCCACCATGCCGCGGAACATGGCGGCGCGGGCCGAATCGCCCGAGGTGGCGATGGTGTCATAGGCGTCATCCGGGACGCCGAACCGGGCGAGCTGGGTCTTGACGCCCGCGCGGGGTTTCGGCGAGTTGGTGACAAGCACGACCTTGCCGCCCTGTGCGCGGTAGGCTTGCATCGCCGCGACGGCCTCGGGGAAGGCGAGGATTCCGTTGTGAAGACAGCCCCAGAGGTCGACAAAGAGCGCGTCGTAGCGCTCAGAGATGTCCGCGAGCGATGAAATGATGCGTGTCATACCCGCATTTGCATGGCAGCCGTCACCGGGCGCAACCGGAAAATGCGCATTTTCCGGACCGTTTTGCGCGCGGAAAACGGATTCCGGTTCAGGCGTTGCGCACCGTTTCGATCATGCGCGACACGTTGTCGGGGTCTGCCTCCGGCGTGATCCCGTGGCCCAGATTGAAGATGTGCGGCCCGCCCCGGAACGCCTCGACGATGCGTCGGGTTTCCGTGACCAGCGCGTCACCGCCCGTGACCATGTGCGACGAGGCGAGATTGCCCTGCACGCAGCCGTCCCGCTGGACATGCGCGGCCGCCCATTCGGCACTCACGCCATTGTCCAGCGCCACGCAATCCGCCCCGGTGGCCCCGGCAAACCCCTCGTACCGCGCGCCCGCCTCGCGCGGGAAGGCGATGACCGGTGTTTCGGGGTGGCGGGCCTTGAGCGCGGTGATGATCTCGCGCGCGGGCTCCAGCGCGTAGCGGTCGAAATCCGCGCCCCGGAGCGATCCGGCCCAGCTGTCGAAGAGCTTGACCACCTCGGCGCCGGCCTCGATCTGGGCCGAGAGATAGGTGATCGTGGCGTCCGTGAGCCGCGCCATCAGCGCATCGAAGGCCGGCCGATCCTGGTCCTTGAGCGCATGGGCCGGGCCCTGGTCCGGCGTGCCGCGCCCGGCGACCATGTAGGTGGCAACGGTCCAGGGCGCGCCGGCAAAGCCGATCAGCGTGGTCTCGGGCGGCAGCGCCGAGGCGAGGTTGCGCACCGTCTGGTAGATCGGCGACAGGGTCTCGTGGATGTCCTCGGTCGGGCGCAGGGCCTCGACCCCGGCCATGTCGGTGATGGTCGAAAGCCGCGGCCCCTCGCCGGTCACGAACCACAGATCGGCACCCAGCGCCTGGGGCACCAGCAGGATGTCGGCAAACAGGATCGCGGCGTCGAACCCGTAGCGGCGGATGGGTTGCAGCGTCACCTCGGTGGCGAGATCCGGATTGTAGCACAGCGACAGGAAATCGCCCGCCTGCGCGCGCGTGGCGCGATACTCGGGCAGGTAGCGCCCGGCCTGCCGCATCATCCAGATCGGCGGGGTCGGCAGTGTCTCGCCCGCAAGGGCGCGCAGAATGGTCTTGGAAGCGGTCATGAGAACTCCTGATGGTCGCGCCCTAGGTCACGTCTGAGCCGGGGGAAGTCAAGCCCGTGGTCGCTTGCCTCGGGCCCGCGCGGCGGCTAAAGACGCGCCATGAAAACCCCGTTTCCCACCCCGGCCCGGACCCTGAAAATCGGCACGCGCGGCTCACCGCTCGCGCTGGCCCAGGCCTATGAGGCGCGCGACAGGCTGGCGGCCGCCCATGACCTGCCAGAGGATGCGTTCGAGATCGTGGTGATCACCACGACGGGCGACCGGGTGCTGGACCGGCCGCTCAAGGAGATCGGCGGCAAGGGGCTTTTCACCCGCGAGATCGAAGAGGCGCTGCTGAGCGGGTCCATTGACATCGCGGTGCATTCGATGAAGGACATGCCGGTCCTGCAGCCCGGGGGGCTGGTGATCGACTGCTATCTGCCGCGCGAGGATGTGCGCGATGGCTTTGTCAGCCCCGGCGCGCTCAGGCTGTCCGAACTGCCCGAGGGCGCGAAGGTCGGCAGCTCTTCGCTGCGGCGCCGCGCGCAGGTGCTGGTGGCGCATCCGCATCTGCAAGTGGTCGAGTTTCGCGGCAATGTGCAGACACGCCTGCGCAAGCTTGACGAGGGCGTGGCGGCCTGCACTTTCCTGGCGATGGCGGGACTCAACCGTCTGGGGCGGGCGGATGCGGCGATGTACGCCCTTTCACCCGACGAGATGCTGCCCGCGGTCGCACAAGGGGCGATCGGGATCGAGCGCCGGGCCGAGGATCGGGACGCCGCCGTCCTGCTCGAGGCGATTCACGATGGGCTCACGGGCCAGCGGCTGGCCGCGGAGCGGGCCTTTCTCGCCGCCCTGGATGGTTCGTGCGAGACGCCAATTGCAGGCCTGGCTGAACTGACGGGCGGCACGCTGCGCCTGCGTGGCGAAATCCTGCGCCCCGATGGCAGCGAGCGCCTGAAGGATGATCGCTGCGCCCCGGTCGAGGACGGTGCGGCGCTGGGTGAGGCCATGGCGCGGGACCTGCTGGCGCGGGCGGGGCCGGGGTTTTTCGACTGGCGGGCGTGAGCAACTGGCTGACAGCGGAGGACTTGGGTATTTGACACCAGAAAGAAGCAGGGTCGCGCCCCTGTTTCTGCTGGCTCGGTTTCTTCTGGCTCCAAATATCCTCGCCGAAGGCACGATTCCCGCGCGGCACATCAGGGATCGGGCAGGACCTTGCCGGGGTTCAGGATACCCTTGGGATCGAGCGCCGATTTGATCGCCCGCATCGCAGACAGAGCGGCGGGGTCCTTGTGGGCGGCCATGGCGGGTTTCTTGAGGGTGCCGATCCCGTGCTCGGCGGAAAAGCTGCCGCCCAGGGCGATGGCGGCCTCTTCGACCGCGTCGTGGATGGCGTGATGCACCGCCGTGTCCCGCGTGGTCGGCCAGAGTGCGAAATGCAGGTTGCCGTCGCCCAGATGCGCCACCGACAGGTTCCGGGCCCCGGGATCGAACCGCGCGGTGATGGCGTCGATCTGTGCCAGCATGTCCTGCATCCGGTCCAGCGGCACGGCGATGTCATTGTCCACATAAGGCGAGTGCAGGCGGCAGACTTCGGCGGCAGCCTCGCGCCGGGCCCACATCTCGCGACGCTGCGCCTCGTTCTGCGCCACCACCGCATCCAGAACGTCGCCACGTTCCAGCGCATCCCCCAGCACTTCCTGGAGATGCGAAACGCAGGGCAGGCTGCCGTCTGCTTGCGGTGTGGCATCGCGCGGCGCGGTGGCACCGATCTCGATCAGGATGTTCACGTCATACGCGTCGTCAAAGGGCGCGCGGGCCTCGGGAAACGTGTTCAGATGCGCCGCGATATAGTCGCGCGGCATGTATTCGAACGCCTCGACCGCGCGGCCTGTTTCCTCGTTCAGCCGGTTGAGCAGGGCGAGTGCCGCGCCGATGTTCGGGACCGCGACCATCGCCGTGGCATAGGCGCGGGGTCTGGGGAAAAGCCGCAGCGTCGCGGCGGTGATCACGCCCAGCGTCCCTTCGGCCCCGATCAGCAGGTGCTTGAGGTTGTAGCCGGAATTGTCCTTGTGCAGTTGGCTCATCAGGTTCACCACCTCGCCTGTGGGCAGCACCGCCTCGAGCCCCAGGCACAGATCGCGCGTATTGCCGTAGCGCAGCACGTTCGAGCCGCCCGCATTGGTCGAAAGCACCCCGCCGATCATCGCCGAGCCGCGCGCACCGAAAAAGAGCGGGAAGATGAGGCCATGCGCCTCCACCGCCTCGTGGACCGTTGCGAGCACGGCCCCGGCCTCGACAATCGCCACGCGGGCGGCGGGACGGATTTCGCGGATGGCCTTCATCCGTTCCAGCGACAGCAAGAGCGCGCCGGGGGCGGCCGTACCCCCCGTCAGACCGGTGCGGCCCGCGACGGGCACCACGGGGGTCCGGGTGTCGTTGGCCAGTTTCAGGATGGCCGACACTTCGGCGGTGCTGCCGGGGCGCAGCACGGCCAGGGGCGCGCCCTGATCCTCGCCGGCCCAGTCCAGCGCATGGGGCTGTGCGTCCTGGCCGGTCAATACGTGAGGGGGGCCAAGCAGGGCGCGCAACCGGTCGAGCATGTCAGATCGTCATGTGCCGGGCCCGGGCGCCGCGCTCGATGGCGGCCGCGTGCAGGCGGTCGATGTTGAGCTCGTAGCGGATTTCCTCGAGCAGGCGCAGCTCGCTTTCGGCCAGCGCGCCGTCGGCTGCGGCCACGTCGCAGGCCAGCGCGTAGGCGGTCTCGAAGAGCTGCTCGGGCAGGTTGTCGCGCACCAGCCCGAAAAGCGCATCCAGCCCGTCCTCCTGGCCGAAGAGATCGAACACCACCTGCGCGATGCGGCGCATCCGGTCGAGGTCATAGTCGCCGAAGATGGGCAGGTTGTTCACCGCGACCTCGATCTTGACCAGTTCGGAGGTGCGGATTTTCTCATCCGAGGCCGAGACGGCGATCATGACGGCCACGAGGCAATCCTGGGGGCTGAGCGGATGGGGGATCGGATCGGTCATGGGGGCCCTTTCGGCATTTCGGTGTTGCGGTGCAGAATATTGACCTTGCCCCCCCACGGCAATAGGTAGCCACAGGCCTGTCGTGTTCTGCCGCAGGCGGTACCGGAGAGCACCCATGTCCAATCTGCGCGACGCCGCGATGCAATCGAAAGCCTGGCCCTTCGAAGAGGCGCGCCGGGTGCTCAAGCGGTATGAGAAGGCTCCGCCCGAGAAGGGCTATGTGCTGTTCGAGACGGGCTATGGCCCCAGCGGGTTGCCGCATATCGGCACGTTCGGCGAAGTGTTGCGCACCACGATGATCAAGCGGGCGTTCGAGGAAATATCGGACATCCCGACCAAGCTCGTCTGTTTTTCCGACGATCTGGACGGGATGCGCAAGGTGCCGGGAAACGTGCCACAGCGCGAGATGCTGGCCGAGCACATGCACAGGCCTCTGACGGATGTGCCCGACCCGTTCGGCGAATACGAGAGCTTTGGCCATCACAACAACGCCATGCTGCGCCGGTTCCTCGACACGTTCGGGTTCGAGTACGAGTTCATCTCGGCACGGGATTTCTATCGCTCGGGACAGTTCGACACGGTGCTCAAGCTGGCGGTGGAGCGCTATGACGAGGTGATGAAGGTCATGCTGAAGTCGTTGCGCGAGGAGCGCCAGCAGACCTATTCGATCTTTCTGCCGATCCATCCCGAAACGGGTCGCGTGCTCTATGTGCCGATGAAGAAGGTAGACGCCGAGACGCACATGATAACCTTTGATGACGAGGAGGGCCGCGAGTGGACGCTGCCGGTCACGGGCGGCAACGTAAAGCTGCAGTGGAAGCCCGATTTCGGCGCGCGCTGGGCGGCGTTGGGCGTGGATTTCGAGATGTATGGCAAGGAACATGCCACGAACACGGCGATCTATGACCGGATTTGCGAGATACTTGGCGGCCGCAAGCCCGAGCATTTCAGCTATGAGCTGTTCCTCGACGAGCATGGTCAGAAGATTTCGAAATCCTCGGGCAACGGCATTTCGATCGACGAATGGTTGACTTATGCCAGCACTGAATCGCTGTCGTATTTCATGTATCTCAAGCCCAAGACCGCAAAGCGGATGCATTTCGACGTGATCCCCAAGGCGGTGGACGAGTATCACCAGCAGCTGCGCGCTTATGCGGACCAGAACGAGAAGGCGCAGTTGAACAACCCCGTCTGGCACATCCATGGCGGGGACGTGCCGCAAAGCAACATGATCGTGCCGTTCTCCATGCTGCTGAACCTGGCCGGTGTCGCGAATGCCGAAGCAAAGGATCAGCTCTGGGGGTTCATCCGGCGCTATGCGCCCGAGGCGAGCCCCGAGACGCATCCCGATCTGGATGCCGCCGCGGGCTATGCTGTGCGTTACTACAATGATTTCGTGAAACCCGCGAAGGTCTATCGTGCGCCGACGGATCTGGAGCGCGAGGCATTGGAAGAACTGCGTGCCGGTCTGGCGGTCTGGGAGGGGCCTGCGGACCCCGAAGAGCTGCAAAGCCTCGTCTTTGCCTGCGGTCGTGAGCGGTTCGACCCGCTGCGCGACTGGTTCAGGGCGCTCTACGAAGTGCTGTTGGGCGCCAGCCAGGGACCGCGTTTCGGCGGATTCATCGCGCTATACGGCATCGAGGAAACGATCGCGCTGATCGACCGGGGGCTGGCCGGCGAGCTGGTATAGGGTGGGGTTTTACCCCACCACGCGGCGCGCATTGAGCGGACAGGCGGGGTGAACCCCACCCTACGGCAGGCATCGGTGTGTCAAACCGACATCGCGAGCACGCGGCTGATCCGGGTGAGCGACCGGCCGGATTGCTCCAGCCACGTGTTGAAGGCCGATTGTACGGCGCGCATCGCAGTCTTGGAGGCGGGTTGCTTGTCCACCACGCCTTCGGCAATGAGCCGCGCAACAACGTCCCGCGACAGGACAAAGCCGTCGCGCCCGGCAAAGCGCATCGCGTATTGCCCGGTGCTGCCGCCGATGCGCGCGCCACGTGTCTTCAGCATCTCCAGAAGGCCGATAAAGTCTGTCGGGGGCCAGTCACCGAACACCTTGCCCGCGCCGCCCTGCTCGCGCAGCTCCAGCAGGAAGGCCGCGTTGTCGCGCACCGTGGCGATCTTCATCGGATTGCGCACGATGCGGGTGTCCGCCACCAGCGCGTCGAACATCCGGTCATCCATGAAGGCGCAGCGGCCCGGGTCGAACCCGTGAAAAGCCGCTTCGAACCCGTCCCACTTGTTTTCGATCACTTGCCAGTTGAACCCGGCCTGGAACACGCATTTGGTCATGATCGACAGCCAGCGGTCTTCGGGCAGGGCGGCCAGTTCGGCACCGCTCCGGGGCGGGTCGAGCATCGCCTCAAGCGCGTCGGCCCCGCCCTTGCGGGATGCCGCGATGTCGAAGATTTCCGCGAAGTGGCGCATGATCCATTCCCTCTCTCCCGGTTTTATCATGCCGTTTTCGACGGGCGACCGGCAACTGACAATTCCTTGCGCCAGATCAAGGCCGGGGGTGCTGTCACCTGCCAGTCTGGTCCGTAGCAGCGGCAGGAGGTGAATATGAAACAGTTTGCAGCACTGGGCGGGCTGGGAGTTCTGGTGGCCTGTGCCACGGTGTCGATGCCCGAGCCGCCGGAGGGGCGGGCAATCTATTCGGAGTATTGTGCGCAATGTCACGGGATTTCGGGCACGGGCAATGGCCCCTGGGCCAGTTCGATGACCCCGCGGCCCGCGGATCTGACGCAGCTGGCCTTGAATGGCAGCTTCGACCGGGCGCGGGTGCTCAACATCGTGGACGGATATGACCGCACGGGCCTGCCGGGGCAGCAGATGCCCGAGTTCGGCCTGCTTCTGAGCGGCGACACGGTGCCGCTGGACACAGGCGACGGGGTGCTGACCCCCACGCCGCGTCCCCTGGCGGCGCTGCTGGTCTATCTGGAGAGCATTCAGGAGCAGTGATGCGGGTCAGCGCAGCTCGATGATCGATTTCCCCAGCCGGAAGGGTGCGGCAAAGCTCACCAGGCACAGCGAGAGGATCTGCAAGACCAGGATGAAGGCGTTGTCCTGGAGCACCGCCCATTCTTCGCTGAGCTTGGATATCTGTGCGATCAGCCGGTCGTAACTTTGCGCCAGAATCAGGTAATCGGCCACGACCTGCGGACTGTCGCCGCGCAGTGCCGAGAGCGCGGCGTCGATGTCGGCATTGCGCGTGGTGAAAACCAGGAACCGGCTGGGATCGAAGGCATCTGCCCTGGCGCTCATGTCCTGCATGTCGCCCTGATTGGCGCGCGAAAAGAGGCTGAGGCCGGACAGTGGGGCGATCTCGTCGGTGATGGCGATGAAAAGCGGCAATTCGGCATTGCTCGCGGTCGAGGCGGACAGAAAATCGACCTTGTCGCAGAGCGTCAGAAGCGGGGCCGAGGACGCGGTTTCGCAATAGCCCAGCCGGAAGCGGCCCGCGTCGCGATCGAAACCCGTGGTCGCGGAAAAGGCCACGTCGATCTGGCGCTCGATACGACCGGTGTCCTCGGTATAGACGCCCGCGATGAGGGCCCCCAGGGCCCCGATCCCGCCAAGCAGAACCCAGACCAGGTCGGCGACCTTCCAGATGCGATGCCCGGCCGGTTTGCGGAACAGGAAACCCGTGCCGATGCAGCCGATCACGAAAAACAGGATCAGAAGCGGCAGCTGGTTGTCGAGGATGAATGTCATGCGCCGGGTCCAGGCTGGGGATGGGGTGACCTTAGGGCGGGTTCGCGGTGCCGGGCAAGGGCGTGTCCGCAACCAGAGCCTTTTGGCGGGCTCGGGCGCGGTCTCAGCTGCAGATGCCCTCGATCTGCACACCGTCCCAGGGCAGGGCGATCCGGTCGGGAACATGGAGCCGGTCCAGCGGCATCGCGTCGCGGATCATCGCCTCGAGACGCCCTGTGCGGGGGGCCGCGGGGTCCAACGTGGCACAGCAGACATACTCCTCGACGATCCCGGCCTGCTGCTCATAGGAATAGTCCAGGAACCGCGCCTGTGTCGCGATGTCGAAGAGATACGGGTCCTTGCCCCTGCCATGCTCGCGCGCCGCGCGCCAGGGGCTGTAACCGGTGGTCGCACGGTTCTGCCATTGCCAGACATGGGCGAGCTCATGGGCAAAGATCATGGCCTCGAGCAGACCCATCTGATCTGGATAGCCGGCAAGGTAATCGTCCAGATAGTAGGACCTGGAAAACAGGATGCGGTTGTAGAGCGCCACAGCGGCGGGGGCGACGGTCACGATGTCGGTCTCGGGCTCGGGCAGTATGCGCTCGCGGCAGGCCAGGCGCGGGCGTTTGTCGCGCCGGAAGCTGACGGAATCAACCGGCGCTCCGCGCACGAAACGGACGCGGCTGGTGTCGAGCGAGGGGCCGTGCAACTGTGCGGCAAAGCTCTTTTCCGCAGGGGTGAGCGGTCGGCCGCAGGCCGAGAGAGCGGCTGCGGAAAGGACAAGGACGAATATGACGTGCACGCGCATGATGCAACGATAGCACTGCCTTGCGGGCAGGGCGAGAGGGTGAAATCCGCCCCGGCGCGTACAAGCCCCCGCTTCCCGCGGGGGGCCGGGCCCAAAGCGTTTCGGAAAAAGTCGTGACACTGAAATTTCGCGAACCGCTTCGGTCGGGCCAGCGGCACCGTCGCCGCCCCGGCCGGGAAACGGTGCCGACCGCACCTCGGCGACGGAATTGCTGTTGACTCGGGGGCTGGCCCGGGTAAAAGGCGGACTTCATACGAGCTTTCACGGGCCGCCCGCGCCGCCCGTTGCAGGAGACACGCCATGGCGAAGCCGACCACCATCAAGATCCGCCTGAACTCGACCGCAGGCACGGGCCATTTCTACGTGACCAAGAAAAACGCCCGCACCATGACCGAGAAGATGGTCGTGAAGAAATACGACCCGGTCGTGCGCAAGCATGTCGAGTACAAGGAAGGCAAGATCAAGTAGGATCAGCCTCCTGACGGACGAAAGACAGCCGCGCCGCATGTGCGCGGCTTTTTCGTGTGCGGGTTTGACCCAGATGAGTGGCTGCGCCACGCAGATTTGTCTGATTGGGGGCCAGCCCCCAAATCCCCGGGATATTTACGACCAGAAGATGCCGGGGGGCTTCATCTTTCCGCAAATACTCCCGCCGGAGGCGTCGTGATGTTGCTGCCGTCGCGAGGCCGGGATTTGCGCGTCATACCTGCCGCACGCGGCCCGAGGACGCAGCCCGCAGGGCGAGGACGAGACATCCTGCGCGCGCGCCAGCGCGCTCATCCGGATCACGCAACTAAAAAGGGGCCGGTCGAAGCGACCGGCCCCTGATCCTGTCATCGTGCGTTCTGTTATTCGCGGCTGCCGAAGAGTTGCAGAAGGAACATGAACATGTTGATGAAATCGAGATAGAGGTTCAGCGCGCCCATGATGGCGGCCTTGCCCAGCATTTCGGTGTCGCCGAGGTGAACCATCTCGAGATAGGAGTTCTTGATCTTCTGCGTATCATAGGCGGTGAGGCCCGCAAAGATCAGCACGCCGAGGATCGAGACGGCGTACATGATCGCTTCGCTCTGAAGGAAGAGGTTCACGATCATGGCCACGATGATGCCGATCACACCCATGATCAGGAACGAGCCCCATCCGGAGATGTCCTTCTTGGTCGTGTAACCCCAGAGCGACAGCCCTGCAAAGGCGATGGACGTGACCAGGAAGACCTGAACGATCGACATGCCGGTATAGACCAGGAAGATAGAGCTGAGCGACAGCCCCATCAGCAAGGCAAAGGCGTAGAACGTCAGCTGGAGCCCGGCGGCGGACAGCCGGTTCGCCGCGGCGCCCAGGCCGAAGAAGATGAAAGCGAGGGGCGCAAACATGATCACCCATTTGAGCGGCGACATGTAGATGGCCTCGCCCAGTCCGGTCAGGTACTGCCCGTCGCGGATCGCCACGGCGGCGCCCGCCGGATCGCTGGTCACGGCCAGGCCGGCAATGGCCCAGGCGGCCAGAAACGTGATGAATGTGCCCACGGACATCGTGCCGTAGACCTTGTTCATGTGCGCGCGCAGCCCCTCATCGATCTGGACGGCGCGGGTGCCGGCGGCAGATGTTGCGCGGATTGTGTCGAATTCAGCCATAAAAGCCTCCGATAAGTGGACCAACCCCGTCAGATTACGGGTATTGCCCATAATATCGGTCAGGACCCGATTGGTTTCAAGGGTTGAAACCCCCGGAGTTCTGCGATTTCTCGGGCGTTTCGGCTTTGTTGTCACCCCAGGTCCCAGAACGGGCGGTGCGCCTCGGCGAGCGCCTCTTGCCGGGTCAGGCCCATATCGGCGAGCGACCGGTCGTCGAGCGTGGCCAGAATGCGGCGCTGGCGGGCAATCCTGATCCAGGTCACAAGCGGAAGGCGCGGGCCGGTCTTGAGGCGTGACCGGGTGCTGGTGGAGGTGAAGCCGTACATGTCATTTCCTTTCCGTTTCGTGATGGACCATGCCATTTTCATTTTCAACGTTGATATATCTGGCAGATGTGGCATGATATGTGAAATGAATGATTGATGGTAATTACATCAAGGAATGTGATGAATGAGAAATCTCGACATGACGACGCTGCGCTCCTTTCTGGCGGTGGCCGAGCATGGCGGTGTCACCCGCGCGGCGGGGGCGCTGAACCTCACGCAGTCAGCGGTCAGTATGCAGCTCAAGCGGCTGGAGGATTTGCTGGACATCCAGCTTCTGGACCGCTCGAACCGCAAGATAGCGCTGACCGGATCGGGCGAGCAGATGCTCAGCTACGCGCGTCGCATCGTGGCGCTGAATGACGAGGCGGTGGGGCGGCTGACCGAGGAGCTGTATGAGGGCGAGATCACGCTGGGTGTGCCGCATGACATCGTCTATCCGGTGATCCCGCGGGTTCTGAAGACATTCAACAGCATCTTCCCGCGGGTGAAGGTGCAATTGCGCTCTTCCAGTACGATGCGGCTGCGCGACGAGATGGAGAGAGGCGAGGTTCATGTCATCCTCACCACCGAGGCGGGCGTCGGCGAGGGTGGCGAAACGCTGGCCGAGATGCCCTTGCGCTGGACCGGAGCGACGGGCGGCGTCGCCTGGAAGAAGCGCCCCTTGCGGCTGGCCTTCTGTTCGCTTTGCATATTCCGGCCCATCGTGATCCGCAGGCTCGACGAGGAGGGGATCGATTGGGAACTGGCGGTCGATTCCGAGGATGACCGGGCCATCGAGGCGCTGGTCAGTGCCGACCTGGCCATCGGCGCGCTGCTGGAAGACAGTATTCCGCCGCATCTCGAGGCCCTGTCCGCCTCCGCCAGCGACCTGCCGGATCTCGGCAGCCAGAAGATCAATCTATATCAGCGCAAGGGCGAGGATGGTGCCGTCACACAAGAACTGATGCAGATGCTGCGGCAGGGATTCGCAGCCCCGGCCCCGGCCCCCGTCCCGGCCCTGATCGGGTCCTGATTCGCGAGGCGGTACGACCGGGCGCGATTTCTTCAAAGGAAACCGGACCGAAATCCTTGAAGGGTTTCGCGCCCCGGAGGCTCAGGGCGTGACGACGACCTTGCCGGTGGACTTGCGGGATTTCAGCAGATCCAGCGCCTTACCTGCCTCGGTCAGGGGCAGGACATGGCTGACATGGGGTTTGATGCGGCCCTGCCTGTACCACGACAGAAGGGTCGCCATGCTGTCCGTCACCACCTGCGGTTTGAACGCCAGATAGCCGCCCCAGTAGAGCCCCATCACGGTCAGGTTCTTGACCAGCAGGTGGTTGGCGGGAATTCGGGGCACGTCGCCGCTGGCAAAGCCGATGGGCAAAATCCGCGCTTCGGGGTTGCAGGCGCGGAACGCCGCCTTGAACTGCTCGCCGCCGACCGGATCATAGACCACGTCCGCCCCGCCCAGGGCCTTGACCCGTTCGCGGATGTCCCCGGCCCCGGCGTCGATCAGGTGGTGCGCCCCGACGGCGCGGGCGACCTCGAGTTTTTCGGCGCCGCGGGCGCAGGCGATCACGGTGGCACCCATGGCGCGGCCGATCTCGACCGCGGTCAGTCCGACGCCGCCCGCGGCGCCCAGCACCAGCAGCGTTTCGCCCGGTTGCAGGCGTGCCTTGTAATCCAGTGCGACATGGCTGGTGCCATAGGCGATCTGGAAGGCGGCGGCCTCGGCAAAGCTCATGTCGTCGGGCAGGAGGACGGCCCGGTTCGCCGGGAAGCACCCCATGTCGGCCAGCCCGCCCTGGCCGGCAAAGACCGCCACGCGGGTGCCCGGCGCGGGGCCTGTCGTGTCCGGGCCGAGCGCATCGACGACGCCTGCCACCTCCATCCCGAGGGTAAAGGGCGGCGCGGGCGTGTCCTGGTAGGTGCCGTTGCTCATCAGCAGGTCGGCGAAGTTCAGGCCGCAGGCCTTGATCCGCAGGCGCAGCTCGCCCTGTGCGGGCTCCGGCACGGGTCTGTCGACAAGCGCCGCGGGAACATCGAAGCCGGTGATCTGAAAGGCGCGCATCCTGGCGGGTCCTCGTGTCATGGTGACTGGGTCACAGGGTCTGGCCGGTCCGTCGGCCGGGACTTCGGCCGATGCCTCGGCCGGTCCGTTGGCGGGTGTTTTGACGCAGGCGCGGGAAAAAGTCGAGGTATCGGCCTGCGTGCGGCAACAAAATGTCGCGCGGTTCCGTTTCCCGCTATAATTGTTTCAATTTTGATCAAATATCTTCTCGGCGAGAAGAAAACCGTGTATCGTCCGCCTTAAGTCGACATGCCGTCGGACCCGTGAAGGAAAGGGTCCACCGGGTTGGTTCGTGTATTTCAGACCCGCGCGTCGCGCATGTCGGTGTTACGAGTGTCGAGTTGCGAAAAGGGAGCACAAGAGTATGCCGCATCCAGTCGATGTCCATGTTGGGAAACGGATCCGTCACCGCCGGTGGCTGGTCGGGATGACCCAGCAACAGCTTGCCCAGAGTGTCGGGATCAAGTTCCAGCAAATACAGAAATACGAAACCGGCGCCAACCGGGTCAGCGCATCCCGTCTGTGGGACATCGCGGCCTCGATGGATGTCGATGTGAGTTTCTTCTTCGAAGGGCTCGAGAAGCAGTCGAATGCCGCCAGCGCCGCGACCAGTGTCGGCGATCTTCTGGGCGACAAGGAAGCGCTTGATCTCGTGCGGTCCTATTACGCGATCCCCGAGAACCAGCGCCGTCGCCTGTTCGAACTTGCCCGGGTGCTCAGCGACGTGGCTTGAGGCCCGGAGGTTTCCGGTCTACCACTGATCCCGACGGGTCAGGGGGAGATCGGGCTTCGTGGACAAGGAACGAATTTTCGAAGCCGCCCATGCGGTGGCGGATGCCGCTCGCAGGGCGGTATTGCCTTATTTCCGGACAGATAACCTGGGCGCGGACAACAAGCTGGAGGGCGGGTTCGACCCTGTGACGGAGGGCGATCGGGCCGCGGAACGGGCGATGCGCGATGTGCTGTCCGAGCTGTGTCCAGAGGATGCGGTCCTGGGTGAGGAATACGGCACCAGGCCGGGCACGAGCGGTCTGACCTGGGTTCTGGACCCGATCGATGGCACGCGCGGTTTCCTGTCGGGCACGCCGACCTGGGGTGTCCTGATCGCGCTGTCGGATGAGACAGGCCCCGTCTACGGCCTGATCGACCAGCCCTATATCGGCGAGCGGTTCGAGGGAGGGCTGGGTCGTGCCGGACTGACCGGACCGCAGGGGTCGCGGCCGCTTGCGGTGCGCGGCGAGCGGCCGCTGGAGGAGTGCATTCTGTTTTCGACGGCCCCGGATATGGGAACCCCGGATGAAGTGGCCGCTTTTGACGAGGTCGCAAGGCGCGCGCGCCTGACGCGCTATGGCATGGATTGTTACGGGTATGCTCTGATCGCACTTGGCCAGATCGACCTGGTGATCGAGGCCGGTCTCGCGCCCTATGACATTCACGCGCCCATCGCGGTGATCGAGGCGGCGGGCGGCATCGTGACCGATTGGCAGGGGGGACCGGCGCATGGTGGCGGCCGTGTGGTGGCCGCTGCCGGACGGGCGCAGCATATGGCTGCACTCGAGCTGCTTTCGCGCTTCGGTTGAGGGCGTTCGGAGCATAGCGTGGCCCGAGGGCACTGGAGTGGCGCATGTAAAGGGGACCTGTGGCGATGGTGCTGGGCGGGGTGCTTGCCGCCTGCGCACCCGGTGAGCCGGTGGCGGTTCCTGCGCCCTCGCAGGACGGACGGGCCGAGCAGGACGGACGGGCCGAGCAGGACGGACGGGCCGCCGCTGGCAGCGTCACGGGCGCCCTGGCCGAGGTCAACGCGTTTCGCGCCCGGGCGGGGGTGCGGGCGGGGGTGGCAGTCCTGCGGCAAAGCGCGGTGTTGTCCCGGGTCGCGGCAGGACATGCCGCCGAACTTGCCTCCTGCGGGCGATTCTCGCACGAGGGGCGTGACGGCTCAAGCGTCGGAGACGGGGCGCACCGCGCCGGGTATCGCTATTGTTTCATTGCCGAGAACCTCGCCCGTGGGCCGGGTAGTCCGGACGAGGTGATCCCGGGCTGGAGGGTCTCGCCGGGGCACCGCGCCAACATGCTGAGCTTGGAGGCTGACGAGATGGCGCTGGTCCGGCAGGGCTATCTGTGGGTCATGGTTCTGGGCCGCGGCGGGTGTTGAGCGGGCTGCGGTTTCGCCGCAGGTTCGGGCGTGATCCACGTGAACCAAAGGAGTGGCAGCGCCACGCGGGTTTGTCTTGGTCGAGGGGCCAGCCCCTCGAGCTCCCCGGGATGTTTCCGGCCAGAAGAAAGACAGGCAGGCGCGGTGTCGCCAAGCCCGGCCGAACACCGGGGTGGCCGGTGGTGCCGCGCGGAGCGGCGCGCGCAAGCGCGGCGCAACCCTTCATTTTTCGGATACCACCCGAGTCCAAAACCCATTACATCTGCGATGCGCGCAATTTCACGAGGGGGACGCGGCATGAGCGACAATGACGATGTCCATGACCCAGATGCGGAGCGCGACGAGGATGACGACGCCGCCTATGTCCTGAGCGACAAGGCCATCGCGCGCATCATGAATGCGGTCGACAATCATGACCACGACCAGCTGTTGCAGGAGATGGAGCCGCTGCACGCGGCGGATATCGCCGACCTGCTGGAACAGCTCAGCGCCTTTGACCGCCGCCGCCTGATCGAGCTTTACGGCCCCGAGTTCGACGGTGACGTGCTGACCGAGCTGGACGAAGCGGTGCGCGAAGAGGTGATCGAAATCCTCAATCCGCAGGTTCTGGCGGATGCGGTGCGCGAGCTGGAATCCGATGATGTGGTGGACCTCATCGAGGACCTGGAGGGCGAGCGGCAGGATGCGATCCTGGAGGTGCTCGAGGATAGTGACCGGATTGCCGTTCGCCAGTCGCTGACATATCCCGAATATTCCGCAGGCCGCCTGATGCAGCGCGAAGTGGTGATGGCACCCGAG
>Ga0316205_10001266_pt1 | contig 33981 bp, 25 predicted proteins | sample 3monthpyrite_MG_FD_204941 | JGI IMG/M metagenome (GOLD analysis project Ga0316205, IMG submission 204941) | Microbial mat bacterial communities from mineral coupon in-situ incubated in ocean water Damariscotta River, Maine, United States -... | ecosystem: Environmental > Aquatic > Marine >...
GCCGCCAGTGTCGGCAATCAGCAGCACCGCACCGCTGCCCAGCCGCGCCTTGTGCTCGTCGATCAGGCTGGGAAGATCACGCCCCGAGACGCCACTCAGCACCTGCGCGAGGAAATTCACTCCGCCCACGTCCTTGACTTCGGGGCCGCCACCCTGCCCCGCGCCGCCGGCCATGGCCAGTTCGCGGCGCAGCTGCGCCACCTCGTTGCTCAGCGCCTTGCGCTCGTCCAGAAGTCCGCATACCCGCTGCGCCACCTCCTCGGGCCGCGCCTTGAGCGCCAGCGCGGCTTCCGCCAGACGGCGGTCCTGTTCGCTCAGATACCGGAACGCGGCCTCCCCGGTCAGCGCCTCGATCCGGCGCACGCCCGCGCTCGACGCGCTGTCTCCCAGCGTGACAAAGACACCGATGTCGCCCGTGCGCGCCACATGCGTGCCCCCGCACAGCTCGATCGAATAGGTCGTGCCATCCGTGCCCTTGCCCGACCCGTCCTTGCGGCCCATCGACACCACGCGCACCTCGTCGCCGTATTTCTCGCCGAACAGCGCCTGCGCACCCAGATCGCGCGCGTCATCCGGCGTCATGATCCGCGTCTCCACCGGGGCGTTCTGCCGGATATAGGCGTTCACATCCCGCTCCACCCGGCCCAGCTCATCGAGGCTCAGCGCCTTGCCGTGGCTGAAATCGAACCGCAGTCGATCCTCGGCATTCAGCGACCCGCGCTGCGCCACGTGATCGCCAAGCGCCGCGCGCAGCGCCTCGTGCAGCAGATGCGTCGCCGAGTGGTTGGCCCGGATCGCGCAGCGCCGCGCGTGGTCCACCTCCAGCCGCGCCGCCGCGCCCGAGCTCAGCGTGCCGTCGGTCACCTCGCCGATATGAATGAACACATCCGCCACCTTGCGCGTGTCGGTGATGCGCACGCGGGCCGCATCCGTGCTCAGATGGCCGGTATCGCCCACCTGCCCGCCGGCTTCGGCATAGAACGGCGTCTGGTTCAGCACGATCTGCACCTCGTCGCCCTTGACCGCCTCCTGCACGAGCGTGCCGCCGCGCACCAGCGCGACGATCTGCCCTTCGGCCTCTTCGGTGTCATAGCCCAGGAAATCCGTGACCCCATGCGCCTCGGCGATGTCGAACCACAGGCTCGCATCCGCCGTCTCGCCCGAGCCCGCCCAGGCCGCCCGCGCCTTGGCTTTCTGCTCGGCCATGGCCGCATCGAACCCGGCCACATCCACTTCCCGCGACTTCTCGCGCAGCGCATCCTGCGTCAGGTCCAGCGGGAACCCGTAAGTGTCATAAAGCCTGAACGCCGTCTGCCCCGGAAGTGCGGCCCCGTCCGGCAATGCCCCCAGCTCGTCCTCGAGCAGCCGCAGGCCCCGGTCCAACGTCTGCTTGAACCGTGTCTCCTCCTGCTTGAGCGTCTCCTCGATCAGGGCCTGCGCGCGCCCCAGTTCGGGATAGGCCTGGCCCATCTGCGCGACCAGCGCGGGCACCAGCCGGTACATCACCGGGTCCGTCGCGCCCAGAAGATGCGCATGTCGCATCGCGCGCCGCATGATCCGGCGCAGCACATAGCCGCGCCCCTCGTTCGACGGCATCACCCCGTCCGCGATCAGGAACGAGGTCGAGCGCAGGTGGTCCGCGATCACCCGGTGATGCACGTTGCCCGGCCCGTCCGGGTCATGGCTCGTCACATGTGCGCTCGCTTCGATAAGGCTGCGCATCAGATCCGTGTCGTAATTGTCGTGCTTGCCCTGCAACAGCGCCCCGATCCGCTCCAGCCCCATGCCGGTGTCGATCGACTGCATCTCCAGATCGACCTGCGTGCCATCCGCGAACCGTTCGTTCTGCATGAAGACGAGGTTCCATATTTCGATGAACCGGTCGCCATCCTCCTCCGCGCTGCCCGGAGGCCCGCCCCAGATTTCCGGCCCGTGGTCATAGAAAATCTCGGTGCACGGTCCGCACGGGCCCGTGGCCCCCATCGACCAGAAATTGTCATCCGTGGCGATCCGGATGATGCGGTCATCGCTCAGGCCGGCATGTTTCTTCCAGATTTCGGCGGCCTCGTCATCGGTATGGTAGACCGTGACGATCAGCTTCGACTTGTCGATCCCGAAATCCTTGGTCAGCAGGTCCCAGGCATAGGGAATCGCATCCTGCTTGAAGTAATCGCCAAAGCTGAAATTCCCCAGCATTTCAAAGAACGTATGATGCCGCGCGGTGTACCCCACATTGTCGAGGTCATTGTGCTTGCCGCCGGCGCGCACGCATTTCTGGCTGGTGGTGGCGCGCACATAGTCGCGCTTTTCGACCCCGGTAAAGAGGTTCTTGAACTGCACCATGCCCGAATTGACGAACATCAGGGTCGGGTCATTGCGCGGCACCAGCGGCGAGCTTTCGACGACGGCGTGATCGTTGCGCTCGAAGAAGTTCAGAAAGGTCGAGCGGATTTCGTTCAGCGTCGGCATGGCGGTCTCTTCCGGGGCAGGTCACTTGGTCAAACGTGACCCGATGTAGCCCCCCGCCGCCGCGCTGTCCACAGCAAGAAAAGGCCCGGCACCCCCTTCTGAGGGCCCCGGGCCGGTCGAACGGCTTCTGCCATCCGGTCAGGCCTCGAGAATGTCGTCCCCGTCGCTGGTCTCGACCGCCTTGGCCTCGGCCTCGGGCATGTCGAACTCCAGGCCATGTGCCGCGCGGATCTTGTCCTCGATCTCATGGGCGATCCCGGCGTTTTCCTTCAGGAAGGTCTTGGCGTTTTCACGCCCTTGCCCGATCCGCTCGTCGCCATAGCTGAACCAGCTGCCGGATTTCTCGACGATCCCGGCCTTCACGCCGAGGTCCAGAAGTTCACCCGTCTTCGAGATGCCCTCGCCATACATGATGTCGAATTCCACCTGCTTGAAGGGCGGCGCCACCTTGTTCTTGACGACCTTGACGCGCGTCGCGTTGCCGACCACCTCGTCGCGGTCCTTCAGCGCGCCGATGCGCCGGATGTCCAGCCGTACCGAGCTGTAGAACTTCAGCGCATTGCCGCCCGTCGTGGTCTCGGGGCTGCCGAACATGACGCCGATCTTCATCCGGATCTGGTTGATGAAGATCACCATGCAGTTGCTGCGGCTGATCGAGCCGGTGAGCTTGCGCATCGCCTGGCTCATCAGCCGGGCGTGCACGCCCACGCTGCTGTCGCCCATTTCGCCTTCCAGCTCGGATTTCGGCGTCAGCGCCGCCACGCTGTCGACCACCACCATGTTCACCGCGCCCGAGCGCACCAGCGTATCGACGATCTCCAGCCCCTGTTCGCCCGTGTCGGGCTGGCTGATCAGCAGCTCGTCGAGGTCGACGCCCAGTTTCCTGGCATAGATCGGATCAAGCGCGTGCTCGGCGTCCACAAAGGCGCAGACCCCGCCCTTTTTCTGTTCCTCGGCCACGCAATGCAGCGTCAGCGTCGTCTTGCCCGAGCTTTCCGGCCCATAAATCTCGACCACCCGCCCCTTGGGCAGCCCGCCGATCCCCAGCGCGATGTCCAGCCCCAGAGAGCCGGTCGACGTCGCTTCGATCTCCTGCACCGGGTTGTCGGCACCCAGCTTCATGATCGAGCCCTTGCCGAACTGCCGTTCGATCTGGGCCAGGGCGCTGTCCAGCGCCTTCTGCTTGTCGGGATTGCGCTTTTTGTCCATCGAGAGAAGTTCTGCCGTTATCATTGTTTCCGTCCTTATTCCACACCCTGTGATGGGCGGCAATCGCTGCTTCGTTCACCTCTTGTTCCTGTACCGTATGCAGACAAAAGGAGAACATTTCAAGAAAATTGTTTGCATTTCCAGTTTTTCGTATGAGGGTTAAGGATGTGTTACCGCCGGTGCCAAAATCGGCTGCATGAGGGGCGAAATCGGTTATGTTGGTGTTTTCCAAGGAAAAGCTCGTCTTCCTTTCGGTGCCCAAGACCGGCAGCACGGCCTACCAGGCCGCCCTTGGGCCGCGCGCCTCGATGATCATCACCGACCCACCCGAGCTGAAACATGCGCCGGTGTTTCGCTACAACCGCTTCTTCCGGCCCGCGCTCGAGAAGTTCATCGGCGAGGGGCTGGTGGTCATGGCCGTGATGCGCGAGCCGGTCAGCTGGCTGGGCAGCTGGTATCGCTACCGCAGCCGCCCCGCGATGCAGGGGCACCCCAATGCCACCACCGAAATCGGGTTCGACGCCTTCGTCGAGGCCTACATGAAGGGCAAGCGCCCGGGTTTTGCCAATGTCGGCTCACAGGCGAAGTTCATGGAGCCGCAAAGGAACGGCACACAGGTCACGCATCTCTTTCGCTACGAGGATCAGGCCGCGATCACGGCATTTCTGGAGGCGCGCCTGGGCAGCCGGATCGAGACGCCGCGCCTCAACGTCTCGCCAGATCAGGCGCTGAGCCTGTCGCCCGGGGTCGCGCAACGCCTGCGCCGCAAATGCGCGGCCGAATTCGCGCTCTATGACAGTATCGGTGCCGGTGGCCGCTACACCCCGCCCGAGATCGGCACGGTGGGCTGACAGGCATTGGCCTGTCGCCCTCCGGTCGCGCGGTGTCAGGCCAGCTGCCGCTGGACGACCTCGGTGAGATCGGTGAGCGAAAACGGCTTGGGCAGAAAGACCGAGTTCGGAATCTTCGCCTGCGCCTCGCCGAAATCCTCCTCGGCATAGCCGGACATGAAGACGACCTTGACCTCGGGCCGGTCCTGCAGGGCGCAGAGAACCCAGCTTGGACCATCCATGCCGGGCATCACCACGTCGGTGACGAACACATCCACGGCCAGGTCCGTATCCTCGAGGATGTCCAGCGCGTCCTCGGCCGAGTCCGCCTCGACCACGGTAAAGCCGCGCATCTGCAGCGCGCGCGAGGCAAAGGCGCGCACCGGCGCTTCGTCCTCGACCAGCAGGACCACGCCCTCGACCGGTTCGCTCGACACCGCGGCATCGCGCTCCACCGGCACCGCGGCCGGGGCCGGGTCATGGGCCGGGAACAGCAGGAAGAAGGTTGATCCCTCGCCCACCACGCTGTCGGCAAAGATGAACCCCCCGGTCTGCTTGACGATTCCGTAGGCCGTCGACAGGCCCAGCCCGGTCCCCTCGCCCATCCGCTTGGTGGTGAAGAACGGCTCGAACACCTTGCGCAGCAGGTCCGGGGCGATGCCCTCGCCCTCGTCGACGACCGACACCTTGACATAGCGCCCCGCCGCCACCGTGGCCCGGTCGCGCATCAGCGGCTCTTCGAGCACGACATTCTCGGTCTTGATACGCACGGCGCCGCCGCCCGGCGTGGCATCGCGCGCATTCACCACCAGGTTCATGACCACCTGCTCCAACTGCCGCTTGTCGGCGCGGATCGACCACAGATCGGGATCATGGGACAGCGACAGCTCGACCTTCGCGCCCACCAGCCGGTTCAGCAGATGCGTCAGGTCCGACATGGCGTCGCGCAGATCCATGATCTCGGGCCGCAGCGTCTGCTTGCGCGAAAAGGCCAGCAGCTGATTGACCAGCGCCGCCGCCCGATTGGCATTCTGGTTGATCTGCAGCAGATCACTGTAATCGCTGTCGCCCTGTTCATGGCGAAGCAAAAGCAGATCGCAATGACCGGTGATCGCAGTCAGCAGGTTGTTGAAATCATGCGCCACGCCACCGGCCAGCTGCCCGATCGCCTGCATCTTCTGGCTCTGGACGAATTGCGCCTCCAGCGACTTGAGCTCGGTCGCATCGGTCAGAACCGCGATCAGGATCGTCTCGCCATCTTCCTTGGCCCGGTTCAGCGTCACCTGGGCAAAAGCCTCGCGATCATCGCGCCGGATCCGCAGGAACTCAGAATGTCCCGAGCCGCGCCCGGCCGCCACATCGCCCAGCCAGTCCGGGATCGGCCGCCCCAGCCCTTCGACCAGGTCGGAAAAGACCGCGCCGTCCCGCACATCCGCGCCCAGAAGCTCGCGGGCATGGCGGTTCGACAGCTGCACCTCGCCGCTGGCCGAAAGTTTCAGAAGCGGCACCGGCAATTCATCGAAAAACGCCCAGCCATCAGGCTGCCGCTCGGCCGGGGCCACGCCCGGCAGCAGAAACACTTCGCGCCGGCCCGCCGTGCCCTCAAGCTCGACCACAAGGCAGGGGCGCGGGCCATCCTCAGTGTGAATGTCGTTGAGCTGTCCCGACCGCATCGGCAGGCCGGCGCAGATGCGATCCAGCGTCAGCGCCCGCTGACCCACAAGGTCGCGCGCCGCCTGGTTCATGAAGAGCACCGCATCATTGCGTCCGACCGTGATCATCGGCAGCGGCACCGGATCGCCGCGCCTGGAGACCATGTCGGCGGATTTTTCGACCCGCCAGAGATACCGGTCCTCGCTCACGCGGGTGACGCCGACCCGGACATGCCCCTGCCGCGTGACCAGGTCCTCCTGGGCAAATCCCGAGGCCTCGGCCCGGCTTTCCAGACGGTAGAGAACCGCACCGGGATTGGCGATGTTGGATTGCAGAAGGGCCGCCAGCGTCCCGGTCCCGTCGGATCCCAGGTCGCGCGCCGCGGTGGTGTTCATGGCCAGCACCGTCCCATCCGCACCCGCCACCACGCAGGGCACGCCGTCATGCTCGATCACATCGCGCAACACCGCCAGCGTCCGGCCGCCCGACATCCGCGCCACCTGGCTCAGCACCAGGATCCACAGCCCGGCCAGCGCCAGGGTCGCCGACACAGCATAGAGGATCAGCCCCAGCTGCACCGACGCCACCATCCAGCCCGTCAACGCAAACAGCAGCGCCGAGACCAGCACCAGACCGACCCGCGGCCTGAGCTGCGATACGGCACGCCCGAGAGAGCCGTGCGGTTCGTTCAGAAATGTCACGTGGCTTCACCCGCTGCTAGATTCGGTTGCGTCACTATCGGCCAAAACGTCTTAAAGCCCGATTAACATACCCATGTTATGCATCTCAGGGTAGTGTGTTTTGAAAAGTGACTACCGCATCAGATGTGCAGCAAAGAACCCGTCTCCCTGATCCGAGACGGGCCAGCGCCTCATCTCCGCCGCCCGCCAGCCCGGATGCCGCGCCGCAAACTGCGCGACGCGGGCCTCGTTCTCGGCCTCCAGCAGCGAGCAGGTCATGTAGCAGATGCGGCCCTGCTCACCGGCCAGTTGCACGGCCCGGTCCAGGATGGCGTCCTGCATGTCCTGCAACTCCAGAAGACGCTCAGGTGTCAGGCGCCACTTGGCGTCGGGCGTGCGCCGCCAGGTGCCGCTCCCCGAACAGGGCACGTCACATAGCACCATATCAAAGGGTGCTTTTTTATCAAGATCACAGGTGCTTACCTGATGAACTTCAACTCCGGAACGCGCCGCGCGGGCCGCAATGTCCTGCATTCGACGCGGCTCCAGGTCATGGGCGAAACAGGTCACGTCACTGCGGGACGCCAGCGCCAGGCTCTTGCCGCCGCCACCGGCACAAAGGTCGAGAACCCGCCCGCCCTCGGGGACATCCATCCGGGCCACGGCCGCCTGCGATGACCCGTCCTGAAGCTCGGCAAGGCCGCTTTGGAAGGCCGCGCTGCGCACCACCTGACGCGCGCCTTGCGTGACGCGCAGCGCGGTGTCGGCGATCTCGCAGGGCAAGGTCTCGATCCCCTCGTCGCTCAGGCTGCGTTGCGCCGCCTCCCGGCTGGCCTTGCGTAGATTGACCCGCAGCATCACCGGCGCGCGATGGCGCAGCGCCTCGATGGTTTCCGCAAATCCGTCGCCCAGCGATGCCTCGAACACCGGCAGCAGCCACTCGGGCACATCCGGCACATCGTCGGGGCCGGGATCCGCCATCTCGGCGTCACTCAGGGGCTCCGGCGAATATGGCGGGCCGGTGAACAGCGTCTCGACCGCCTGACCGTCCTGGCGCATGAGCCCCAGCATCAGCCCGCGCGCGCCCGTTGCCGCCCCGCCCCGCGCCGCACAGGAATTGCGCCGTCGCAGCACGTCATAGACGTGATCGCGCACCGCCGCCCGGTCCTTGGACCCCGCAAAACGCGAGCGCCGGGCCCACCCGGTCATCGCCTTCTCCGCAGGCTCTTCGTTCAGGATATGCTCCAGAATGTCGATGGCGGCGGCAACCCGCGCGCCGGGTGTCATCCCCCGGCCCTGTAGTTCGGTGCCTCGCGGGTGATCTGCACGTCATGCACATGGCTCTCGCGCAGCCCCGCCCCGGTGATCCTGACGAAACGGCAGCCCCGGCGCATTTCCTCGACCGTGGCGCAGCCGGTATAGCCCATCGCCGCGCGCAGGCCGCCCACAAGCTGATGAATGACCGCGCCCGCCGGGCCCTTGTAGGGCACCTGCCCCTCGATCCCTTCGGGCACCAGCTTGTCGCTGGCCGCGTCCTTCTGGAAATAGCGGTCGGCGCTGCCGCGTGCCATGGCCCCGAGGCTGCCCATGCCGCGATAGGCCTTGAAAGTGCGGCCCTGGTAGAGGATCACCTCGCCGGGGCTTTCATCGGTTCCCGCGATCATGGAGCCCACCATGGCACAGGAGGCCCCCGCCGCAATCGCCTTGGCAAAATCTCCCGAAAACTTGATACCGCCATCGGCGATGATCGGCACGTCGCCCGCCGCCTCGGCACAGTCCAGGATCGCCGTCAGCTGTGGCACACCCACGCCCGCCACCATCCGCGTGGTGCAGATCGAGCCCGGCCCGATCCCCACCTTGACCGCGTCCGCGCCCGCGCCGATCAGCGCGCGGGTTGCCTCGCCCGTGGCCACGTTGCCCGCGACGACCTGCACCTCGTTCGACAGTGTCTTGGCGCGCTCCACCGCATGGGCCACGCCCTCGGAATGGCCATGGGCGGTATCGATCACGATCATGTCGACGCCAGCATCCACCAGCGCCTGGCTGCGCTCGAACCCCGCATCGCCGACGGTCGAGGCCGCGGCCACCCGCAGCCGCCCCAGCCTGTCCTTGCAGGCCTGCGGGTTCAGCACCGCCTGCTCGCTGTCCTTCAGGGTCAGAAGCCCGGTCAGCTTGCCCTTGCCATCCGTCACCAGCAGCTTCTCGATCCGCCGCGCCTTCATCAGGCTCTTGGCCTCGTCCAGATCCGCAGGCTCCTGCAGCATCGCCAGGTCATCGGAGGTCATCATCACCCGCACCGGCGTCGCATCATCCTCGGCAAAGCGCATGTCGCGGTTGGTCACGATGCCGACCACGCGGCCCGCCTCGTCCACCACCGGAAAGCCCGACACGCGGTACTTTTCCTGAAGCACCTTGGCATCCGCCAGCGTCTGATCGGCGGTCAGGGTGATCGGGTTATAGACGATCCCGCTCTCGAACCGTTTGACCCGCCGCACCTCCTGCGCCTGGGCCTCGATGTCGAGATTGCGGTGAATGACCCCCATGCCGCCCGCCTGCGCCATGCAGATCGCCATGCTGCCTTCGGTCACCGTGTCCATGGCGCTGCTCAAGAGCGGGATGTTGAGCGCGATCGACTGCGTCACACGCGTGCGTGTGTCCGCCGTGCTCGGCATCACGCTGGATGCGGCCGGAACCAGTAGAACATCATCGAAGGTCAGTGCCTCACGAATCTCCATTGCACATCTCCTTGGCATGGGGTCGTTTGACGCCCCCCTATGACATGGGGCGGGCGCAAAGGAAAGGGCATATCCCGTTGCCTCCACCGCCTGACCTCCCTACGCTGCCCCGACCCCGGACGGGATCGGAAAGGAAGACGAACATGAGCGCACACGGCTACGAATCGGGACGCCTCGACCTGCCCTTCGTGGGCATCTCGACCTTCGGCAAGCGCCCCTATGTCAGCGACTGGTCCGCCATCGAGGCCGATGTGGCCATCCTCGGCGCGCCGTTCGACGCGGGCACGCAATGGCGGGCGGGCGCGCGCTTCGGGCCGCGCTCGGTGCGCGAGGCCTCGACGCTGTTTTCCTTCGGCCACGCGGGGGCCTATGACCACGAGGACGACGCCACCTACCTGCCCGGCGATGTGCGCATCGTGGATATTGGCGACGCGGATATCGTGCATACCGACACCGGTGCAAGCCACGCCAATATCGAGACGGGCGTGCGCGCGATCATGGATGCAGGCGCGCTCCCGGTGACCATCGGCGGCGATCACTCGATCAACATCCCCTGCATCAACGCCTTCGAAGGCCAGGGCGACATCCACATCCTTCAGATCGACGCGCATCTCGATTTCGTCGATGAGCGCCACGGCGTGCGCCATGGCCACGGCAACCCGATGCGCCGCGCCGCGGAAAAACCTTACGTAACCGGGCTGACCCAGGTGGGCATCCGCAATGTCAGCTCCACCGCCAGGGAGGGCTACGTGGACGCCCGCGCCATGGGGTCGGACATCGTCTCGGTGCGTCAGGCCCGGTCGATGGGGGTCGAGCGCCTCGCCGCCCGTATCCCCGCGGGCGCGCGGCTCTACATCACCATCGACATCGACGCCTTCTGCCCCTCGATCGCGCCCGGCACCGGCACGCCCAGCCATGGCGGGTTTCTCTATTACGAGGTTCTGGAACTGATGCAAGCGGTGGCGCGGCGGCACGAGGTGGTGGGCATCGACCTGGTCGAGGTCGCCCCGGCCTATGATCCCACCGATTCGACCTCGATCCTCGCGGCCCAACTCCTGCTCAACACGCTGGGGTTCATTTTTCACGCCAAGAGATCTTAGATCGAAGCCGCGCATGGCCAGACCGCGGGACGGCCAGCCACCCTTCGTGCATGGCACTTCATGGCAGCCAAACGCTTCCGACACTCATGTTGCGCGTGACGCCAACAAATGGCCGGCCCGTGCGGGCGGTCTGGCCATGCGCGGCGGCCTGACGGCCTTGACTCCGGGCGGGACAGGCACCCCCCGTCCTGGGCCTGACCCGGGACCTCTGGCCGCTGCCTACCGCACGAACTTCACTCACCAAACCCCTGCGTCGAAAAGAAAAACGGGAGACCCTAAGGCCCCCCGATAAAGTTTCGCCACTCAGGCTCACTTGTTTATACCGCTCGGTTTCTGCCTGCGGCCCGAGTGTCGTCAGGACGAGCGCACCCGCCCTGCCGGACGCGGGGATGAACGGCTGCACGTTGTCCATCCCCTGCCCTATCTTGGATAGCGCGCCCTGACAGCGGGCGCGCCTCCTGGTCTCTCAGCTACAGCCCGAGGTTGCCCCGCAGGTGTTGCATTTCATGCAGGTGCCGTTGCGCACCAGCGTGTAGTTTCCGCAATCGCCGCAGGCCTCGCCCTCATAGCCCTGCATCTTGGCGCGCGCGACCGCGTCCATGCCGGTCGCGACTGCCGCACTCGACGTGGTGGTCGTCGCCACCGCCGCCACGGTCGTCGGTCCCGCCGTTTCCGGCACCAGCGTCTGCAGCGCACCCACGGGATCGGCCGCGCCGTTCAGCGCCATGGCCCCCATGCCCTGACCGCCATTCAGCACCACCAGCTCCTGCGGCATACGCTTGCGCAGATAGCCGGTCGAACTGATCTGCTTGAGCACTTCGAGCGACCGGTTGGCGGCGTCTTCGCTCATCTCGCTGATATTGCTGACGCCCTCTTCCTCGCCGCGCCCGATGTCGTCAAAGCTGTGACCCGAGGGCTTCACATGCGCGAGATCCGTCCGGTCAAGATAACTGACCGCCAGCTCGCGGAATATATAGTCGAGGATCGAGGTCGCGTTCTTGATCGAATCGTTGCCCTGAACGCTGCCCGCAGGCTCGAACTTGGTGAAGGTGAAGGCGTCCACGAACTCCTCCAGCGGCACGCCGTATTGCAGGCCCACCGAGACCGCGATGGCGAAATTGTTCATCATCGCCCGGAACCCGGCGCCTTCCTTGTGCATGTCGATGAAAATCTCGCCCAGCTGACCGTCTTCATACTCGCCCGTGCGCAGATACACCTTGTGCCCGCCCACGGTCGCCTTCTGGGTATAGCCCTTGCGGCGCTCCGGCATCTTTTCGCGGTGGCTCTTGATGATCTCCTTGACGATCACCTTCTCGACGATCTTCTCGGCCAGAACGGCGGCCTTTTCCTGCGGCGTGCCGCTTTCCAGGATGTCCGCCGCCTCGTCATCATCCTCGACCAGGGCCGCCGCGAGGGGCTGGCTCAGCTTGCTGCCGTCGCGATAGAGCGCATTGGCCTTCACCCCCAGCGACCAGCTCAGCTCATAGGCCTTCTGGCAATCCTCGATCGTGGCGTCGTTGGGCATGTTGATCGTCTTGGAAATCGCGCCCGAGATAAAGCTCTGCGCGGCGGCCATCATGGTGATGTGGCTGTCGACGCCCAGATACCGCTTGCCCTTCTTGCCGCAGGGATTGGCACAGTCGAAGACCGGGTAGTGCTCTTCCTTCAGATACGGCGCCCCTTCCAGGGTCATCGTCCCGCAGACATGGTCGTTGGCCGCGTCAACATCGGCACGGCTGTAGCCCAGATGCGCCAGCATGTCGAAACTCGGATCGCACAACTTCTCGGCCGGAATGCCCAGCACGTTCTGGCAGAACTCCTCGCCCAGCGTCCACTGGTTGAAGACAAAGCGGATGTCAAAGGCACTGCCCAGCGCGGCATCCACCTTCTCCAGCTCATTGGGCCCGAACCCGTGCCCGACCAGCGAGGTGTGGTTGATCCCCGGCGCATTGCCGATGGTGCCGTGACCCACCGCATAGCTCACGATCTCTTCGATCTGTGCGCTGCCATAGCCCAGCATTTCAAGCGCTGCAGGCACCGACTGGTTGATGATCTTGAAATAGCCGCCCCCGGCCAGCTTCTTGAACTTCACCAGCGCGAAATCCGGCTCGATCCCGGTCGTGTCGCAATCCATGACCAGGCCGATCGTGCCCGTGGGCGCGATCACCGTCGCCTGCGCGTTGCGGTAGCCGTGCGTCTCGCCCAGCTTCAGCGCCTCGTCCCAGCTCGCCATCGCCAGATCGACCAGCTTGGCATCCGGGCAATTGGCGAGATCCAGCGGCACCGGCTTCACCGCCAGCGCCTCATAGCCCTCGGTCGCGCCATAGGCGGCATTGCGGTGGTTGCGGATGACCCGCAGCATGTGGGCCTTGTTGCGCTTGTAGCCCGCGAACGGTCCCAGTTCCCCGGCCATCTCGGCGCTGGTGGCATAGCTCACGCCGGTCATGATCGCGGTCAGCGCACCACACAGCGCGCGGCCCTCGGCACTGTCATAGCCATAGCCCATGTTCATCAGCAGGCCGCCGATATTGGCATAGCCCAGACCCAGCGTGCGGAAATCATAGCTGAGCTGCGCAATCTCCTTGGACGGGAACTGCGCCATCATCACGCTGATCTCCAGCGTCATGGTCCACAGCCGCGTGGCATGAACATAGGCCTCCGCATCGAACTGGCCATCCGTGTAGAAGGTCAGCAGGTTCATCGACGCAAGGTTGCAGGCCGTGTCATCCAGGAACATGTACTCGCTGCACGGGTTCGAGCCGCGGATTTCCCCATCCTCGGGGCAGGTGTGCCAGGCATTGACCGTGTCGTGATACTGGATGCCCGGATCGGCACAGGCCCAGGCCGCATGGCCCACGTCTTCCCACAGGTCGCGCGCCTTGATCGTCCTGGCTACACTGCCGTCGGTGCGGTTCAGAAGCGCCCAGTCCGCATCATCTTCGACCGCCTTGAGGAAGGCGTCGGTGACGCGGATCGAGTTGTTGGAATTCTGCCCCGAGACCGATGCATAGGCTTCACTGTCCCAGTCCGTGTCATATGTCGGAAACTCGATGCTGTCATAGCCCTGCTTGGCGTAGTCCAGCACGCGTTTCACATAGGTCTCGGGGATCGCGCTTTTCTTGGCGCCACGAATGGCCGCCTTGAGTTGCGCGTTTTTCGACGGGTCCACCGCATCCTCGGTGCTGCCGTCCCAGGCCCGGATCGCAGAGAAAATGTCGTTCAGCTTCTCTTCGTGCATCTTGCTGCCCGCAACGATGCTGGCAACCTTCTGCTCTTCCTTGACCTTCCAGTTGATGAACTCCTGGATGTCCGGGTGGTCGGCATCACAGATCACCATCTTGGCCGCGCGGCGCGTGGTGCCGCCCGACTTGATGGCCCCCGCCGCCCGGTCGCCAATTTTGAGGAAGCCCATCAGGCCCGACGACTTGCCGCCGCCTGACAGGGCTTCCCCCTCGGCACGCAGGGAGGAGAAGTTCGTGCCGGTTCCCGAGCCGTATTTGAAGAGCCGTGCCTCACGGACCCAAAGGTCCATGATGCCGCCATCGCCTACCAGATCGTCGGCCACAGACTGAATAAAGCAGGCATGTGGCTGCGGGTGCTCATACGCACTCGAGGATTTCGTGAGTTCGCCGGTTTTGTAGTCGACGTAATAGTGACCCTGGCTGGGCCCGTCGATGCCATAGGCCCAATGCAGGCCGGTGTTGAACCATTGCGGGCTGTTGGGTGCCGCCATCTGGCGCGCCAGCATGAAGCGCATCTCGTCGAAATAGGCGCGCGCATCCGATTCCTTGGTGAAATAGCCGCCCTTCCAGCCCCAATAGGCCCAGGCACCCGCCAGCCGGTCAAAGACCTGCTTGGCGCTGGTCTCGCCGCCGGTCTCGACATCGTCGCCATCGGGGACCGACCGCCAGAGGAATTCGGGCACGCCCTTTTCCTCGACCTTCTTCAACTTGATCGGCACGCCGGCCTTGCGGAAATACTTCTGGGCGATCACGTCGCTTGCGACCTGGCTCCAGCCCCTGGGAATCTCGACCTCGTCGAGCTTGAACACCACGGTGCCGTCAGGGTTGCGGATCTCCGACGTGGTGTGAATGAACTCCAGCTCTGCGTAAGCGTCCTGCCCTGCTTTCGTGAACTTTCTGTCGATTTTCATCTGTAACGCTGCCTCTATGTAGTCAACAATTTCCCAATCATGACGCCCGGCCAGTGTTCTGGCCCGGACCTCTCTCACCCCGGCGAGAGACGACACTTGTCCACTGCGCTGCACATCGGTGCGCGCATTTCTATCGACCTGACAGAGCCTGCCAGGATGACTTGGGAGTAGTGCCCCTCTCCGGCCCGCGCCACACTATATATTGTGGCTTGCCCACCGGTCTGCACAATCTGACGTATGTGGGGGCGTCAGGTCAACGACAATTTTATCAAAAACCGGGGAAATAATCCTTGACCTGAGACGGGTGGGTTTCGGGGCTTGCCGGCGCTCACGATTCCTCCCCAACGGGCGGGAAATCCGGGGGCAACGAAGCCGCATATCGGCAGAGCGCAGAAACCGTTTCTTTTCGGCTGACTTAGCCAGACGCGTTCAGCAAGAGCCTTCAAGACGACGGGGCTTATCCCCAGATTTGCTGACAAGGAGAATCGCGATCGTGTGGACAAACAACACGCGGCGAAAAAATTTCGATCACGCGGGGAGGCTTTACAAAAATGACACAGTCATGTGCCACCACTCCGCACCACATGAGGGCACAGCCGCGCGTTTCGACACACAATCTGGTGTCCTGCCGCGTGGAATCGGGTCATCCTACCCGTCCGGCCTAAGGACAACAGCGAATCCGTCCAGCCATCGAACAACACCATATCTGGGCACAGGCCCGTGTCAGGAAAAAATGGTCGGGGCGGCAGGATTCGAACCTACGACCCCCTGTACCCAAAACAGGTGCGCTACCAGACTGCGCCACGCCCCGGACCGTGCGCGGTGTCTACCTGCGATTCCCGCGATTGAAAAGTGCTAACAGGGCCACGCCGCGCGCGCCGGGTCGATCGCCGGATGCTGCAGCACGCTGCCCACCTCGATGCCCATCCGCTCGGCCAGCCCGCCATTGATCTCCAGCACATACTGAATGTTGTTCCCGCCAAAGATCGGGGTCTGGTCCAGCGGCACCGCGTTGGAGTGGACCCTTTGTACAGTCCCGGTGCTGTCCATGAAAATCATGTCGAGCGGGATGAGCGTGTTGCGCATCCAGAAACTGACCGACGTGGGCGCGTTATAAACAAACAGCATACCCGCGCTCATGGGCAGTTTCTCGCGGTTCATCAGGCCGCGATTGCGCTCGGCCCGGTCGTCGGCCACCTCTACGCTGAACCGCGCCTGGCCCCAGTCACCTTTCAGATGAACCTGGTCCTCGCCGCATTCCGCCGCCAGGGCCGGGCCCGCCATCATCGCCACAAAAACCGCTAGTCTTGCGACTTTACCGCACTTTCCCATCCACGCACCTCCGTTGCCATTCGGCCTCGCTTACCATCAATCACCCGGATCGCCAATGCCTCGCCCGGCTGCAATTCGGCCAGCCCCGAGCGCCGCAGCACCTCGATATGCACGAACACGTCCTCCTCGCGGCCGAACGTGTTGGCAAAGCCGAATCCCTTGCCCTTGTCGAACCACTTGATGCGCGCCGGCTCCAGCGGGGCGGCGGCGATCAATGCGGGATCAATATCGTCCAGGTCGGCAAGCCCTGCGTTGTCCAACGTCTCGGGCGGCGTGATGGCATGAACCTCCACCGCCTGCTCGCCGCGCTCGGTCTGCTGCACGTCCAGTTCGATCCCGGCATCGTCGGCGACCGAACTCTGCCCGAAGTTGCGCAGAACATTGGCATGAAGCAGAATGTCCTTGCCGCCCTCGTCGGACACGACGAACCCGAACCCCTTCACGGGGTCAAACCATTTCACACGTCCCTGCACTCTTCGAATGTGATCCGGCATTCGCGCTCTCGTTCTTTGTCTTCAACGTCATATTCCAGCGGCCAAAGCCGCCCCGATATGGGCGACACTCTGAGCGAATCGCAACGCCGTTGCAAGCGAATTACGGTTTATTTTTCAGATGTTTGCAGTTTACGTGACGTGAAATTCAAGGCCAAATTCACGGATTCAGCCGGGTAATTTCCCATGGCATTTCAGGGGCTTCGCGGCGCCATGCGAATCTGTCGTGCAACCTGAACGCGCCGTCCGCCCAGAATTCAATTTCCACGGGTGTAATGCGCAGCCCGCCCCAGAACGGTGGCCGCGGCGGGGACATGCCGTGCCGGGCGGTCTGCCGCGCCACCTCGGCCATCAGGACGGCGCGCGATTTCAGCGGCCGGGACTGTTTCGACGCCCAGGCCCCGAGGCGGCTCTGCAACGACCGCGAGGCGTAATACTCGTCCGCCTCCGCGCCTTCGACGCGCGTGACCGGCCCCCGCATACGGATCTGCCGGCGCAGGCTCTTCCAGTGCATGACCATCGCGGCCCGGCCCTGGCCTTCGATCTCGCGCCCCTTGGCGCTGTCGTAATTGGTGTAGAACACGATGCTGTCGGCGGCGATGGTCTTGAGCAGAACCATGCGCACATTGGGCAGCCCGTCCGCATCCACCGTGGCCAGCGCCATCGCGTTGGGATCGTTCGGCTCGACCGTTTCGGCCTCGGCCAGCCAGCTGCGCGCGATCCCGAACGGATCGTCGCCCGCGAAAATGCCTGTCCTGTCGCTCATCATGCGTCTCCCTGATGCCATAACACCCTATCGCCTTTGCCGCCGCCCGCAATGGCCCGAGCAAGGCTTGATGCCCTCTGGCCATTGGCCTAAAGGTCAAGGATGAAAGAACTACGCCGGGGACGGGACATGTCAAATCAATTGATGGCGGGCAAGCGCGGCCTGATCATGGGGCTTGCCAACGACAAGTCCATTGCCTGGGGGATCGCCAGGGCCTGTGCCGACGCCGGTGCCGAAATGGCGTTCAGCTATATGGGCGATGCGTTCAGGAAACGCGTGGCCCCGCTGGCCGAGCAGCTGGGCGTCACCACGCTGGTCGATTGCGACGTGTCCGACCCCGCCTCGATCGATGCCTGTTTTGCCGAGATCGAAAAGACCTGGGGAAAGATCGACTTTCTGGTGCACGCCATCGGCTTTTCCGACAAGAACGAGCTGCGCGGCCGCTATGTGGATACCAGCCGCGACAATTTCCTGATGACCATGGATGTGAGCTGCTACAGCTTCACCGCCGTGATGCAGCGCGCCGAGAAACTGATGAGCGACGGCGGCAGCGCCGTGACCCTCACCTATTACGGTGCCGAGCAGGTCATGCCGCATTACAACGTGATGGGCGTGGCCAAGGCCGCGCTGGAGGCGTCCGTCAAATACCTCGCCGAAGACCTCGGCAAGGACGGCATCCGCGTCAACGCCATCTCGGCGGGCCCGATCAAGACGCTGGCGGCCTCCGGCATCGGCGATTTCCGCTATATCCTCAAATGGAACGAACTGAATTCGCCGCTGCGCCGCAACGTGACCATCGACGATGTGGGCAAATCCGCGCTCTATCTTCTGTCGGACCTGGGCAGCGGCGTCACCGGCGAGAACCTGCATGTGGACGCGGGCTATCACATCGTCGGCATGAAGGCCGTGGACGCACCCGACATCGACGCCACCTCCAGGGGCTGAGCGCATCATGGAACTGGCGCATCTCATCGCCTTCCAGCTCGCCCTTCTGGCCGCCATCGCCTCGCCCGGGCCCTCGCTGCTCTACCTGCTCAGGGTCTCGCTCGGCGAAGGCCGCCGCGCCGGGATCGTCACCGCGCTTGGGCTCGGCACCATGGCGGCCCTGTGGACCGGGGCCGCGCTGTTGGGCCTCAGCGCGCTCTTCACGCTCTTTCCCTGGGCGTATCTGGCGCTCAAGACCTTCGGAGCGCTCTACCTGATCTGGCTGGCCATCGGCATCTGGCGCAGCGCCCGCACGCCCGTGACCCAGGTGATCCGGCGCCGCGCCGGGACCGCGTTTTTCTCGGGCCTCCTGGTCAATCTGGGCAACCCCAAGTCGGTGTTCTTTTCGGCCGCCGTTCTGGTGGTGGTCTTTCCGGCGGACCTCACCGCCACGGACAAGCTGATCATCTTCCTCAACCACCTCTTCGCCGAATACATCCTGCAGACCGGCCTCGCGCTGCTTCTGACCACCGGCACCGTCACCCGCCGCTACCTCGCGCTCAAACCCGTGCTCGACCGGATCACCGCGATGGTGCTCGGCGCGCTTGGCCTGCGCCTGCTGCTTGCCCGATAGGAGCCCGCGATGACCGATCGACTGCCCCATGAAAAAGGCTTCCATGTCAGCTGGGACCAGCTGCATCGCGACGCCCGCGCGCTGGCCTGGCGGCTCGACGGCAAGGGCCCGGATAACGGCGACTGGAAGGCCGTCGTCGCCATCACCCGCGGCGGCATGGCGCCCGCCATGATCATCGCGCGCGAACTCGACATCCGCACCGTCGACACGATCTCGATTCGCAGCTACGACCACCAGACGCAAGGCCAGGCCCGGATCACCAAACATCCCGACATGGAGCTGGTCGGCGACGGTGAGGGCGTGCTGGTGATCGACGATCTGGTGGATACCGGCCGCACCCTCGAAGTGGTCCGCGCGCTCCTGCCCCGCGCCCATATCGCCACCGTCTACGCCAAACCCAAAAGCCGCGCCCTGGTCCAGACCTTCGTGACCGAGGTCAGCCAGGACACCTGGATCTACTTCCCATGGGACCTCGCCCTGCAATATGTCGAACCCTATCGCGGACGTTAACAAACCCTTTACCCCTGCGTCCGAAAGCACCGACGTGATACCGACGCGAAACCGACGCGATACCGACGCAACATGGATGATCAGAAAATGACCCGTCTCAGCCGCACCCAGACCACCTTCGCCCCCCCGGTGATGGAGGCCCGCCGCTGGCTCGACGGGGTCGATTTTGCCCCCGACCGCCCGCTGATCAATGTCAGCCAGGCCGCCCCGGTGGACCCGCCCCCCGAAGCGCTGCGCGCCGTGATCGCCGACGCCGCGATGAACAGGCCCGAGGCGCATCTCTACGGCCCCGTCCTGGGCCTGCCCGGCTTGCGCGAAGAGGTCGCGTCGCAATGGTCCGCCGCCTATGGCGGGGCCATCGCGCCGGGCCAGGTCGGGATCACTTCGGGCTGCAATCAGGCCTTCTGCGCGATGCTGTCCACGCTTTGCGCCGAAAGAGATGAGGTTCTCCTTCCAACGCCTTGGTATTTCAACCATAAAATGTGGCTGGACATGCAGGGTGTGCGGACCGTTCCGCTGGCCCCCGGCCCGGGTCTTCTGCCTGACCCGGACGAGGCCGCGGCGCGGATCACCGCGCGCACCCGCGCCATCGTCCTGGTGAGCCCAAACAACCCCGGCGGGGTCGAGTATCCCGACACGCTTCTGCGGGCGATGTACGCGCTGGCCAAAAGCCGCGGCATCGCGCTCGTCGTCGATGAAACCTACCGCGATTTCGACGCCCGCTCCGGCGCGCCCCATGGTCTCTTCGCCGATCCGGACTGGCCCGAAACCTTCGTACATCTTTATTCCTTTTCAAAGGCTTACCGCCTGACGGGCCATCGCGTTGGGGCCATGGTCAGCTCGGTCGCGCGCATGGCCGAGGCCGAGAAATTCCTCGACACGGTGGCCATCTGCCCCAACCAGCTGGGCCAGATCGCGGCCCTTTGGGGGATGCGGAACCTCACCCAGTGGCTTGCCGGGGAGCGCGCCGAAATCCTCGACCGCCGCGCCGCCATTTCGGACCATTTCCCGCGCATCGAGGCCACCGGCTGGAACTTGCGCGGCTGCGGTGCCTACTTTGCCTATGCCGAACATCCCTTTGCCATGCCCTCCAACGAGCTGGCCCCCGCCCTGGTGCGCGAGGCCGGCGTTCTGATGCTGCCCGGCACGATGTTCATGCCCCGGGGCGACCCTGCGGGCGCGCGCGCGATGCGCATCGCCTTCGCCAATGTGGACCGGACCGGGATCGCCGAGCTTTTTGACAGGCTGGCCCGGGTCTCACTGCCCCTTGCCCCCTAGGGATACAGCGCTTAGACAGTGTTCTGAAACCGCACCCAAGCCCTTCTGACGCGAGGTCCCATGGCATCTGGAAACGCAGTCTCGAAAACGGCCGTCTGGATACTGATGGGCCTTCTGATCGTGGGCCTTGGCGGCTTTGGCGTGACCAATTTGGGCGGCACGATCCGCTCGGTCGGCACGGTGGGCGACGCGGAAATCGACATCGTCGAGTATTCCCGCGCGCTTCAGAACGAGATCCGCGCCGAGGAAGCCGCCACAGGCCAGCGCATGACCTTTGCTCAGGCCCAGGCCAAGGGCATTGACCTTCAGGTCCTGGCCCAGCTCGTCAATGCCGCCGCAATCGAGGATGAAACCGCGCGGCTCGGCATCTCCGTGGGCGACGCGGCGGTTCGGAACGAACTCATGGCCATTCCGGGTTTCAGCGGTGCCGGCGGGACCTTCAACCGCCAGGCCTATCAATTCACGCTCGAACAGGCCGGCATGACCGAAGGCCAGTTCGAGGAGAACCTGCGCTCGGACACCGCCAGCACATTGCTGCAAGGCGCGGTGATCGCGGGCATTCGCGCGCCCGAAACCTATGTCGACACGCTGATCACCTATCTGGGCGAGCGGCGCGACATCACCTGGGCCACGCTTGACCGCGGTGATCTCGTGACCGGCCTGCCCGCGCCGACCGAGAGCGATCTGCGCAGCTATCACCAGTCGAACCTGCCCGATTTCACCACCCCCCTGACCAAGGTGATCACCTATGCCTGGCTCACCCCGGAGATGATCATCGATACGGTCGACGTGGACGAGGCCGCCCTGCGCGCCGCCTATGACGAGCGCATCGACGAATTCCAGCAGCCCGAACGACGCCTGGTCGAACGCCTGGTTCTTGCCGACCAGGCCGCCGCCGACGCGGCCCGGGCGGCACTGGACAGCGGCGAGACCCGGTTCGAGAACCTGGTGGAGGCGCGCGGGCTTTCGCTTGCGGACATAGACCTGGGTGATGTGACACAATCCGATCTGGACGATGCCGGCGCGGCGGTCTTCGGTGTCGAGCCCGGCGAAATCGTGGGGCCCCTGCCCACTGCTCTCGGCCCGGCGCTGTTTCGCGTCAATGGCACGCTTGCCGCCCAGAACACCAGCTTCGAGGACGCCGAGCCCATGTTGCGCGACGCCTTGGTCGTCGACCGGGCGCGCCGCGTGGTCGACAATCAGATCGAAGGCATCGACGACATGCTCGCCGGGGGGGCGACCGTCGAGGATCTGGCCCGCGATACCGACATGGAGCTTGGCACGATCGCCTGGTATCCCGGCGAAACCGGCGGCATCGGCGCCTATGAGGCGTTCCGCACGGCGGCGGCTGCCTTGAAATCCGGCGATTTTCCGCAAGTCGAGGCGCTCGGGGATGGCGGTATCTTTGCCATGCGTCTGGACAAGATCGACGAGCCGCGCATCCTGCCGGTGGACGAGGTGCGCGATGCGCTGATCGCCGCCTGGACCCGTGATGCCGTTGCCGCCGCCCTGCGCGCGCAGGCCGAACCGCAACTGTCGGAACTGGCCGCCGGGGCCGAGTTTGCCGACCTCGGCTATGCGAATGTGCAATCGGCCACTGACGTCACGCGCCGCGGCTTCGAGGCGGATGCCCCGCCGGAATTCATCGAGACGGTGTTTGGCATGGAACAGGGCGAGGCCCGCATCATCGACGGCGCGGGCCGCATCTTCATACTGCGGCTCGACCGCATCCAGCCGCCCGATGCCGAGGACGAGGACCTGACCGCCCTGCGCGGCATCCTCGCCACCCGCGCGTCCAACGGCCTGTCCCAGGACCTGCTGCAGGTGCTGGGCGCGGATATCCGTTCCCGGGTGGGAATTTCGCTGGACCAGCGCGCGCTCAACGCCGTGCATTCGAATTTCCAGTAAGGCGTGACGCGGTGGACCTGACCCCTTCCTTCGAGGGATTTTCCGACGGCCATGACCGGGGCCGTAACCAGGTGGTCTATGCCCGGCTCGCGGCCGATCTCGACACGCCCGTGTCGCTGATGCTCAAACTGACCGGGGCTGCCAAGGACGCCTTCCTGCTGGAGAGCGTCACCGGCGGCGAGGTGCGCGGACGCTATTCGATCATCGGGATGAAGCCCGACGTGATCTGGCAATGCCACGGCACATCCGCGCGGATCAATCGGCAGGCGCGCTTTGATCCCGAACGTTTCGAGGATGACGGCACAGACCCGCTCGGCTCGCTGCGCGCGCTGATCGAGGAAAGCCGCATCGAACTGCCCGACGACCTGCCCGCCGCCAGTGCCGGGCTCTTCGGGTATCTCGGCTATGACATGATCCGCCTGGTCGAACATCTGCCCGATGTGAACCCCGACCCTCTGGGCCTGCCCGACGCACTGATGCTGCGGCCATCCGTGGTGGCGGTGCTCGACGGGGTCAAGGGCGAGGTGATCGTCGTTTCGCCCGCCTGGGCGCGGGATGGTCAGTCGGCCCGCGCGGCTTATGCACAGGCCGCCGAACGGGTGATGGACGCCGTGCGCGATCTTGAACGCGACCTGCCGCAACAGGCCCGCACCCTTGGCGAGGCGCATGAGGATGCCGAGCCGGTGTCGAACTTCACCCGTGACGGCTACAAGGTCGCGGTGGAAACGGCCAGGGACTACATTCGCGCCGGCGACATCTTCCAGGTCGTGCCCAGCCAGCGCTGGACGCAACCGTTTCGCCAGCCGCCTTTCGCGCTCTATCGCTCCTTGCGGCGCACGAACCCCTCGCCCTTCATGTTCTACTTCAATTTCGGTGCCTTCCAGGTGATCGGGGCCAGCCCGGAAATCCTGGTGCGCGTCTTCGGCAACGAGGTCACGATCCGCCCCATCGCAGGCACGCGTCCGCGCGGTGCCACGCCCGAGGAGGACCGCGCGCTCGAGGCCGACCTGATGGCCGATCAGAAGGAACTGGCCGAACACCTGATGCTGCTCGATCTGGGCCGCAACGATACCGGCAAGGTGTCCAGGATCGGCACCGTGCGCCCGACCGAGGAATTCATCGTCGAACGCTACAGCCATGTGATGCATATCGTGTCCAACGTGGTGGGCGAACTGGCGCCCGGCCAGGACGCGCTCTCGGCGCTTCTGGCGGGCCTGCCTGCGGGGACCGTGTCCGGCGCCCCCAAGGTGCGTGCCATGGAGATCATCGACGAGCTGGAGCCGGAAAAGCGCGGCGTGTACGGCGGCGGTGTCGGGTATTTCAGCGCGAATGGCGACATGGATGTCTGCATCGCGCTGCGCACCGCTGTCGTGCAGGACGAAAAGCTCTATATCCAGGCTGGCGGCGGCGTCGTCTATGACAGTGATCCCGAGGCCGAGTACATGGAGACCGTGCACAAATCCAACGCCATCCGCCGCGCCGCCGCCGATGCAGCGCGCTTTTCCGGCGATGGAAACACGTAGGGTGGGGTTCACCCCATCGCCACGTCCATGACCCGCCTGATCCTGTTCAACAAACCCTACGGCGTCCTGTCACAATTCACCGACAAGGGCACGGAAGGCTCCCCGCGCGCCACGCTTTCGGACTTTATCGACATCCCCGGAATCTACCCCGCTGGCCGACTGGATCGCGACAGCGAGGGCCTGCTGCTTCTGACCGATGATGGCAAACTCCAGGCCCGGATCAGCGACCCGCGCCACAAGGCGGCCAAAACCTATCTGGTGCAGGTCGAGGGTGAACCGGATGAGGACGCTCTCGCGGCGCTGCGCGGCGGCGTGACGCTCAAGGACGGCCCCACCCGCCCGGCGCAGGCCACGCGCATCGCGCCGCCGCCCGACCTGTGGCCGCGCGATCCGCCCATCCGGGTGCGCAATTCCATCCCCGATACCTGGCTGAGGCTCACCATCTCGGAGGGCCGCAACCGCCAGGTCCGGCGCATGACCGCCCATGTCGGCCACCCCACCCTGCGGCTGGTGCGCTGGTCCATTGGCGACTGGAGCCTCGACGGGCTGGCACCGGGCATCTGGCGCGCGGGTCCGGCTCCGTCCGGGTGGTGACTGAGCGATCAGCCCCTTTAGGCCATAGGTTTCGCCGCGCGTTCCGCGCGTCGACCGGTCGGGGGCGTTGCCCCCGAACCCCCAGAGTATTTTCGGAAAGATGAAGTGATGAAGTCAGGCGGCAGCAAGCGCTCCTGATCCGGGGCGTTACTGGTCGGCCGCGTTTCGCAACACCGCCGACACCGGCGCAAGCGCGATCTGGCTGGCCCGATCCTGCAGCCCCCAGATCAGCAGAGCGCTCACCGTTTCGGCCCGGAGCCGTCCCAGCATGATCACGCCCCCCTCGTCGCGGCCCGCCTTGAAGGCCGCCTGGTCGAGGAACCGGCGGATCACCGTGGCATTCTGATCATTGCCGTCGAAATCGCGGAACACCATCGCCGTGGGCACGCCCTCGCGGGAAATCAGCTTGCCGGTCGTGTCCAGCCCCTTGGAAAACAGCACCAGCCCGTGGCCGGTTTCCAGCAGGATCGGTGCCAGCTGCTCGGCGGCTTCGCGGCTGGATTGCACACCGGTTTGGGTGCCTTCGATGACAGCCACCGCTTCGGGCACCCTGTCCAGGATCACCTGCATCGCGGTCTCGGTGTCGGTTGCCGAAGCCCCCTCGGGCAGATCGGCCAACACCAGGACGTCGAACCCCGCCGCGCGGTAATCCTTCATCGCCCTGGCGGCGGCCGCATCCGTGGGATCGAGCGCAAAGCTCAGCGGATAGGGAAAGGCCGAAAGCGCATCCAGCCCGATCGGCGAAGAGCCGTCATCGATCAGCACGATCGACATCAAGGGCTTGCCTTCGGGGTTCTCGAAGGGTGCCGCAAAAGCCTCGAGCGCGGGCAATGCTTCGGGGGGGGCATCCGCGGCCAGGTCCTCTCCGCCCCTCGCGGACACGGCCGGTTCGGCCTCGGTGTCCGCGTCCTCCGAAATCGATGGAAGACGCCCCGTCTCGACGTTGTCGGCAAGGTTGCCGACCGTGCCTGACGGCTCATCCGGCTCCGGCTCGGATCCGGGCAGCACGGCGACATCCTCGGTCTGCGCTTGCGCGTTCGCGGCCTTCCCGGACGCATCGTCGTTTGCCGGTGCCTCTCCCGCTGCGTCATCCGGTGCGTCATCCGGCACGTCAGGTGTCGCCTCGGCGGTGCTCGCGTCGGGGGTCACGGCGGCTTCGGCCACCTCGTCGCTGGGAAAGGCCCCGCTTTCCCCGTCCACGTCGGGCGTGGCAGGCTGCGCGGGGTCGGTCGAGATCGAGAGGTCCTCCTCGCCGGCGGGCGCCTGCGGCGCGTCGGCCTGCGGGCCGGGCAGCACCGGATCATCCGCTGCGCGGGCCAGAGCGCTTTGCTCGCCCTCGTCCGGGGCAGTCATCTCGGTCCCGGACATGTCGGCCTGAGGCTGGGCGGCCGGTTCGGTATCCGCGCCATCGAGGGGGCTCAGGTCATCGGGTTCGGGCACGTCCATCTCCGGCGCGGTGCCGGTCTCGGTCGCGCCGCTGGCCCCGGGCAGAACCGCCTCGCCATCCTCGCGGGACTGGTTGAACTCCGATCCCGCCGGAACCGACGCCTCGCCGGCCTGCGGCGCACCCTCGCCCGGCAAATCCGTCATCAGCGAGGCCGCGCTCAGCCCCAGTCCCGACACCACCGTGCCCGCCAGGATACCGGCTATGAACTTTCGTGCCATGCTCGTGTCGCCCCTTTGTTTTTTTCCCGCTCCGAACCCGCGCCCCTTGACGGCCTGCCGAGAAGCCTGAACAAGTATACCGCGACCGGGGGCCCGGCCTCCAGCCCCGAAATGAACCGATGGAAAGCCCGTGTCCATGCTGCTGCTGATCGACAACTATGACAGTTTCACCTACAATCTCGTGCATTACGTCGGCGAGCTTGGGGCAGAGGTCGTGGTCCGCCGCAACGATGCGCTGAACGTGCAGGACGCGATGGGGATGCGCCCGGATGCTATCCTGCTCTCGCCCGGGCCCTGCGACCCGGATCAGGCGGGCATATGCCTTGCGCTGACACAGGCAGCCGCCGAGACGCGCACGCCGCTTCTGGGGGTCTGCCTCGGCCATCAGGCCATCGGACAGGCCTTTGGCGGAAAGGTGGTGCGCCATTCCGAAATCGTGCATGGCAAGATGGGAATGATTATGCACCAGGGTGTCGGGCTTTTTGCCGGTCTGCCGTCACCCTTCGAGGCCACGCGCTATCACTCGCTCGTGGTCGAGCGCGACAGCCTGCCGGACGTGCTCGAGGTCACGGCCGAACTTGAGGACGGCACGATCATGGGGCTTCAGCACAAGGACCTGCCGATCCACGGCGTGCAGTTCCACCCCGAATCCATCGCCTCCCAGCATGGCCACGCGCTCCTCAGGAACTTCCTCGACATGATGCCCGCTCCAAAAGGTGCCGCGGCATGAGCGACGCGCTGAAACCGCTGATCGGCGCGGCCGCCGACCGTGCGCTGACGCGCGCCGAGGCCGAAACCGCCTTCGACATCCTGTTTGCAGGCGAGGCGACGCCGTCACAGATCGGCGGGCTGCTCATGGCCCTGCGCACGCGTGGCGAGACAGTGGACGAATACGCCGCCGCCGCCGCTGTCATGCGCGCCAGATGCCGCGCCGTGCGCGCGCCAGAGGGCGCTATGGACATCGTCGGCACCGGGGGAGACGGCAAGGGCACGCTGAACATCTCCACCGCCACGGCCTTTGTGGTGGCGGGCGCGGGCGTGACCGTGGCCAAGCATGGCAACCGCAATCTCAGCTCCAAATCCGGTGCCGCCGATGCGCTGATCCAGATGGGCGTAAACGTGATGGTCGGACCTGAAGTGGTTGAAAAGGCTCTGAAAGAGGCCGGAATCGCCTTCATGATGGCGCCCATGCACCACCCGGCCATCGCCCATGTCATGCCGACCCGGACCGAGCTGGGCACGCGCACGATCTTCAACATCCTGGGGCCGCTGACCAACCCCGCGGGCGTCAAACGCCAGCTCACCGGGGCTTTTGCCCGCGAGATGATCCGCCCCATGGCCGAAACCCTGGCCGCGCTTGGGTCGGAAAAGGCCTGGCTCGTGCATGGCAGCGACGGCACCGACGAGCTGACCATCACCGGCATCAGCTGGATCGCCGCGCTGGACACCAATGGCAGCGTCACGGACCGCGAGCTGCACCCCGAAGAGGCGGGCCTGCCCGTGCATCCGTTCGAGGCTATTCTCGGTGGCACGCCCGAAGAGAACGGTGCCGCCTTCCGCGCGCTTCTGGAGGGCGCGCCGGGGGCGTATCGCGACGCGGTGCTGCTCAATGCCGCGGCCGCCCTCGTGGTGGCGGACAAGGCGGCAAGCCTTGCGGGCGGCGTCGAAATGGCCCGCGAAAGCCTCGACAGCGGGGCCGCCAAACGCGCCCTCGACATGCTGGCGCGGATCACCAGCGCGGCCGCATGAGCCTGCCGTCCGCCTGGGATCACCTGCGGTTTTTCTCCGATCACTGGCCCGCGCTGAAAACCGCGCTGGAGGATGATCCGCGTCGGATCCTGCCACCCCGGGCCCGCATCTTTGCCGCCCTGGCCGCCTGCCCGCCCGACAGGGTGCGCGTGATCGTGCTGGGCCAGGACCCCTATCCGACCCCCGGTCATGCCAATGGCCTGGCCTTTTCGACCGCGCCGGACGTGACACCCCTGCCCGCCTCGCTGCGCAACATCTACAAGGAGATGCAGGCGGATATCGGGTCCGCCCCCGCCAATGGCAACCTTCAGAACTGGGCCGATCAGGGTGTTCTGCTGCTCAACACCGCGCTCACCGTGCCTGCGGGCGAGGCCGGCGGGCATCTCGACATCGGCTGGCGCGCGCTGACGGACGAAGTGCTTGATACGCTCGACAGCCGGCCCCGCGCCCTGCTTCTCTGGGGCCGCCACGCACAGCGGCTTGCCGCGCGCATGAAAACCCCCGATCACCTGCGCATCGAGACCTCGCACCCCTCGCCGCTCTCGGCCTATCACAGTTTTTTCGGCTCCCGCCCCTTTAGTCGCGTCAACGACTGGCTTATGAGTCGGGGGGAGCCCCCGTTGGATTGGACAGGATCATGAGCACGCCCAGCATTCTCGACAAGATCAAGACCTACAAGCTCGAGGAGATTGCCGCCGACAAGGCCGCGGCGCCGCTTGAAGAGGTCGAGACCGCCGCACGTGCCCAGACGGCCCCGCGCGGCTTTCACGAGGCATTGGTCGAGGCGTCCAAGATCGACTACGGCCTCATCGCCGAGATCAAGAAAGCCAGCCCCTCCAAGGGCCTTATCCGCGAGGATTTCGACCCCGAGGCTTTGGCTCGGGCCTACGAGGACGGCGGCGCGACCTGCCTTTCGGTGCTGACCGATACGCCCAGTTTCCAAGGCGAAAAGGCGTTCCTGACCCGGGCCCGCGAGGCCTGTGACCTGCCCGCCCTGCGCAAGGATTTCATGTATGACCCCTACCAGGTGGTCGAGGCCCGCGCGCTTGGGGCCGACTGTATCCTGATCATCCTGGCCAGCGTCGACGATACGCTGGCAGCCGAGCTTGAGGACACTGCGATGGACTGGGGCATGGACGTGCTGCTCGAAATCCACGATGCCGATGAACTGGAGCGCGCCGCGCGGCTCAAATCGCCCATGATCGGCATCAACAACCGTGACCTGAACACATTCGAGACCACGCTCGACACAACCCGCACGCTGATCAAGCATGTCCCGGCTGATCGCATGGTTGTGTGCGAAAGTGGCCTCTTCACGCCCGACGATCTGGCCGAGATGGCCCGCTACGGCGCGCGCAACTTTCTCATCGGCGAGGCGCTGATGCGGCAGCAGGACGTGGCGCTGGCCACCCGCACGCTGCTGGCCAATCCGCTTCGCGCCGGTGGCTACTGAGATGTCCGGCCTCACGCATTTCGACGGCAAGGGCGACGCGCATATGGTCGACGTCTCGGACAAGCCCGTCACGCCCCGCGTTGCCACCGCCAAGGGCCACGTGAAGATGACCGAACAAACCCTTGAGATCATTCGCAAAGGCAATGCCAAGAAGGGGGACGTTCTGGCCGTCGCGCGGCTTGCCGGCATCATGGCTGCAAAGAAGACGCCCGACCTCATCCCCCTGTGCCACCCGCTGCCGGTGACCAAGGTCTCGGTCGAGTTCATGTTCGACACCGAGCTGCCCGGCGTGCTGATCGACGCCACGGTCAAGACCACCGGCCAGACCGGCGTCGAGATGGAGGCGCTCACGGCGGTCTCGGTCACCGGACTCACGATCTACGACATGCTCAAGGCCGTGGACAAGACCATGCAGATCGGCGGCATCCGCGTGATCCTGAAAGATGGCGGCAAATCAGGCCGTTACGAGGCGGAATGATCACCGTTGACCAGGCGCTCGACCACCTCTTTGCGCTGGTCTCCCCGCTGCCATCCGAAACCGTGCCCCTGACCCGCGCCGCGGGCCGCGTGCTGGCCCGCCCTGTCGCCGCCACCCGTGATCAGCCGCCTTTTGCGGCCTCCGCCATGGACGGCTACGCCCTGCGCGGGGCCGAGGTCGCCCCCGGTGCCACCTTCACCGTGATCGGCGAGGCCGCCGCCGGACATGGCTTTGCGGGTGTCGCCAAACCCGGCGAGGCCGTGCGCATCTTCACCGGCGCGCCCTTGCCCGCGGGCACCGATCATGTGGTGATCCAGGAGGACGTGACCCGCGAGGGCGGCCGCATCACCCTGACCGACACGCCCGAAGACAAACCCCATGTCCGCCCCGCGGGGGCCGATTTCCGCTCCGGCGACACGCTCCAGGCCCCCCGCGAACTCACCCCGTCGGACATTGCCCTTCTGGCCTCGATGAACTGCGCCGACATCCCCGTCACGCGTCAGCCCACCGTGGCACTCATCGCCACCGGGGACGAGCTGGTGATGCCCGGCGAGGATCCCGGCCCCGACCAGATCATCGCCTCCAACAGCTTCGGCCTGCACGCCATGGTCCAGGCCGCAGGCGCCACCGCGCGCCTCCTGCCTATCGCGCGGGACACTGAAAACTCGCTGCGCATGGCGTTCGATCTGGCCAGGGGTGCGGACATCATCGTCACCATCGGCGGCGCGTCGGTGGGCGATCATGACCTCGTGGGCAAGGTGGCACAGGACGCGGGGCTGGACCGCAGCTTCTACAAGATCGCCATGCGCCCCGGAAAACCGCTGATGGCGGGCCGCATGGGCGATGCCGCAATGATCGGTCTGCCGGGCAACCCGGTCTCGGCGCTGGTCTGTGGCCGGATCTTCCTGATCCCGATGATCCGCGCCCTGCAGGGGCTGGGAGCCGCCCCCGCCCCCCGTCTTGCCGCCACGCTGGCCACGGATGTCGGCCCCAACGGCGCGCGCGAACACTACATGCGCGCGCGCGTCGATGGCACCGGCATCACCCCCGCCGACCGCCAAGACAGCGCGCTTCTGACCGTTCTGTCACGCGCCAACGCGCTTCTGATCCGTCCCGTCAACGATCCCGCGCGCCAGGCAGGTGAGCCCGCGGACTACATCCCGCTCTGAGCACGCAACGGCCCGCCTGTTGACACAAAACGGGAACATGCGTAGAACAAAAGGAAATCACGCATGAGCTATGCGCACTGACGGAGAGAAGGCCGATGCTGACCAAGAAACAACTCGATCTGCTGGATTACATCAACAAATGCGTGCAGCGCGATGGTGTCCCGCCCAGCTTTGACGAAATGAAGGAGGCGCTGGACCTGCGGTCCAAATCCGGCATCCACCGCCTGATCACGGCACTCGAGGAACGCGGCTTCATCCGCCGCCTCGCGCATCGCGCCCGGGCGCTCGAGATCGTCAAACTGCCCGAAACCCTCGGCGGTGCACCCGCCCATGGCTTCACCCCCCGGGTGATCGAAGGCGACCGGCCCGATGCCGCCCAGCCCGCCAATGCCCAACCGGTCGAGGTGCACGCGATGGAACTGCCCGTCATGGGCCGCATCGCCGCCGGTGTCCCGATCGAGGCGATTTCCCATGCCTCCCACAACGTCGCGGTGCCCGGCTCGATGATCAAGGGCTCGGGCGAGCATTATGCCCTCGAAGTCAAGGGCGATTCCATGATCGACGCGGGCATCAACGATGGCGACATCGTGGTGATCCGCGAGGGCAGGACGGCCGACAATGGCGACATCGTCGTGGCCCTGGTCGAGGATCAGGAGGCCACGCTGAAACGCTTCTTCCGCCGTGGCGGGGCGATTGCGCTGGAGGCCGCGAACCCGGCCTACGAAACCCGCGTTCTGCCCGATGACAAGGTCAAGGTTCAGGGCAAGCTGGTCGGGCTGATCCGCACCTACTGACCGCGAACAGACCCGGAATTCCACAGCCGCGCGCCCGACACCTGGCGCGCGGTGATCATTCTGGGCGCGCCGTCCCCCAGATAGAGCGCCACCGCTCCTGTCTCGCGCAGCTCTTTCGGCGACAGGATGCGGCAGGGCAGCCCCTCGACCTCCGGGGCGGCCGACATCACCACCAGCGCGGTCGCGGGGCAGCTGTCAAACGCCTGCACGGCGCGTTTCCCGCTCACCGGGATCACCTCGAAACCGCCCGGCAACGCGCCGGTCGCGACCTTGTCCCACCGCGTCGCGGCCTCGGCCTGTTCGGCCGCGTCGCCATCGTTCTCCAGCCAGTTGCGCGCCACAAAGCCGGTGCCGCGCTCGCGGCTCAGCGCGCGGCCTGCGTCGGTCATCACCCCCACCAGCTTGCCGTCCTCCGAGATCAGCACATCGGGCCGCTCCCACTGCCCCCAGAGCAACAGCGCCAGCATCAGCGGCACCGCGCCCAGCACCCGGCTCCGCCCCTGCCACAGCACCACGAAAAGCGCGCCCAGGGCCAGCGCCGGCAGCACCATCATCCCCGGCCGCGGCACGGTGCCCCGCGCCCCGTCCAGCCCGGAAAAGAACCGCGCCACGCCAAGGATCCAGTCGAGCCCCAGCCCCATTGCCCAAAGCCCGATCCCCTCAAGGCCAAACGGCATCAGGCTGGCGCTCAGAACCGCCGCCGGCATCACCAGCGCCCCCATCAGAGGCACGCTCAACAGGTTCGCCGCTAGGCCGTAATGCGCGATCTGGTTGAAATGCGCCGCCGCAAAAGGCGCCGTGGCCAGCCCCGCGACAAAGGACGAGATCACCACCGTCACCACCGGCTGCGCCCATCCCGGCCCCGGCGGGCGCGGCCTGCGGCTCATCCATTCGAACACCGCCACGAGCGCCGTCGTGGCCGCAAAGGACATCTGGAACCCCGGCCCCAGGAGCGCCTCGGGCCGCAGCACCAGCACGATCACCGCCGCCAGGGCGACCGAGCGCAGGCTCAGCGCGCGACGATCAAAGAGGATCGCGCTCAGCATCACCGCAACCATCACGAAGGCCCGCTCTGTCGCCACGTTGCCGCCCGACAGCGCCAGGTACCCCGCCGCACCGGCCAGGGCGATCAGCGCGGCGGTCTTCTTGACCGGACAGCGCAAGGCGACCCAGGGGATCGCCGCCAGCAGCAGCCGGGACGCGGCAAAAAGGAACCCCGCGAGCAGCCCCATATGCAGCCCCGAGATGGCCAGCAGATGCGCAAGGTTGGACACCCGCAGCGCCTTGAGCGTCTCCTGGCTCATCCCCGCGCGGTCTCCGGTCATGATGGCCGCGGCAAAGGCCCCCGCCTCGCCCGGCAGCCGCGTCTGTACATGGCGCGACAGGGCCATGCGCGCCGCGAATGTGGGGCGCGACCCGTCCGGCGGCTTGAGCGCCAGGACCGGCATTCGGGTATAGCCGATCGCGCCCAGCCGCTGGAACCAGGCATGGCGCTGGAAATCAAAGCCTCCGGGCTCGACCGGCCCGCCCGGCGGGGCCAGATGCGCCGTGGTCATGACCGTCATGCCCGGCATCGGCTCGGAGCCCGCAAGCGCGCCGTGCAGCGCGATCCGCACCCGCGTGGGCGTGCGCCCGGGCGGCATGTTGAACAGAACCACCCGGTCCAGTGTCAGCCGCAGCGCGTCGCTGGACGACCGGTCGATGCCCACGATCCGCCCCTCGACCGGGCCGTAATAGCGAAAGCTCAGCACCGGCTCCTTGACCAAATGCGCCCGCCCGCCGGCCAGCGCCACCCCGATGGCCAACAGCCCGCAGCCGACAAGAACCGGCCCGACACCCGGCACGAACCGCGCCAGCAGCACCAGCGCCACGCCGCCCGCCCCG
>Ga0316205_10001272_pt1 | contig 33734 bp, 38 predicted proteins | sample 3monthpyrite_MG_FD_204941 | JGI IMG/M metagenome (GOLD analysis project Ga0316205, IMG submission 204941) | Microbial mat bacterial communities from mineral coupon in-situ incubated in ocean water Damariscotta River, Maine, United States -... | ecosystem: Environmental > Aquatic > Marine >...
TGCACAAACCGCGCTTTCCACAGCGCCTCTTCGTATTCGCTGGCTGCGGTGCTGTCATAAACCACGCCGCCACCCACGTTGAGGCGCGCGCGCCCATCGTTTTCCAGCATCAGTGTGCGGATCGCCACGTTGAACTCGGAGCGCCCATCCGGTGCGGCCCAGCCGATGGTGCCGCAATAGACGTCGCGTGCGGCGCGTTCCAGATCAGCCAGGATTTCAATCGCGCGCAGCTTGGGCGCACCCGTGATCGACCCACAAGGGAAAAGCGCGCGGAACACATCGCTCAGCTGTGTTCCCTCCTGCATCTGCCCTGAAATCAGCGAAGTCATCTGATGCACGGTCTTGTAGGTCTCAATCGAGAACAGTTCGGGCACGCGCACGCTGCCGGGCACGGAAATCCGCGACAGATCATTGCGCAGCAAATCCACGATCATCAGGTTCTCGGCGCGGTTCTTTTCGTCGGTTTGCAGAAAGAACCGGCGGCGGGCATCCTCGGTCGGATCGTCCGAGCGGGGCTGTGTGCCCTTCATCGGCCGGGTCTGGATCATGCCGCGCGTATCGGTGCGGAAAAACAGCTCGGGCGAACGCGACAGGATATCGGGCAATCCATCCTGTTCGATCAACGCCCCAAAACGCACCGTTTGCAGGTCACTGAGCGCGCGGTAGAGGGCCTGCGCTGTGCCGCTGGTGTTTACATCAATCGGAAAGGTCAGGTTGGCCTGATAAAAATCGCCCGCACAGATATGGTCATGCACGGTTTGAAAGGCCTCGCCGTAGCGCGTCTCGTCCCAGCGCGGTTTGATCTGACCCAGGGTGGCCGGCCCGTCCGGGATCGCAGGCGCAATCGAAGGCCAGTCATAGACCCCGAACTGCAGCAACGGCAGGCGGCGGGTTTGCGGCATCAATGGCGCCAGCTTGGGTTCCAGTGCGAATCCCAGCTCGTAACTGGCATAGCCCGCCAGCCACTGCCCTGCGGCGCGGGCGCGATCCACGGCAGCCAGCGCATCGGTCACCTCGTCCGGCTCATAAGCCGTGATCAGCTGGCGGGCCCGCGCAAAGGTGCAGGCGGTGCCGTCCGGGCCATGATCAAAGCGAATCTGCACGCGCGTGTCCCTTTTGTGTGCTTAACGCCGGTATCTAGCGCCCATGCCCGCGAATGGCACCCCAAAAAGCGGCACAACCCCTCAGATTCGCGATCCCCCTTGCGCCGCCGCTGCACATGGATATAACGCCAACAATTTGCGCGTACCCGGGGGATGTCATGCCAAGAAGAACCGATATCAAATCCATCATGATTATCGGCGCGGGCCCCATCGTGATCGGGCAAGCCTGCGAATTTGATTACTCAGGTGCTCAGGCCTGCAAGGCGCTGCGCGAGGAAGGCTACCGGGTCATTCTGGTGAACTCGAACCCCGCCACCATCATGACCGATCCCGAACTGGCCGATGCCACCTATATCGAGCCGATTACCCCTGACGTTGTCGCCACCATCATCGAAAAAGAACGCCCCGATGCTTTGCTGCCTACGATGGGTGGTCAAACCGGCCTGAACACCGCGTTGGCCGTGGCCGATCTGGGGGTCTTGGATAAATACGGGGTCGAGCTGATCGGGGCCAACCGCGACGCCATCGAAATGGCCGAAGATCGCAAACTGTTCCGCGAGGCGATGGATCGTTTGGGCATCGAAAACCCCCGCGCCACCATCGCCAACACGATGGACGAGTGCATGGCCGCGCTGGATGATATCGGCCTGCCCGCCATTATCCGCCCGGCCTTTACCCTTGGTGGCACCGGCGGGGGCGTGGCCTATAACCGCGATGATTACGAACATTTCTGCAAAACCGGTCTGGATGCCAGCCCCGTCAATCAGATCCTGATCGACGAGTCGCTGCTGGGCTGGAAAGAGTTCGAGATGGAAGTGGTGCGCGACACCGCCGACAACGCGATCATCGTCTGTTCCATCGAAAACGTCGATCCGATGGGCGTGCATACCGGCGATTCCATCACTGTCGCCCCTGCCCTGACGCTGACCGACAAAGAATACCAAATCATGCGCAACGGCTCGATTGCCGTGCTGCGCGAGATCGGCGTGGAAACCGGCGGATCGAATGTGCAATGGGCAATCAACCCCGATGATGGCCGCATGGTCGTGATCGAAATGAACCCGCGGGTGTCGCGCTCCTCTGCGCTGGCCTCCAAGGCGACGGGTTTCCCGATTGCCAAGATCGCCGCGAAACTGGCCGTGGGGTATACGCTGGACGAGCTGGACAATGACATCACCAAGGTCACGCCCGCCAGTTTCGAACCGACGATTGATTATGTCGTCACCAAAATCCCGAAATTCGCGTTCGAGAAATTCCCCGGCTCCGAGCCGCACCTGACCACCGCAATGAAATCGGTGGGCGAGGCGATGGCGATTGGCCGCACGATCCATGAAAGCCTGCAAAAAGCGCTGGCGTCGATGGAATCCGGCCTGACCGGCTTTGACGAGGTCGAAATCGAAGGCGCGCCCGAAAAATCCGCCGTGATCAAGGCGATCAGCCAGCAGACTCCCGACCGTATGCGCACAATTGCCCAGGCCATGCGCGAAGGGCTGAGCGACGATGAAATCTTTGGTGTCACCAAGTTTGATCCGTGGTTCCTTGCCCGAATTCGCGAGATTGTCGAGGCCGAGGACCGCGTGCGCGAAAATGGCCTGCCCGAAGACGAGGCAGGCCTGCGCGCCCTCAAAATGCTGGGTTTTACCGATGCCCGCCTTGCCAGGCTGACCGGCTTTTCCGAGGCGGATATCCGCCGTGCGCGCCACGCACATGGGGTGACAGCTGTGTTCAAGCGGATCGACACCTGTGCCGCCGAATTCGAGGCGCAGACGCCTTACATGTATTCCACCTATGAGGCCCCGATGATGGGCGATGTGGAATGCGAGGCACGGCCAAGTGACCGCAAGAAAGTGGTTATTCTGGGTGGCGGTCCCAACCGGATTGGTCAGGGGATCGAGTTTGATTACTGCTGCTGCCATGCCTGTTTCGCGCTGACAGACGCGGGCTATGAGACGATCATGGTCAACTGCAACCCCGAGACGGTCAGCACCGACTATGACACGTCCGACCGGCTGTATTTTGAACCGCTGACCTTTGAACATGTGATGGAAATCCTGCGCGTAGAGCAGGAGAATGGCACGCTGCACGGCGTCATCGTGCAATTCGGGGGACAGACCCCCCTGAAACTGGCCAACGCGCTGGAGGCCGAGGGCATTCCGATCCTTGGCACCACGCCGGATGCGATTGATCTGGCCGAAGACCGCGAACGGTTTCAGGCACTGGTCAATCAACTGGGCCTGAAACAGCCCAATAACGGCATTGCCAGCACCGATGCCGAGGCGCTGGCCATTGCCGAGGAAATCGGCTTTCCGCTGGTCATTCGCCCCTCTTACGTGCTGGGCGGGCGGGCGATGGAGATCGTGCGCGATATGGCCCAGCTGGAACGCTATATTGCCGAGGCCGTTGTGGTGTCAGGCGACAGCCCCGTTCTGCTGGATGGCTATCTGGCCGGTGCGATTGAATGCGATGTCGATGCGCTGTGCGATGGCACGGATGTGCATGTGGCGGGTATCCTGCAACATATCGAAGAGGCCGGTGTGCATTCCGGCGACAGCGCGTGTTCCCTGCCGCCCTATTCGCTGAGCCAGAAGATCATCGATGAGATCGAAACGCAGACCCGGGCACTGGCGCTGGCGCTGAATGTGCGCGGGCTGATGAACATCCAGTTTGCCGTGCAGGGCGACGATATCTACCTGATCGAGGTGAACCCAAGGGCCAGCCGCACGGTGCCGTTTGTGGCCAAGGCCACCGATAGCGCGATTGCGTCCATTGCCGCCCGCCTGATGGCCGGAGAGAACCTCAAGGATTTCCCGCATCGTGGCGAATACCCCACCGATGCGCGGCCCGGCACCCTGCCGATGGCCGATCAGATGACGCTGGCCGACCCGGCGATGCCGTGGTTCTCGGTCAAGGAGGCGGTAATGCCGTTCGCGCGCTTCCCGGGTGTGGATACGATCCTTGGGCCGGAAATGCGTTCTACCGGCGAAGTCATGGGCTGGGACGTGTCCTTCCCGCGCGCCTTCCTGAAGGCGCAGATGGGGGCCGGCACCGAATTGCCCGAGGACGGCACGGTGTTCTTCTCGATCAAGGATGCTGACAAAACCCCGCAACTGGTGGAATGCGCGCAGACCCTTGTTGATTTGGGCTTTTCGATTGTGGCGACAGGCGGCACGGCGGCCTTTCTTGAAGGGCACGGCATTGCCTGCGAGATCGTCAAGAAGGTCTATGAGGGGCGGCCCAACGTGGTTGATATGCTGAAAGACGACCAGATTTCACTGGTGATGAACACCACCGAAGGCGCCGCCGCGGTGGAAGACAGCCGCGAAATCCGCTCGGTCGCGCTCTATGACAGGATCCCCTATTTCACCACCGGAGCAGGCGCGCATGCAGCCGCAATGGCGATCAAGGCCCGTCAGGAAGGGCCCGTCACGGTCATGCCGCTTCAAGGGGCCAATTGAGGCAAAAAATATAGGTCCGGTAACATACTGAATATTAAATATAATTTATAGTTATCCACGGTATGCGTTGCCGCGTTACCACCTATGCAAAATGAGCATGGACTTTTTTGATCTTCGCCATTGCATTGCCATATTTTTTCATTATTTGGGGGTCATGGATGCAAGAGCATTCACGTAACATAGCAACCAACCACCGGAGGCCATCATGACACGTGACGAACTGAACCGCGAACTGCGTATGCATAGTGCCACCTGGCAGGCTGTGGTCGCCGTCTATGGTGCCATCGTTGGTACGCTTGTTCTGTCTGCAATGGCGATTGTGTCCTAAGACAGCCCACCGGGATCAGAACGGTCCCCTTCCACATCAACAACTGAATTGCGCCGCGACGGGTTTCCGTACGGCGCTTTCGTGTCACCGGGTGGTTTCCACCCTGCCTCGCCGCTTGCAAAACAGGAGACGGCCATGACCCGCGATGAAATGATCCGTGAGATGCGTATGCACAGCGCGACCTGGAAGTCGGTTGTGATTTTCTACGCGATCCTTGTTGGTATTCTGGTTGGATCGGCGATGGCGATCCTGTGAGCCGGCATTAACCGAGAATAGAAACCGGGCGGCCCTTCGGAAAAGGCCGCCCGTTTTTTCTTGTTGTATCAGGTCGCTGTTTAGTCGGCGATCTTGGCCGACGCCGCATCGCCCACATTGTCCACGCCGCGCTCTTCCAGCAGGGTGGTCAACCAGTTCGGGTCCATTTCAGGAACCGAGCTGAGCAGCAGGTCGGTATAGGGGTGGTGCGGAGGCGTGAACATATCGTCCTTGGGCCCCTGCTCGACCACTTTACCTTGCTGCATCACCACAACCTCATCGGCGATCGAGCGCACAGTGGCCAGATCGTGAGTGATGAACATATAGGCCAGATTGAACTCGTTCTGGAGCCGGTCAAGCAGCCGCAGGATACCCTCGGCCACCAGTTGGTCCAGAGCCGATGTGACCTCGTCACAGATGATAAAGGTCGGTTCAGCCGCCAGCGCACGGGCGATACCGATACGCTGTTTCTGACCACCGGACAGTTCGGATGGATAGCGGTTGTAATACTGCGATGGTTCAAGCTCGATCAGATCAAGCAATTCATCCACCCGCGCCTTCAGCGCCGCGCCGGTCAGTCCTGAATAGAACTGCGCCGGACGTCCGATGATTTCCGAGATTTTCACCTTCGGATTCAACGACGTATCCGCAGACTGATAGATCATCTGGCATTGACGCAGCTGATCTTTGGTCCGCGCGTGATAATCGGTCGGGAACGGGTCGCCCTTGAACAAAACCTCGCCCTTGGAGGGCGGCAGAAGGCCTGTGATCACCCGGGCACATGTGGATTTGCCCGAGCCGGATTCGCCCACAACAGCCACGGTCATCCCCTCGTACATGTCAAACGATACATCATCGAGGATTTTGGGGCCAGAGCTGTAAGAGGCGTCGATATTCTTAAGCGAGATCAGCGGCGGAGAGCCATCCGTGGGACGATGCCGTTGCGGGCTGGTAAAGCTGCGCACCGCCCAGAGGGATTTGGTGTAATCCTCTTTCGGGTTTTTCAGCATCTCCTCGGTCGAGGCCTCTTCAACCTCTTCGCCTTTCAGCAACACTTTGATCGTGTCGGCCATCTGCGCCACAACCGCAAGGTCATGAGTGATGTAGAGGGCTGCGGTGTTGAACTGATCCACGATATCGCGGATCGCGGCCAACACCTCGATCTGGGTGGTCACGTCAAGCGCCGTTGTCGGTTCATCAAAGATGATGAGGTCCGGGCGACACGACATAGCCATCGCCGTCATCGCACGCTGCAACTGACCGCCCGACACCTGGTGAGGATACCGAAAGCCGATTTCCTGTGGATGCGGAAGGCGCAGACGCTCGTAAAGATCCATCGCGTCTTCCTGCGCTGCCATCCGCTTTTGCAGGCGGTATTGCAGCGGCGCTTCGGTGTGCTGATCAATGATCTTATGCGCCGGGTTGAACGAGGCGGCTGCCGACTGGGCCACATAGGCGATCCGTGATCCGCGCAGGGCGCGTTTCTCGGATTCGGTGGCCGTGGTCAGCTCCATCCCGTCAAACTCGATCGAAGATCCTTCACTGATCCGGGTGCCGTCGCGGGCATACCCCATCGCACCTGCACCGATGGTCGATTTACCGGCACCGGATTCCCCGATCAGACCCATCACCTCACCGCGGTGGAGGGTGAGATCGACACCTTTGATGATGTCGACCCATGTTTCGTCCGAATAACCCTCGATCCTTAGGTTCTTGATCTCGAGCAGGACTTCTTTTTTCTTGTTGCTCATAACTTATTGCTCCTTCAGACCGGAGGACCGGAACAGCATCCAGTCAACCACGAAGTTAACCGCCACCGTGAGCAGCGCGATGGCTGCCGCCGGAATAAGCGGCGTGATGTCGCCGAATGAGATCAGTGTTGCGTTTTCCCGCACCATGGATCCCCAGTCCGCCGTGGGCGGTTGGATTCCGAGGCCAAGGAAGGACAAGCCTGCCACCAGCAGGAACACAAAGCAGAACTCCAGGCCAAACTCGGCGATCAGGGGCGCCATACAGTTGGGCAGGATTTCCTTGCGGATCAGGTAGAACGTCCCTTCCCCGCGCAGCTTGGCCGCCTCGATGTAGTCCATGACAACCACGTTGCCGGCCACAGCCCGCGTCAGGCGGAACACCCGAGGCGCATAGATGATGGCAACGGCGACGATGATCACTGGCGTTGTGGGGCCAAAGATCGACAGCATCAGCAGGGCAAAGATCAGCGACGGGATCGACATGATCACATCGGCGAACCGGCCCATGAACTGATCGAACCACCCACCTTTGGTGGCAGCCAGAAGGCCAGAACCCGCGCCCAGAATGAACGCCGCGATGGTGGCGGTCAAAGCCAGACCAACCGAGTTGCGCGTGCCATAAACCAGACGGCTGAACATATCGCGGCCCAGCTGATCGGCACCAAGCAGCATGTTTTCATCTGCAGGTGCAAAGGCAGACGAGACGATCTCGGCTTCGCCGAAGGGTGCAATGATCGGCGCAAAGATCGCCGCCACCGCGTAGGTGAAGATCACGAACATCCCGAAGGCAGCTGTCAGCGGCGCCGTGCGCAGCTCTTTGGCCACCTCAGGCGAGGCCATCGTGATCAGGAACTCGCGGAAGGCGTAAGACACCATCGCCGCCAGCGCCAGAGCCCCGGCTGCCACAGCGATCATCCGCAGGGCACCTGGCCCCCCGACAATCCCGACCACGAAGGAGACCAATGTCAGCGAGAAGGCCAACATGAAGATCGACCGCTTGTTGAAGTAAGCTGCCAGGCAGGATGCGCCCAGAAGCAACGTGTAGTATGTGATTACGAATACACTCATATCTCTGCCCTCCTTATTTCGGGTGCCGCAGACGCGGGTTGGTGAGAATGGCACCGACATCGGCTGCAAGGTTCAGCAGGATGAAGGTGGCCGCGAAGATCAGACAGGAGGCCTGAACAACGGGGAAGTCACGCTTGGACACCGCGTCCACAAGCGCCTGACCGATGCCAGGATAGACAAACACCACTTCCACCAGAACCACACCGGTGATCAGGTAGGCCAGGTTCAGGGCAACCACGTTGATGATTGGTGCCCAGGCATTGGGCAGCGCGTGGCGCACAATGACTTTCCAGGGGGGCACCCCCTTTAGCCGCGCCATCTCGATATAGGGCGAGGCCAGAAGGTTGATGATCGCCGCCCGGGTCATCCGCATCATGTGCGCCACAACCACCAGAACCAGCGTCAGCGCTGGCAGGAAGGTACGGTTGAGCAACTCACCCAGGCTCATGCCTTCGCTGAGACTGGCGATCGCCGGGAACATGCTCCACTTCACCGCGAAGTAAAGGATCAGGATGTAACCCAGAAAGAATTCAGGAGACGAGATCGAGGTCAGAGTCACCACGTTTGCCACACGGTCAAAGATCGAGTTGCGCAGCAGAGCGACGAGAACGCCGAGAACGATCGCAACCGGCACCGCGATCACAGCAGCATACGCCGCCAGGAACAGCGTGTTCATGAACCGCTCACCAATCAACGTGGTGACTTTTTCGCCCGTTACGATGGAATTGCCAAAGTCGAAGAAAACAGCGCCGCCAAGCCATTCAAAATATCTGACGAGCGCGGATTTATCCAACCCCATTTCCTTGCGCAACGCGGCAAGGTTTTCTTCAGTCGCGCCCTGCCCCAGCACCGCTTGCGCGATATCGCCTGGCAAAAGTTCGACCATGAAGAAGATGATGATCGAGATGACGAACAAAATCACCACCCCGAGACCGAGCCGTTGTCCAACGAGCTTCAGTATGTCTCCCATGAGTCCCTCCCTGTAGGGTTATTGTTATTGTTTTCAGCTTTGAGGAAAAAAACCCGTGGGTCAATGCGCTAGCGGGCAATCCCGGTTCACAAGAGGCCATTTGGGCCACAAAAGCTGTTATTGCGGGATAATTTCCGTTCGGCAGAACCGAGGACATCCCGAATTGAAAACCCCGGCACCTTTGCAGGATGCCGGGGTTCAGGTCTTGCCTTAGGTGTCAAACCACCAGCGGCTGGCGTGACGATATCCGTCCATCTGCCAACTGGGTGCAACCTGGCCGATATGGCGGGTGTTCTTGCGGCGGCCATAGACGAAGTTCGGGAAGTACGGAATAACCGTGCTGCCCTCATCGCGTGAGATCGTGCCCATTTCATGGTACATCTCGGCGCGTTTGGTGTCGTCCAACTCGGCCTTGGCTTGCAACAGCAGCTCGTTAAAGCGCGCGTGCTGGAAATGCGACTCGTTCCAGGCTGCGTCGTCCTTATAGGCCAGCGTGTACATCACATCCGGTGTCGGGCGTGCGCCCCAGGTGACCATGGACCACGGCTTGACCAGCCAGACATCCGACCAATAGCCATCGTTCGGCTCGCGCACGACCTTGATGTCGATGCCTGCCGCCTTGGCATGTGCGGAATAAAGGATCAATGCGTCGACTGCGCCGGTGGTGATGGATTCAGCTGTCGAAATCGACACTTGCTGACCTTCCATACCCGCCTTCTTCCAAAGCGACGCCGCCTGATCAGGATCGTATTCCCGCTGAGGGATATCAGCCGGGAAGTAAGGCATCGCAGGCGAATGGTGGAAGTCGTTGCCGATCGTAGCTGCACCGAAGGTGATCTTTTCGATGATCTCTTCGCGATTGATGGCCAGTTTCAGCGCCATACGCACATCGGGGTTGTCAAACGGAGCAACATCCATATGCATTGGCAGGGTGATCGCCTGGGCCGACGACACGTTGTCGACTTCGATGTTTGGATCACGCGCCAGCAGGCTGAGTGTCTTGTTCTCCAGAAGGCTGGCCGCGTCCACGTCATCGGTGACCAGAGCGGTCTGACGGGCGTTGGGATCGTTGATTGCAAGCATCTCGACTTCGTCGAAATACGCGCCTTCGCCGTGCCAGTCTTCATGGCGCACAAGGCGGCCACCCACACCGAATTCCAGTTCGACGATTTTGTAGGGGCCACAGCCGTCACCCGATTGCCAGTTCGCCGTGCCGTCTTCGTTGGCCGGCAAGATGGCCAGGTGGTAATCCGGCATGATCCAGGGCAGGTCGGCGTTGGGGGCCGACAGCTTGAATGTGACGGAACCGTCTCCGTTGTCGGTGATGTCTTCAACACTGGCCAGCAGCGCCTTAGCAGCCGAGGTCGTGTCGTCGCCACGGTGGTGGTTCATCGACGCCAGAACGTCAGTCGTTGTCACCTTGGCACCACTGTGGAAAGTGGCCGCCGGGTTTAGAACGAATGTCCATTCCCTGGCATCCGGCGAGGCCGACCATTCTGACGCCACATCCGGCCCCAATGTGCCATCGGGGTTGATCATGGTCAGGAACGACCGGAACGTGTGTACCAGGCCAATCTCGAAGTTCGACTGGTATTTACCGGGATCATGTTGGTCTGACGTGTTGCCGTCATGTTGCGCGACGCGGTATTTACCGCCCCGCTTGGGTTCTGCATTTGCCGTGGTGCCCCAAAGGCCGGTTGCGGCCGTTGTGGTCATCCCCGCGGCAAGCGAGTAGTTCATGAACGACCGGCGCGAAATCTTGCCCTGACGGGCAGCATCGGCGAGGCGATCAATCATCATTTGATCTTTGATCATGGTTGTTTTCTCCCTGTGAGTGTTATGTCGGATTCAGCGGTCGGCTTGCAAAGCCCGCGTGGTACTCACGAGTTTCATCCAACGCTGATAGGTCAAATCCGACATGCGCGAAGGAAACCATGAAACTTTAACGTCTTCCACATGATCCGGCACAATTTCAATATTTCTTAAGTTTGAGGGCCATTTCAAGGGAAATTGAACCCAAAACAACACCTGCGTGGCCATTCAAAGGACGTGCGTAGCCCCCGAAATCGTCCTGAAACCGACATCAGCAGGAAGCATACCGACGATTTGCCCTACCCCCGGCGCGTCCGCAGCCTGGCGAAGTAATCCAGCCGTTTTTTCAACTCTCTTTCAAATCCACGTTCCACCGGCTGGTACAGCACCGGGCGTTTCATAGATTCGGGGAAATAGTTCTGGCCAGAGAATCCGTCCTGGGCATCGTGATCATAGGCATATCCATCGCCATAGCCCTGCTCTTTCATCAACCCGGTGGGGGCATTCAGGATGTGTTTGGGCGGGGGTTCACTGCCGGTTTTGCCCGCTTCTTTCATCGCCGCCTTATAGGCGACATAGGTCGCGTTGGATTTTGGGGCCAGCGCCAGATAGGTCACTGCCTGCGCCAGCGCCAGTTCGCCCTCGGGACTGCCCAGCCGCTCATAGGTTTGCCATGCATCCAGGCATTGCGCCTGCGCCTGTGGATCTGCCAATCCGATATCTTCAATCGCCATTCGGGTTATCCGACGGGCCAGAAAGCGCGGGTCTTCCCCGCCGGTCAGCATCCGCGCCAGCCAGTACAGCGCCGCATCCGGGTCGGACCCGCGCACCGATTTATGCAGGGCGGAAATCAGGTTGTAATGCTCATCGCCGCCTTTGTCGTATTTCGCCGCCCGCTTCATCAGCCGTTTGGTCAGCGCATCGGTGTCCAGCTTGCCATCGGTCTTCCACGCCGCGATCTGCTCGATCAGGTTCAACAGCGCACGGCCATCGCCATCAGCCATTTCCAGAAGGACCTCACGCGCCGGGCCATCCAGCGGCAGCGCCTTTCCCAGCTCTTTCTCTGCCCGTTGTGCCAGGCGCTCCAGATCGCTCAGGGCCAGCCGTTCCAGCACCAGAACCTGCGCCCGGCTCAACAAAGCGGCGTTCAGCTCGAAACTCGGGTTCTCGGTTGTGGCCCCCACCAGAAGGATCGTGCCATCCTCCATATGTGGCAGAAACCCGTCTTGCTGTGCTTTGTTGAAACGGTGGATTTCATCGACGAACAGCAAGGTCCCCTGCCCGTTCGTACGGCGATGTTTGGCCGCCTCAAAAACTTTGCGCAGTTCGGGAACGCCAGTGAAAATCGCGCTGATCTGCACAAAATGCAGGTCGGTTTCATCCGCCAACAGCCGCGCGATGGTGGTCTTGCCCACACCGGGCGGCCCCCAGAACACCAAGGACCCCATTGAGCCCGAGGCCAGCATCACCCCCAAGGGCGCTTCGGGGCCCAACACTTGATCCTGTCCGATCACATCCGACAGCTTTTGCGGGCGCAGCCGGTCGGCCAGCGGACGCGGACCTGTATCAGTTTTGGGTGTGGGGTCAGTGTCAAACAGGTCCGTCATACGCGCAACCTGATGCGATAGGCCAATGTATGTTGGCTAGAACGGCTCCAAACGGGATGGACAGGACGGGCAAGAAGCGCGTGAAACATAGGGGCTCCGATTTCCATTCGCTGCACAGGATATGAGCCGCGCGGAGGTGGATTGCAAGCCTGCCTCGCACCACACGGTTTTGATCCGAACGCGTTGAGCATGTGGTGTTGCGGCTTGTGTCGCGTAATCGCTCAAGGGTTGGCGCTGTAGCACGAAGCGGACAATTGAAAATTGCGCAAACCGGGCCAGCGCCGGACCGTGGGATGGCGCTGCTACGGAATTGTGATGCGCTTTATACCTGCCAAATCCGTACACCCTCTCTGCGACACACCCAGCCTCACCAAAGCGCCAGCCCGGCGGGGCGGTCCGGCGCTGGCCCGGCGGCCTGCGGCCTTGATTCCGGGCTGGGGTGGCAGAATGACCGTACAGAGCCCAGCTAAACATTTGCCAAAATAAAAAAGGCCCCGCCAAACTGGCGAGGCCTTTTCAAACCCTTGATTCCGCGCGACTTATTCGTCGTCTGCGGTGTCTTCTGCAGCATTGCGGGCCTTGTCAGCGGCGCCCTTGGCGTCCAGATCGCGCTCGACGAATTCGATGATCGCCATCGGGGCCATGTCGCCATAGCGGAAGCCCGCCTTGAGAACGCGGACGTAACCACCCTGGCGCTCGGCATAGCGGGGGCCAAGAACGTCGAACAGTTTGGCGACGTATTGGTCTTGCTTCAGCTGTGCCGCGGCCTGGCGGCGGGCGTGCAGATCGCCGCGTTTGCCCAGCGTAATCAGCTTTTCCACCACACGGCGCAATTCTTTGGCCTTGGGCAGAGTGGTTTTGATTTGCTCATGTTCGATGAGCGAGCCGGCCATGTTCGCCCACAACGCCTTGCGGTGTTCGTGGGTACGGTTCAGGCGGCGGTAGCCTTTTGCGTGACGCATTTTCTTAGTTCCTTCTCATTTTGCTTTGTCCGGCGGTCTGATGCGTGTCAGCCGCTCTCCTTGGGGCGGGTGCCCGGTTTTGTACATTTTGGGGTCAGTCCAAAGGACCAAAATCCCAAATTGTACAATGTGTAAGCCGGGGTGAACCCCGGCCTACGGTTGATTAAAACTGGTCCTCGAATTTCTTGGCCAAATCCTCGATGTTGTCGGGCGGCCAGTCTTCGACGTCCATGCCCAGATGCAGGCCCATGCCCGAGAGGACTTCCTTGATCTCGTTCAAGGATTTGCGGCCGAAGTTCGGGGTGCGCAGCATCTCGGCTTCGGTCTTCTGGATCAGATCGCCGATATAGACGATATTGTCGTTCTTCAGGCAGTTTGCCGAGCGGACAGACAGTTCCAGTTCGTCCACTTTCTTGAGCAGAAGCGGGTTGAACTCGAGACCATCGTCTTCGTCCTGACGGCCTGCGCTTTCGGGCTCTTCAAAGTTGACGAAGATGCTCAGCTGATCCTGCAGAATGCGCGCGGCAAAGGCCACGGCGTCATCCGGCGTGATCGAGCCATCGGTTTCGACCTTCATGGTCAGCTTGTCATAATCCAGCACCTGGCCTTCGCGGGTGGGCTGAACATCATAGCTGACCTTGATGACGGGCGAATAGATCGCATCCACGGGGATCAGGCCAATCGGCGCATCCTCGGGTTTGTTCTTGTCCGCCGCGACATAGCCTTTGCCCTGATTGACGGTCAGCTCCATGAACAGATCAGCACCATCATCAAGGTGGCAGATCACGTGCTCTTTGTTCAGGATCTCGATCCCGGCGCTGTCCACAATGTCACCCGCGGTGACGACACCGGGGCCCTTGGCGTTGATCGACAGGCGCTTGGGGCCTTCGACATCCATGCGCAGGGCAACGCCCTTGAGGTTGAGAACCACGTCGGTGACGTCTTCGCGCACACCGGCCACGGATGAGAATTCATGCAGAACGTTGTCGATCTGTACCGAGGTGATCGACGCACCCTGCAGCGAGCTGAGAAGCACGCGGCGCAGCGCATTGCCCAGAGTCAGACCAAAGCCGCGTTCCAGCGGTTCGGCGGTGACGGTGGCCTGACGAAGCGGGTCATTGCCCGGCTTCACTTCCAGCTGTGTCGGTTTGATCAATTCTGCCCAGTTCTTATGGATCATGCTGTCCCTCCATTCCTGTTTCCGGCCCCATGTCCGAAGGCTGGAAACGCCCGAGGTTTAAAAAAGCGGATTGGGGCCGTGCAAAACACGCGGCCCCTGCCCGTAGAAAAATGCTTAGACGCGACGGCGTTTCGGCGGGCGGCAGCCATTATGTGCAATCGGTGTCACATCACGGATCGAGGTGATGTTGAATCCGACGGCGGCCAGCGCGCGCAAAGCCGACTCACGGCCCGAACCGGGGCCCTGCACTTCGACTTCCAGCGTCTTCATGCCATGTTCCTGTGCCTTGCGGCCAGCGTCTTCGGCGGCCATCTGGGCGGCGTAAGGTGTCGATTTACGCGATCCCTTAAAGCCCATCGTGCCTGCCGACGACCATGCAATGGCGTTGCCTTGCACGTCCGAGATCAGGATCTTGGTGTTGTTGAAAGAGCTGTTCACATGAGCAACGCCGGTGGCGATGTTCTTGGAAACCTTTTTCTTAACGCGACGAGTTTCACGTGCCATATCAGATGCCCTCCCTTACTTCTTCTTGCCGGCAATGGCCTTTGCGGGGCCTTTGCGGGTGCGAGCGTTGGTATGGGTGCGCTGACCGCGAACCGGCAGGTTGCGGCGGTGGCGCAGGCCACGGTAGCAACCCAGGTCCATCAGGCGCTTGATGTTCATCTGGGTTTCGCGACGCAAATCACCTTCGACGGTGAAGTTGGCGTCGATATGCTCGCGCATGGCCAGAACTTCGGCGTCAGACAATTCGTTGACGCGACGGGTCGGGTCAATCTTGACGGCTTCGCAGATGGCTTTGGCGGATGTGTTGCCAATACCGGTGATGTAGGTGAGGGCGATCGGGACCCGTTTGTGGGTCGGGATATTAACGCCGGCGATACGTGCCACGTGTCACTTTCCTTTTCGTTGCGGGTCCGTAGTTCCAGACCCTTTTTTCACAACGTAGGCCCGAGGCGTTACGCACCGGGCCGCAGCTGAATTCAGGTGATCGATTCGGGTAACGGGGGCGACCCGTCAAGGAATCATTTTCTCTTAAGAGATAGCGCGGTCTAGGAGGATTTGCGGGGGGCGTCAACCCCTGTGTTTCAATGCGCTTCGGCAGGCCCATCGCCAGACCGCGGGATGGCGACCCGACAGGGGTTCTGAGACGCTTTATGCCCGCCAAACACATCCAACAGAAGAGCGTTGCGGCCAACTTCTCCAAATCGCCAGCCCTTGCGGGCGGTCTGGCGATGGGCCGGGGCGCTGACGCGCCTGTTAACCGGCCCGTATCATCCTTCAGCCGTCCAGCGCGCCTGCAATTGCCCCGGCAACCTCATCAATCTCGCCCAGCCCGTTGACCGAGCGAAGCTGCCCCTTGGCATAGTAATAGCCAATCAGCGGCGAGGTTTTCTTGTAGTATTCCATCAGGCGGTTCTTGAGGCTTTCCTCGTTGTCATCCGCGCGGCGTTTCACGTCGGTAGAGCCGCAGTTTTCGCATTTGCCATCGGCGGGCCAGGGCTTGGTGATGTCATTATAGACATTGCCGCAATTGCCACAGGTGGAGCGCGCCGTGATGCGTTGTACCAGCGCGTCGTCGTCCACGCGCATTTCAACCACCGCGTCCAAAGTCTCGCCATTCTCGGTCAGCAATGCGCCCAGCGCATCAGCCTGGGCCAGCGTGCGGGGGAAGCCGTCAAAGATGAACCCGCCAGCCTTGTCGCTCTGCAGTTTCTCGCGGATCAGCCCGATCACGATCTCATCCGTCACCAGATCGCCGCGCGCCATCACATCGGCCACGATCTTGCCCATCTCGGTGCCGCTGTCCTTGGCTTCGCGCAGCATGTCGCCGGTGCTCAGCTGGATCATGTTGCGGCCATCCACCAGAATATGCGCCTGGGTGCCTTTGCCCGCGCCGGGCGGTCCGAGAAGGATGATGTTCATTTGCGAGACGCTCCTTTTCTACGAGCGCGCTTCTTGCCTTTGCCGCTCAACTGGGATTTCTCGATCAAACCCTCATATTGATGGGCAAGCAAGTGGCTTTGCACCTGTTGGATCGTGTCCATAGTCACCGAGACCACGATCAGCACCGAGGTGCCGCCGAAGTAGAACGGGATGTTCCACTGGGCACGCAGGATTTCCGGCAAGAGGGCCACAGCCGCCAGATACCCCGACCCCAGTACCAGAATGCGGGTCACAACATAGTCCAGATATTCAGCCGTCTTCTTGCCGGGGCGCACACCGGGAACAAAGCCGTTCTGGTTCTTGAGGTTGTCGGCGACGTCATCGGTCTTGAAGGACACATTATAGGTGTAGAAGTAGGTGAAGAAGACGATCATGATCGTGAAGAACAACAGATACGCAGGCTGACCGGGGCCGAAATAGGCCAGGATGGTCGACATCACCGGATTGGTGGAATTGCCCGAAAACGTTCCGATCGTGACCGGCAGCAACAACAGCGAGCTGGCAAAGATTGCCGGGATCACGCCCGCCGGGTTGACCTTGACCGGCAGGTGCGAGGTGCCGCCATCATAGACCTTCATGCCCACCTGACGGCGCGGATACTGGATGTGAATCTTGCGCAAGCTGCGTTCCATGAACACCACAAAAGCGATCACGGCGATCACCATGATGATCACGGCGATGATCACGGCCGGGCTGATCGCGCCCGAACGGCCCGAGGCAAAGAACTGTGCCATGGCGGCGGGGACTTCGGCGATGATGCCCACGAAGATGATCAGCGAGATGCCGTTGCCGACGCCGCGTGCGGTGATTTGTTCACCCAGCCACATCAGGAACATGGTGCCCCCGATCAGGGTGACCATGCATGAGATGATAAAGAACCCGCCCGGATTGGTGACCAGGTCACCCGATTGCAGGCTCATTGCCAGGCCGTAGGATTGCAGCGTGGCCAGGGCCACCGTGCCGTAGCGCGTGTATTGGTTGATCTTCTTGCGGCCCTGTTCGCCCTCTTTCTTCAGCTGTTCCAGCTGCGGCACCATGGCCGTAAGAAGCTGCACGATGATGGCGGCCGAAATATACGGCATGATGCCCAGCGCAAAGATACCCATCCGCCCCAGCGCGCCGCCGGTGAACATCGACAGGATACCGCCGATGCCCGTGGCCGCCTGCTCCATGAAGGCGCGCAGCTCGGCACCGTCAATGCCCGGCACCGGGATATAGGTTCCCAGACGATAGACGATCAGCAGGCACAACGTGAACAGGATGCGATTGCGAAGATCAGTGGCTTTGCCAAGGGCCGCCCAACTGGTGTTGGCGGCCATTTGTTCTGCAGCAGATACCATGCGGCTCTCTCTGATTATGACAACGCCGCCCAAGCCGTTTTCCGGCCAGGCGGCGTGTTTTTGGAAAACTAAGACGTATTTAAGGGGCGCGTGGCCCGCTCACAACCTCTTATTCAGCCGCCTTGGCAGATGTGATCGCCAGTGAGCCGCCTGCTTTTTCGACAGCCTCAACCGCTGCTTTGGACGCGCCGGTCACTTCCAGGGTCAGTTTTGCACTGATTTCGCCCTTGGCCAGAACCCGGACACCATCCAGTTTGCGACGCACCAGGCCGCTTTCCAGCAGCACATCCTCGGTGATCGCTTTCTTGGCGTCCAGTTTCTTGTCGTCGACGAATTTCTGGATCAGGCCCAGGTTGATCACGGCAAATTTCTTGCGGTTCGGCTTGTTAAAGCCACGCTTGGGCAGGCGTTGATAGAGCGGCATTTGCCCGCCTTCATAGCCTTTGATGGCCACACCCGAGCGGGATTTCTGACCTTTGATACCGCGCCCGGCGGTTTTGCCCATGCCCGAACCGGGGCCACGGCCAACACGTTTACGGCGCTTTGTCGCGCCTTCGTTGTCACGAAGTTCGTTGAGTTTCATATCGCTTCTCCTAAGCCGGATGTGACCCCCGAAGCGTAACGGGCCAACCACGGCGTTTCTTATTTTTCGAGTCGTGTGGCACTGCGCCACCGGGGGCGTATAGACCTGTTGGGGATGGCGATCAAGAGGCCAGACAGGTTTGTTTGGATCGCCTGGTTGGTTTGTCGACTTTGCGCCCTTCTACAGACGTGCTGATTGTCTCGCCGCGTGTGCCCGCAGCGATTTCCAAGTTGCGCCGCGGCGAAAATTGCCGCTACAGTGTGGGCAGACAGGCCGCCGCTCACGCGGGCCGCAGCGCACTCTGTGTTAGCTACGACCGTGCCTGGAACCAGGCGGTCGTTCAATCGCAGTTGAGGCTATTAAAGTTACGCTACTAAGGAATCCGGAGTGTAACACATGAAGTCATCATGTTTTGGCGATTCCGAAATTCAATGCGTTTGTTTTGCTGGCAATGACGTCGATCTTCCCGGCAGTGCATATTTGCGACTTAAATCAATGCATAATCCGGCGCATTCATAACCAATGGATAAGATCATGCTCCGCGTACCCAATTTCCTGACAGTCCCTTCAGCTTACGTGGCTTTTGGCCTTCTGCTTTTTATTGCGCTCGTCCCCAGGGTCTCAAACGCGCATGAATTTGTTTTTGAATTCAGGGCGGTCGGGGCGGAAAGCGACGAAATTCTTACCGATGCGCTCAGGGGGTTCCTGCTGGCGACGGTGGAACGGGACGGGCACGCGAATGAAGCATCCAACGGCCACCTTGGCGGCCTTGACGTCTATATCATTCCCCAACCGGCAAGCGTCGCCGCCAATTTTCCGGAACTTAAACAGGCTCCGTATGACCGACCCGATATCGTCGCGGTGATAGGGCCAGAGGCGGATGTGGAGTCTGCGCTCGATCCGGTCGGCGGTGAAAGCGTGTATCTGAGCGCGGGACGTCTTCATCCCGACAACGTGTGGGCTACTGGCGATGGGTTGGAGAGCGGGGATTTTGCCGCACGTTACACCACCGAATTCGGGCAACCCCCCAGCCAATGGGCGGCGCGGGGTTACAACATCGCGCGGCGCATCGAGGCCGCGGTCAGACCGCTGGGCGGCGTAAATGACCGTGCCGCTCTGGAGCGTGCGTTTGCCGACAGCGCCGAAGGCCTCCGGTGGTGAGCCGACTGGCCTGAAGACATGAGACGGAAGAGATCAGGACCATGAATGCGAACCGCGGCTGGCAATTGGTTGTGTCAAGCATCGCACTTGCTGCGGTTTTGACCGCGATCCTTGTTCTGTCCGGCCTGGACTGGGCCTATTTTGTCCTGATCCAGAACCTGCGTTTGTTCGGCCCGCTGATGGTTGCCGATCCTTTCGGGTATGCCTTTCCGGTGTTGGTCGTCGGGGGCCTTTTCGCCGGCGCATTGAGGGTGCCGCAGATGGGATACGGCATTGCCGGACGGGCCGTGCTGATTTCGACGGTGCTGGCGCTGACGATTTCGATGGCGCTGAAGGCGGTCACGGGACGGGTGTCGCCGCCGCATCACGACTTCGGTGCCGCGCTCGCCAATGCCGACAACAGTGGCGGGTTCAACTTTGGCTGGATGAACGAGTCCATTTTGGGTGGCTGGCCTTCGTCACATGCGACGGTGACCTTTGCCATCGCTGTGACGCTGGTGTTTGCATTGCCTGCCGCGCGGGGCCTGCATTTGATCGCCCTGATCCTTGCCGCCGGTATCGGTATTGGCGTGACCTTCGGGTTTCACTGGCTTTCAGAATTCTTTTCCGGCGCCCTGATCGGGGCCAGCATCGGTGCCTGGGTCGGCGGGTCAGCGGCCGAACGCGTGCGTCGGGCTGAACACCTGAACGCCGATGCGGATTAGGAAAGCCAGCCTGCGCCGAACAGTAAACGGAACTGCGTTGGCTTTTCAGGGCAACAGACAGGACCGTCAGGACGCCATTCACATCCGGCGTCACGCAATCACTGGCTGGATGAAATGCTGGATTTTCAACTCCGGTGATCACGTATCACACCAGAAATGGGGACTCTCGGCAACATTTGACAACATTTAGTGCGTGTTCACGTTTTTGTGTGACGGATCGCACGGAAAAGTACCGCAGCGTTAATTTGGGGTTAAGTTACTCGAGATGGGACCTAAGATGGGAAGATTTGCGGGAAGACGAGAATTTTTGGCAATGGCAGGCGCTGTGGCACTTGCCCCGGCACGTGCCGCATTCGCCCACAAGTTCGTTATGCCGGAAAAGTATATTCCACAGTTGGTGAACACCAAGCAGCGGGATTGGTTGCCCGGTGAAATCCACGTGACGCCAGATGAGTTTTTCCTGTACTTCATGTTAGAGAATGCAATGGCGATACGATACGGTGTGGGTGTCGGGCGCAAGCGGCTCTATAAGCCGGGTGTCTTTACCGTAAAGCGGAAAGCGGAATGGCCCTGGTGGCGCCCGACGAATGCGATGATCCGTCGAGAGCCCGAAGTCTATGCCAAATATGCCGATGGCGTTCCCGGCGGTCCGTCCAACCCGCTGGGCGCGCGGGCGCTCTATCTTTATGATGACGATGGGCATGACACATATCTGCGCATACATGGAACCAACGCGCCCAGCACGATTGGCTCTGCGGTGTCCAACGGCTGTGCCAGGTTGACCAACGAGTATATCAAGGATCTCTATCCAAGGGTCGAGATCGGCGCGCGTGTTTACCTTTACCCGAAATCGGTCGTGAGCTGACGCAAAGATGCATCCCAAGCGGTCTGCAAGGCGGCGGTTCCGGTCGACATCCTGCACCTGCGTCCACCGCAAGCACAGAGGCCCGGAAAACCCGCAAACCGGTCCTTCATCTATTGACGGCGCATCTCGCTATTCCGGCGCGGCGTAGCTGCCATCGGCGTCGTGTTTCTCCTGCCCGCTCAGCGCAGGTGTGAACACGCAGATCAGCCGCAGATCCGTCTGTGCCCGGATGATATGCGCATCGTGCTGATCCAGCACATACATCGTGCCGGGGTTGAGCGGCCAGACCTGTCCTGTCACCGCATTCTCGACCTCGCCCTGCCCTTCGATGCAGTAATTCGCCTCGATGTGGTTCTTGTAATGCAGATGTTGGGTGCTCCCTGCCTTCACGATCGTGTCGTGAAACGAATAGCCCAGACCATCGCGCGCCAGCAGGATACGGCGCGATTCGTACGCGTCGCCCCTGGCGTGATCTGCGGTGTCGAGGATATCGCTGAGGGTTTTGACGAACATGGCGGCTCCTTTTAAGGGCATGGTGGGTTTAAAACCCACCCTACGGATTGATTTTCAACTTGTCTCGGTGTGACATGGGCGGATGAGTTTACGTGCCCTGCCCCTTGTTGCTGCCCTTACCCTCGCCCCGATGGCCAATGCCTCCTGCGCGCGCGATGCGATGCTGGTGATGGATGGCTCGGCTTCGATGGCCGAACTGGGGTTCGATCCGGCGGCCCCCACCCGCATCATGGAAGCGCGCGAGGCTGTACGCCGTGCCATGCCCCAGATCGCGCCCGTCCGGCGGGTGGGCCTGATTACCTATGGGCCGGGCGGTGTGGACAGTTGTTCGGGCATCAATCTGGTGTTTCAGCCGGTGCCTGACGCGGCTGCCCCCGTGATCGCTGGCATCGACGCGCTGGAGCCCGGGGGCCTGACCCCCATTGCCGCCTCGGTGGAAGCAGCCGCAGGCGTGTTGGATCGCAACGGCATTGTTGTGCTGGTGACGGATGGCAACGAAACCTGTGGCGGCACGCCTTGTGCCCTGGGCAAGGATCTGGCGCTGTTCGCCCCCGACCTGACCGTGCATGTGATCGGTTTTCGCGTGGTCTATGACCCGTTTGCCTGGGACAGCCCCGAGGTGGGCATCTATTCCGGCGGGGACAGCGTGGCGCGGTGTTTGTCGGATGCCACGGGCGGGATGTACGTGAACACGCAAACCGTCGACGAGTTGGCCGAGGCGCTGCGCCGCACCTTGGGATGCGCGTTCATTGGGTAGGCGCGGGTTGCTTCCTCTGGTGACGCTGGCGGTCGGCCTGAGCATGTCACCCCCAGAGCGGGCCGGGGCGCTGGTCTGTAGCCGCGATGCCATGCTGGTGTTCGATGGCTCGGTCTCGATGGCGGCAATGGGATATGGTGTATCGGCCCCGCCCCGCATCGCCGAGGCGCGCGACGCAATGGCCGAGGTTCTGCCCGAGGTGGCCCCGCTGCGCCGGGTCGGGTTGTTGGTCTATGGGCCCGGCACCGGCGATGTCTGCGGCGGGATTGATGTGAAATTCGCGCCTATCGAGGAGTCCGCCGAGCCCATCCTTGAGGCGCTGCGCCAGATTGCGCCGACCGGGCTGACCCCGCTGACCGCCTCGGTGCGTGAAGCGGCCGTTGTGTTGCAGCATCAGACCCAGCCGGGCATCGTGGTTCTGGTCACGGACGGGTCGGAAACCTGCGGCGGGATGCCGTGTCAGTTGGGGGCTGAGCTGGCGGCGACGTCCGCCGACCTGACGGTGCATGTGATCGGCTTCCGGCTGGTCTATGATCCGTTTTCGTGGAACGGGATCGAGGCGTTTCGCGAGGCCAATGACGCAATCCGCTGCATGGCCGAAGAAACCGGCGGGCTTTATGTGGAAACCGAAACCGTCGAGGAATTGAGCGAAGCGTTGAAGGTGACGTTGGGGTGTGCGGTGGTTGGATTGAACGCAACCGGACGCCGTGGCGTTGCGGTTGGTCGGTCTTAGTGGGAGATGATGGGCGGTCTGTGAGCTCGCCGCAAGTTAGGTGTGGGGTGGTGAATGCGGATTGAAGGGGCGGTGCGTGCAAGCACGCACCCTACATTGCCAGACCTTCAAGAAAGCGAGCGACTTGTGCCAAGGAAATGACAATTTCTTGAGATAGCTTGGCTTTGCAAGGCAAGAGGCTGGCCCCTAATGATAGTTTACATCATCCTAGTTGTTTTGGCTTTGGTCGTCGGTTTCTACATTGCTAAGGAAGCCTGGCGAGAAAAACAGCTTAACACAGCTGCCAGAAAAATCGACCCAACTACCTTCGCTGAACTTTCCAGACTCATTCCCAAAGTAGGCAGTACTGAACCGCAAAGCTATTTCTTGATCAACAGACGAAAAACCAAGACCGACGGCAGCTTCCAATTAGCTTTCCCTCCCAACTTTCCGATCAATTGGTTAGCAAACAGAGTTGTGGCGGCAGATTTTGACACCGGCACGAGCGATGATGATTTTGGAAAATTCCAAATTCTCAAAGAGGGTTATTCGGACTTTGAAATTGTGGGCATCCCGCGTGTCACACTTAAGAATGGTCAGGTTTCCCACCGCTACCAGCCAAGTTACTGGATGAAGAAAAACGAACACATCAATCATTTAGCTAAACAGGTTTATCCCCGCGATCCGGACCAATTGCTATCAAGACTATTCGACAACAGCGGAAGGATCGGTGCACCATTTTGTTGGGTACAACAGCCTTGGCCCATGAAATGCAGATCGTGCAAAGAAAAGGCATTTCCGGCGATGCAAATCGCAGGTCATACCATAGGCTGTAACGCGGAGTTCACATTCTACGTCGGTGCATGCAATTGCTCGCCCGACGTGTTTCTTACCCAGCTCCAAATGACCTAACAAAAACACCCCGGCCATCGCCAGACCGCGGGGTGGCGATCCTACGGAGTTGCTATGGCACTTTATGCCAACCAGATCCGCCCGCTATATGAACGAAGCGCCCAGCCTCACCAAATCGCCAGCCCTTGCGGGCGGTCTGGCGATAGGCCGGGCACCTGCGGCGCTGTTAACCGGCCTGAGGTCGCTCAACACCTCCACACTTGGGCAAGAGTTTCTATCCCTCAATCAGTGAGTTTTGCCTATAAACAATTGTTTTCGCCCTCCAAAACGGGACAAGAAACATCCCGACAGTACTATCATCCACCCAGATTCCTTCTTCCTGGGATTGGGTCGTTTTCCAGATAGCGTCACCTTAAGACGACAGGCAGTTGAAAGACCAAATACAAAGCAGTTCAGTGCTTCTTCAGCATCGTCAAAATGCTCGTGCCATCCATCAAATCCCACCTGAAATTCATCACCATTTAGTTGAAAACAGACTGGAAAGCCGTTTTCGTTACTCGGGTTTATCGTAACGCTATCGTCTGAAACCACGGCATCTGCTTCTGGATATCGCTTCAGGCGGCTGATGATTTCTTCAATTGGATTCACAGGACACACCGAATTCGTTTGTTGATATCAAGCATTATGCCGGCCCACTGAACAAAAAACACCCCGGCCGTTTCTGACCGGGGTGGTTGGCGGGGTGGAACCCCGCCCTACGGATTGGAGCAGGCCGGGGGTCTCCCCGGCACCAACTCAGCCTTTTTCTTCGATGATCTCGACCATGTGGGGGATCTTGGCGATCATGCCACGCACGGCGGGGGTGTCTTCCAGCTCGCGGGTTTTGTGCATCTTGTTCAGGCCCAGGCCGATCAGCGTCTGGCGCTGTTTTTCCGGGCGACGGATCGGCGAGCCGATCTGTTTGACGACGATGGTTTTTGCCATGGTGCGATTTCCTTATGCGTCCGCGTCAGCGGGGGCTTCGGCGGGGGCGGCAGCAGCAGGGGCGGCATCCTTTTGCAGGATGTCGGCCACTTTCTTGCCGCGACGCTGGGCCACCATGCGGGGGCTGGATTCTTTGTTCAGCCCGTCAATGGTGGCGCGGATCATGTTATAGGGGTTCTGCGAGCCGATCGACTTCGCAACAACGTCCTGCACGCCCAGCATTTCGAACACGGCCCGCATCGGACCACCGGCGATGATACCGGTACCCTGAGGGGCTGTGCGCATGACCACTTTACCGGCGCCGTGACGGCCCTCGATATCGTGGTGCAGGGTGCGGCCTTCGCGAAGTGGGACGCGGATCATCTGGCGCTTGGCCTGCTCGGTGGCCTTGCGGATCGCCTCGGGCACCTCTTTGGCCTTGCCCTTGCCGAAGCCGACACGACCTTTTTGGTCGCCAACAACGACGAGAGCGGCAAAGCCAAACCGCTTGCCCCCTTTTACAGTTTTAGAAACCCGGTTGATTGCAACCAGGCGATCTGCGAATTCCGGCGTTTCGTCGCGATCGCGACCCCGGCCTCGGTTGTCATCTCTTGCCATAGTGGCGTCCTTTTTATTGCCGGGCATCCCTGCCCTTGTGTTTGGTTCAATCCCAGTGCGTCTACAGCGCCCGGATCATCGAGACAGGTTGCCCCGTCTTCGGCGAAAGGTGGGTCGAAGCCCCACCCTACAGAAAGCCCGTAGGGTGGGATTCCATCCCACCTATATTTTCAGGCCACCTTCACGCGCGGCGTCGGCCAGGGCCTTGATGCGACCGTGGAACAGGAACCCGCCCCGGTCGAAATAGGCCTCGTCGACGCCCGCCTTCTTGGCGCGCTCGGCAATGGCCGAGCCCACTTTGGTGGCGGCTTCGACGTCATTCTTGCCCGTGCTCAGGCCCTTTTCGAGGGTCGAAGCGGCGGCAAGTGTCACGCCGTTCACATCGTCGATCAGCTGAACGCTGATGTTTTTGCTTGAGCGGTGAACGCTGAGGCGCGCGCGCCCTGCATTGACCTTGCGAAGTTTGTTCCGAACGCGCAGGCGGCGTTTGAGGAACAGTTGTCTTTTGCTGTTTGCCATCTCTGTGCGTCCTTACTTCTTCTTGCCTTCCTTCTGGAAGATATACTCGCCCTTGTAGCGGATCCCTTTGCCCTTGTAGGGCTCGGGACGGCGCCAGTCGCGGATATTGGCCGCGACCTGACCGACGAGCTGCTTATCGGTGCCTTCAACGACCAGTTCGGTCTGTTTGGGCGCGGTCACTGTGACCCCGTCCGGCACTTCAAAGTTCACGTCGTGGCTGAGGCCGAGGTTCAGCTTCAGGACATTGCCCTGCATCTGAGCGCGGTAGCCAACGCCGTGAATTTCCAGTTCCTTGCGGAAGATATCATTTGCACCATGCACCATGTTGGAGATGACCGTGCGGGTCATGCCCCATTGCTGGCGCGCGCGCTTGGATTTGCCACGGGGTGTGACGGTGACCTTGCCATCCTCGACCGTCAGGGTGACATCGTCTGTCGCCGTGAAGGATTTGGTGGCTTTGGGGCCTTTGACCTCGATGGTCTGACCGCTGAGAGTGGCGGTGACACCATCCGGCAGGGCCACGGGTTGTTTGCCGATACGAGACATTAACCAGCCCTCCTTAGAAGATCGTGCAAAGCACTTCGCCGCCAACATTGTGGCTACGAGCGTTTGCATCCGACATCACACCTTTGGAGGTGGAGACAATCGACACGCCCAGGCCCTGACGGACAACGGGGATGTCATTGACGCCCAGATAGACGCGACGACCGGGTTTGGAGACCCGCTTCATTTCGCGAATAACAGGAGCGCCGTCAAAGTATTTCAGGCTGATTTCGATGGCCGGGTGGCCGTCTGCGCCTGTGACGTTTTCATAGCCGCGGATATAGCCTTCGTCTGCGAGCACATCGAGAACGCGTGCGCGCATTTTGGATGCGGGGGTCATCACGGTGGACTTGCCGCGCATCTGGCTGTTGCGGATACGGGTGAGCATGTCTGCGATTGGATCGTTCATATCTATGCCCTCCTTACCAGCTTGATTTCACAACGCCGGGCAATTGGCCGGCAGACCCCAGATCGCGCAGGGCGATCCGGCTGATTTTGAGCTTGCGATAATACGCATGCGGACGACCGGTCAGCTGACAGCGGTTGTGCAGACGCGTGGCCGAGCTGTTGCGCGGCAGTTTCGCCAGCTTCAGAGAGGCGCGGAAGCGATCCTCCATCGGCTTGCTCTCATCGTTGATGATCTCTTTCAGAGCGGCGCGCTTGGCGGCGTATTTCGCAACCAGCTTCTGACGCTTCTTTTCACGTTCGATCATTGATTTCTTAGCCATGTGGTAATCCTCCCCCGGCTCAGCTGTTGAAGGGCATGTTGAAATGGGTCAACAGCGCCTTGGCTTCAGCGTCGGTCTTCGCCGTGGTTCCGATAACAACGTCAATTCCCCAAACTTCGTCGACCTTGTCGAAGTTGATTTCGGGGAACACGATATGTTCCTTGATGCCCATCGCATAGTTGCCGCGCCCGTCAAACGACGAGGCCGACACACCGCGGAAGTCGCGGATACGGGGCATGGCAATGGTGATCAGACGGTCGAGAAACTCGAACATCCGGTCGCCGCGCAGGGTGACTTTCGCGCCCATCGGCATGCCTTCGCGAACGCGGAAGCCGGCGATGGAGTTCTTCGCGATGGTGGTCACAGCGTGCTGGCCAGCAATCGTGGTCAGGTCTTCCTGAGCCGACTTGGCTTTCTTGCTGTCCTTGACCGCCTCGGCACCACAGCCGATGTTCAGAACGATCTTGTCCAGACCGGGGATCTGCATGTCGTTCTTATAGCCGAACTCTTCTTTCAGAGCGGCCTTGATCGTCTCGCGGTAGAGGGTCTTCAGACGCGGGGTGTAATTTTCAGTATCAAGCATCGATCACGTCCCCCGTGGTTTTGGCAAAGCGCACTTTCTTGTCGCCGTCCATCTTGAAGCCGACGCGGGTGGGTTTGCCGTTCTTGTCAACAAACGCCAGGTTGCTCAGTTCAATCGGCATCGCCTTGGGAATGCGACCGCCCTGGCTGGTCTGGCTTTGACGGGTGGCGCGGATGGCCATGTTGACACCGTCCACAACAGCCTTGCCCGCTTTGGGATCGACTGAGGCGATGGTGCCCTCTTTGCCCTTGTCCTTGCCGGCAAGAACGACGACCTTGTCGCCTTTTTTCAGTTTAGCAGCCATCTTACAGCACCTCCGGCGCGAGCGAGATGATTTTCATGAAGTTCTTGGCGCGCAATTCGCGAACAACCGGCCCGAAGATACGGGTGCCCATCGGTTCACCTGCATTGTTCAGGATCACGGCGGCGTTGCGGTCAAAGCGGATGGCGGTGCCGTCTTCACGACGGATTTCCTTGGCGGTGCGTACGACGACGGCCTTGCGGACGTCGCCTTTCTTTACGCGACCACGTGGGATGGCTTCCTTGACCGAGACGACGATAACGTCGCCCACGGATGCGTATTTACGCTTGGAACCACCCAGGACCTTGATGCACTGAACACGGCGGGCGCCGCTGTTGTCAGCTACATCCAGATTGGTCTGCATCTGGATCATATGGTTTCTCCCGACCTTTGGGGGGCTTCTTTTGCCTTGTCCCCAGGGTTTCGATTAAACCGGGTGTGCGTGGGCTTACGCCTCAAGCACCTCCCAGCGTTTCGTTTTCGATCTTGGTGCGCATTCGATGATGCGAACCGCATCGCCTACTTTGAAGGCGTTCTTCTCATCGTGAGCCCGGTATTTCTTGGACTTACGGATGGTCTTTTGCAGAACCGGGTGGGTGAAGCGACGTTCAACCGACACGGTGACTGTTTGGGCATTTGCGTCAGAGGTCACGACGCCAGACAGGATACGCTTGGGCATGGTGGCTCTCCTTATTCGCTGGCCGCGGATGCGGCCTTTTCGTTCAGCACGGTTTTGACACGGGCCACATCGCGGCGGACGGTCTTCATGCGGGCCGGGTTTTCGATCTGGCCGGTGGCGGCCTGAAAGCGCAGGTTGAACTGCTCTTTCTTCAGATTGACCAGCTCTTCACGCAGCTGATCAGGTGTCTTATCACGTAGTTCCTGGGCGCTCATTCGCCATATCCTTTTTTCTCAAAACACCAGCAGGCCCCTGACAGTTGGTCCAGGGTCACCCGATATCCGGTGGATGACGTGTAAAATGCACGAATCTCCGGTTGCCCGGATCACGTGCGATGCCGCTCTATAAGGGAGGTGCGGGCGTAGGGCAAGGGATTAGTTACCCCTCTTTTGCGACTGTGGCTGAAGAGCGCGTTTGACCGCAACACCCGTCTGTTCTTAGCTCGTCTCGATGTCGGGCATCCCGTCAGAACTCGTTGTAGCTTTTGACGGCTCATCTTTGGGTGCCTTCGTCTTGGTGTCTTCTTCAGCTTTGCGCATTGCAATTTCTTTAGAAACAAGATCATTGAACGACATATTGCTGTTCCTTTTCATATAGGGGCTAGATCAGAAGCCGACGGGCCAAAGGGCCGACCGAGCAGATCAAATTAAGTAGAAAACGGCCACGACAAAACCCAACGCCAGCACGATGGCTGCAACGCGGGGTATGCGGCCCCAATTTCCAAACACCGCGCGGTCAGCTTTCAGCTTCTTGCCCAGCGCTTCGTTGAGAGGAGAGTTTTTCACAGTCGCACCTTTTGAAATGGCACCAGGAATGGTGCCTTTTGAATGCTACAGCTCAAAAAAATAAATGGTCGGATCAAAATCGGCAGCACTGCAACGATGATCCATCGTCCACCACGGATCACGGCTATAGGGTGCTGGCGTCAAAGTCAATGACATCGTCCGGCGCGGCACCCCGGCCAGAGGCCGAAAAGCCAAATAAAAAAGGGGGTACTGGGTTGCCCCTGCACCGCCCGCTTTGTCAGATCGCGTAAGGCTTAGGCCAGCCCGATATTCGTTGCCGACTCGCGGCCGTCACGGCCTGCTTCGACGTCGAAAGTCACTTTCTGGTCGTCGGCCAGACCGGTCAGACCGGCGCGCTCGACAGCGGAAATGTGAACGAAAACGTCTTTGCCGACCCACTCAGGTGCAATGAAGCCCTAAAGCGGAGGTTTGGGTATTGGGCAAGGGATGAGTGCGCCCGCGTTCCAATATCCTGAATGCGCAACACAAAATGGCCCTGTGCCCGTCAGATTCGATACAGGTCAACGCATTATGGACGTTTGCAGCCAAGTAGTGTTGGTTGGGGAAGACGTGTAGGGGAAGGGTTCGAGATGTTACCTATCATTTTGTTGTCGCTGCTGGGGATTGGAGCCTCGGCTTTCGTTTTGGATCAGGTGTTTGACGACGATGATGATGACGCCCTTGCGCCAGAAGAAGACACGCCTCGGCCGGACAACATTGACGGCACAAATGGTGATGACATCCTGTGGTTGCCTCAAAATGGCAGCTTCAACGTCGATGCTGGCGCGGGAGACGACTATATTAATGATCAAGTGCCAAACGTGGTCGACGAGCTTCCCGAAGACATCCATGATGATACCGGTCCGGTCCAGGTCGACGGCGGCGCGGGCGACGACTATATTACGATGGCCCATCTGGGTGAACAAGACGCAACGATTGCTGGTGGCGAAGGCGACGATACCATCCGGCTGGATGAGGCGAGCGAAAACACTGGTATACGCAGTATAAGCTTGGGCGAAGGTGCAGATGTATTTTCGACAACGCTCGCCGAGAACCCTCCGCCTGACACTACACCGATTGGTATAACGGATTTTGATCCCGCCGAAGATTTGCTTGTGTTTGAAGTCCGGTTCACGCCCTCACTTCAAACGTTGGTTGATGCTGGTGATGTCTCGATGGAGATCACTCAGGAACAGGTGGAGGGCACCAATGATACCGCCGTCACGTTCAGCCTGTCCAACCTGCGGGACGACGGCGAAGAGTCGATCCTCACGCAAACTGTGGTGCTTGAGAACAGCGGGCCTATCCCGGATGAAGCAATTCGATTGCAGGACATTGTCAGATTCTCGGATGACGAGATAGGCCCCGACGTGCCTCTTGTGCTAACCGGCAGCCCCGGCGAGGTGATCACCGTCGAAGCCGACACCATCGTGATCACCGGGACTGGCGATGATGAAGTGCTTGTGAATAATTCCACCACCTCATCCTATTTGGACAATCGGACTACCGTTTATACAGGCGCAGGCGATGACACTGTGACCAGCCTGGATGATGACCGCGCGACCATCTTCACAGGCGAAGGCGACGACCAGATCACCTATCAGGGTGAAAGCAGCGTTCTGTTTGGCGAGAGCGGCAACGATACAATCACCGCAGGCGGGTCGTTGGTGTCTTCCTATGGCGGCACCGGGGATGATGTCCTGACGGATGAGGGAATAGACAACTTTCTCTATGGGGAAGAAGGCAATGATACGATCACAGGAAGTGCGTCATCGTTGATATTCGGAGGGTCAGGGGATGATCTGATCATCGTGAACCCGGACGACTTTCTGGATACCGCCAACTATACCGGCACCCTGCTTGGCGTCGCTGCTGGTGACGAGGGGAATGACGTAATCGAGATGCATATGGGGCAGGCTGTCAATATGGGGGGCTATGGCGCGTTTGATCAGCCGGATGAATCAGGTGACGATCTGTTGCGTTTGAATGTTCTGGACGAACATTTGGACCGCGGACCGGCCCTGGTTCTGAGATATGGTGAAAACGATCAGATCGAATTGACGGCATCGCAATCTGTGCAGAACGATATCGAGATCGAAACCAACTATGCAGACGATGGCAGCGCAGTGGGATATCTGCTGACGTCGAACGGCACGGAAATCATGGATCTGCGTATGGCATATAGCACGGAAGTGACCGACCCGCCGCCCAGCCTGTCGGACCTGAACATCACTCTGGTGCCCACTCCAGTCGTGTAACAAGCGGCGGGCAGACATCCCAAAACGAAAACGGGCGGCGCTGGAACACTCCAGCACCGCCCGCTCATTTCAGATCGCGTAAGGCTTAGGCCAGTGCGATGTTCGTTGCCGACTCGCGGCCGTCACGGCCTGCTTCTACGTCGAAAGTCACTTTCTGGTCGTCGGCCAGACCGGTCAGACCGGCGCGCTCGACAGCAGAAATGTGAACGAAAACGTCTTTGCCGCCACCCTCAGGTGCGATAAAGCCGAAGCCTTTGGTTGAGTTGAACCATTTTACGGTGCCATTGGCCATTCCGTAGTCTCCTAATTTGTGCTGCCCGCGTGGGTGCGACAGCCCGGCATTGTTGGTCTGGATCGATAGACTGAACGCCGTATTAGGGAGACAGTGGGTCGAAAAAGAATAACGTTAGCAGGGCCTACATGGGGGGGCTTGCTTCATATTGCAAGCCTTTTCCGCACCCTAGCCGATTTGAGGCTGGTTTCCTCTCAAGCTGTCGAATACCCCGGCACGGCCCTGATGGTGCCGTCGCTCCGCACTGGGCGCATCAACCCATGCCTGTGCCTCTGCCGGGAAGATCGCCGTATGCTATCACTGGGTTTTCGCCGGTTCACAGGATTTCGTGACGATCCTTCAACCCGGTTGAACCCAATTCGCCCATGCGTCAGGATCGCCCCATGACGCAGGGCGATATCAAATCCATGCAGCTCTATCCGCGCCCGGAACGTATTCTGGCCGATCTTGCCGCCCTTGGGTATCCCGACGAGACGCCGGTTGAAATGGATGTGCTGAACCGGCTGGATCAACTGCATTATCATGGCACCGACGCGCTGGACAACGCCATCACGGCCTGCGGCATCACGGCGGGGGATGCCGTTCTTGAGGTGGGATCAGGCTGGGGCGGTTGCGCGCGCTATATCGCGCATCGCTCGGGCGCGCATGTCACCGCTGTCGAGTTGCAGGCCGATTACAACCGCATCGCGCAGCACCTGACCGAGCGCACAGGGTTGCAGACCGGGGTGCGGCATGTGAATGCCGATTTTCTGGCGCTTGATCTGCCCGAGGGTGGGTTTGACCATGTGGTCAGCTGGCTGGCTTTGTTTCATATCCCGAACCGGGCCGAATATCTGCGCCGGATTCATGCCGCCCTGCGCCCCGGCGGGGTCTTTCTTGCCGAAGACCTGTATCTGATCACGTCCCCACCCGAGGGTGAACTGGATGAGTTTCGCAGCCACCTGTTTCCCAACTCTCTGACCGATCTGGATAGCTATCACACCACACTGGAAGCCGCCGGTTTCACGGCGGTGCACATTGAGGACATGACTGCCAGTTGGACCGCCTTCACCCAAACACGGCTGCACGCTTTTCGTGAAAACCAACCCGATTACGAGAGCATCCACGGTGCCGAGAACTACGCAGTGATCGAGACATTCTACGACAAGATGGCGGGATATTTTGAGCGTGGTCTTGTGGGCGGATTGCGCGTCAAGGCCAACCGGCGATGATCAGGTATCACCCCAGGCATAGTTGAAGCTGACTGAAATCCGGTCGTCTTGCGCCATGTTCATCGGCACTTCGTGGCGCAGCCAGCTTTCCCACAACAACACATCCCCGACCTTCGGCGCGGCATAGATAAAGCTGCGCATTTCCTCGCGGGCGTCTTTCAGGCGTGCGGGCGCGGCCATCATCCGGGCCGAGCGCGGGTCTTCCAGTTTCAGCGCGCTGGCCCCGTCGGGCATGGCCACATAGGTGGTCCCTGAAACAACCGAATGGGGGTGGATATGGCTGGAATGGGTGCCGCCCTCGGGCAGGATGTTGATCCACAGGTCTTCCAGCA
>Ga0316205_10001273_pt1 | contig 33717 bp, 38 predicted proteins | sample 3monthpyrite_MG_FD_204941 | JGI IMG/M metagenome (GOLD analysis project Ga0316205, IMG submission 204941) | Microbial mat bacterial communities from mineral coupon in-situ incubated in ocean water Damariscotta River, Maine, United States -... | ecosystem: Environmental > Aquatic > Marine >...
CTTCATTGTGAGGACGAGCAATAATGTGCGCCGCAACCAGACCGTCACCAACGCGTTCGCATGCATCAGCACCCGCACGAACCGCTGCATTAACCGCACCCGTTTCACCACGAACTAATACTGTTACGTAACCGCCGCCAACAAATTCACGTCCTACAAGATGAACTTCTGCCGCTTTAGTCATAGCATCAGCTGCTTCAATGGCAGGAACTAGTCCGCGTGTTTCAATCATTCCAAGCGCAATACCGTAGTTATCTTTGGCCATGGTCTGTTTCTCCTAAAATTTTAACTGCAAAATAAAACTAATTTAAGCTGTTTTACCAGTAGGTAATACAGGCTCAACTTCTTTGTGTGGACGAGCAATTATGTGAGCAGCAACTAAGCCATCACCTACACGTTCACATGCATCAGCACCGGCACGAACTGCTGCGTTAACCGCACCCGTTTCACCACGAACTAATACTGTTACATAACCGCCACCAACAAATTCACGGCCAATCATGCGAACTTCTGCTGCTTTAGTCATAGCATCAGCTGCTTCAATGGCAGGAACTAGCCCGCGTGTTTCAATCATACCTAGAGCAATACCATAATTATCATTGGCCATGATCTGTTTCTCCTATAAATTTAATGGAATAAAAAATTTTCTTTAAGCTGTTTTACCAGTAGGTAATACAGGCTCAACTTCTTTGTGTGGACGAGCAATTATGTGAGCAGCAACTAAGCCATCACCTACACGTTCACATGCATCAGCACCGGCACGAACTGCTGCGTTAACCGCACCCGTTTCTCCACGAACTAATACAGTTACATAACCGCCGCCAACGAATTCACGTCCGATCATGCGCACTTCTGCTGCTTTAGTCATAGCATCTGCAGCTTCAATTGCAGGCACTAAGCCGCGAGTTTCGATCATACCTAAGGCAATACCATAGTTGTCATTAGCCATCTTAATACTCTCCTAATTTTAAAGTCGTAGACTTAGTTGGTTCAAATTTAAATTAAAATTAAGCTACTTAAGCCAGGTATTTAACCCTGCACTTTTGTAACCGTTATTCGGTTTACTGACCTGAATCAGCATCCCAGAAATCTATAATGCCGGCGACAGTCAGATCAGTTAAAATCCGAAAATCACCTGCAGCAAATCTCGCAGCAGATCCACTTGATGTGAACACCCAGTTGCCTTCATTGGCACCTACAGGGTCTACCGCTACCACTTGATTACCTGTCTGATCTCTCAACACACGTAAACTAATATCTCTTAAACCATCAACGCGACGAGTACATACCAATGGTTTTTCAACCTGCATAATGTCCATCGTCAGTACCTATACCGCACTCGCGGGTTCCCAGTGATCAATGATTCCGACAATAGTCAAATCACTCGGATATTCTTTACTACCAGCCGCTTCACGCGCTGCTGAACTACCTACACAAATCACCCAGTCACCTGGTATGCAACCAACTGCATCAACAGCTACTGCAATTGCACTACCATCTTTAACCACTTGCAGGTGTTTATGTTCCATACCTGGTATGCGATTTGTTGAAACTAAGGGTTTCATTACCTGACAGATTTTCATTAGTGACCACCTGTAACTTTTGTTTTTACGGAGCAATCGAGTATCTCAATTTGCCCAGCACTATTTATGTCACGCACAACTTGTAATGTGTGCAACAGACCACGATCTGTAAGATCACTGTAACGATTATGCAATGCACTCGATACGCGCTGGCAATGCTCCTCTGCTCTCTCACGTGCACCTGGTACATTACCGTGATAGTCATAACGAACAACTATCGGTACTGGCAGCCCTTGCGAAACATTTAAACCAGTAAAAATACTTATACCTACATCTAAATCTGCGGCAGCTTCTTCAACCGTATTTAGATAAGAAAAAAACGTCAGGTTACGTAACTGTATTTCTTCAAAACCAATACCTGCACCAATAAAACGCTCTGCATGTCCTATGTCGCTATAACAACCACCATAGTAGCCGCGCACATATTCCACCTGTGACATATTATTTTTCAGTAGGTACGACATAAACCGTGCCATACCCTCTGTTAGTGCATTGCCACCTTTGTCTTTAATATGATCAGTTATCCACTGTTCTGCTTCATTCGCACTCATGCGAGCAGTCATATCAAACACCTGTAAACTATCAACATAGTTTTCTAAACTTATTTCGCCATTCTCATCTAACATGTGAATGCGAATACCATCTGTATCTGTATCCATACCGATTAGCAAACAATCGATAGAAGCACCACAGCAATGTGTGTTTTCAACTGCCTGCTTAAAACCTGTTAAACGCTCTAAACCACCTTCTGCTGCTTGCCTGGTATCTGAACCATGAGCAGCACAACCTTGATGACTCGGGTCAACAGAACTGTGGTGATAAACTACTGTCTTCAAATAACGTGTCGCTGCATCTGCCGTATTCGGCTTACCTTCACGAAAGCGCAATAGTTCTGTTTTTACCCATTTCTCAAGACTGTCTTCAATGTCAAACATTGCGCCAGCATAAGAGCGACGGCGTACTTCTTTGTATGGCATGCGTAATACATAACGAATAACATGTGCAAGGCGACCGTCAGCACAAGGCGATACATCAACCATGTGAAAACCGCAATCCTGAATAAAATTCTGGAAACTTGCGTCATTATTATTTTGAGCCATACCATTGTGACCCAGAGGATCTCGTGTAAACACTTCATCGCAAAAACGATGGTAAGTTTCGAATACACTCCACGCGAATAAACTGCGCATATCCAGTTGATCAACCCAGGCATTATTTAATAACAAGTCAGGCAATTCAAAACCTAATTGCGTGCGTGCTAATTGTTGTGCCTGTTGTTCAAAATTTGCTTCATGTTGCAACGCTGATATTTGTTTCAATGTTGGAACGATGTTATCAAACGATTCTCTTACACTACTTTCATACGCAAATAACTGTGTATTTTCCTGAGCATTTGTTAAACCATGAGAAACTTGCATAGTCGCAGCACTAGCTTTTATTGACGCTGCCGAAGAGTATTTTGACTCTACGGTATGCGCTGTCTTCATAGCTCTATCACCAGGGCGGCCAAGTGGCCTCGATACCCGGTTCAAGTTGCGTGAAGCTTGCTGATTGATGCGACTGTTCAACATAATTCTCTTGTCTCGTGATTAATCTCGGATGACTCCTCGATTATCCGCGTGCTCCTCCAGAATAAGTAATCAAAGAACCTTTATCAGTATTACCGCTACCACCTGTAACTTTACTATTAGGTACAGCTATTTCTTCATTACGTTTTTGTGCAATCGCAGCCATTTCTTTCATGGCATCCATCGAGTTATTCGCTCGTATAGTTGGATTACGCTTTATTGATGACATACCTTCAGTCCCGGTAACATTTTTACCTCGACCCCAGTCATCACCCGTAATATTTAAACCCGTATCCTGGCCTTCACCTGATATACGCGCCTTTTCTCTACCCTCTAATTGAGCAACGGGCTCAGGTCGCATTTCGGTAGCATTAACATTGCCTTTACCAAAACGTGCATCCTCAGTACCAGTCACTTTGCCAGTTGCCATACCAAATGGACCTGTTATATGGCTTTGTGCACTTTGCTTACCTGTAACACCGGTAGAACCTGTTGCAGCTGCAGCACCACCCGAAGGTGTGTTAACACTAAATTGCTGACCTACCGCATTACCATTTATTGCCTGTGGAAAATCAGGACTTGCAGACGTTGCCGGCGTTGCCGGACATGCATCAGCAAACTGATCAGCACCAATGTAAGGTGTACCTGATACCTGTTCACATGCACCTTTATCTGCGCCTGTCATTACTCCACCTACACCAGGTTGAATACCTGTTAATGGCATCGCTGGTGTGCTTCTTAATTCTCTATTGCGTGTACTCGCCAACGCTACGTCTTCAGCCTGGCAAAAATTTTCTGACTGCTCAGCACCACCGTAAGGCGTACCTGTTACAGCTTTACAACTACCTGGTTCATTACCCGTTACCTGACCTGCACGTCCTGTCATGGTTCCAGTTACAGATAAACCTTTACCTGTTGTTGATACACCCACTTTTTTATCTGTTGGTGCATCAGCCGTTGCTTTGCAAAAACCGTTGTACTGTTCTTGCCCAACATAATCATCACCCGTTACGTTACGACAGCTGCCTGCTTCATCACCCGTCATACGCTCGCGTCGACCAACCATGGTTCCAGTTACACTGCCGCCACGTAATGTCGTACTCGCGCCAACTTTAGCGGGTGCATTACCAATTTCTTCTGGTTTCGTGTATTGCGTTCCAGTTAATGAGCGACTCATACCAGATTCATCACCTGTCATTTTTTCTGATCGCCCAACGTTATTTCCTGTAACCGCTTCACCTTTCATTGTTTCAGCCATTGAAAATTTGCGCGGTGATTTTTTTGCAAATTCACCACAATAAGCCTGTGATTGCTCTGCACTAGTGTATTCATCACCGGTAACACTTTTACATGTACCTGCTTCATTACCTGTAACATTTTTACCGCGACCCACACGATCTCCACTAACAGCGTTACCGTGAGATGTGGTAGTTACATTAACTTTGCGCGCAGTGGTTGGTGATGCATCGGCTTGACAAAACTCACGAAAAACATCCGCACCCATGTACTCAGTGCCCGTAACATCGCGACACGTACTTGCTTCATCACCGGTTACACTTTGACTGCGTCCAACCATAGTTCCTGTCAATGTTTGCCCTTGCACAGTTTCACTTACTCCAACTTTCCAGGGAGCATCTTTTGCTGCGCCATTGGCTGATTTATTTGATCTCATACGACCACTCATACGCCCACTAGACTCAGGTTTTTTCTGACCTGACTTACCTTTGCTGCTACGTGATTCACGCAAGGTTTTAGCAAGCTCACGACTTGATATTCCAGGGTTTGCTGCTCTAGCAGTTTGTGCCGCAGAAAAACCATTAGCATTAATACCCGCCTTTCCTCGAGCTGAGGTAGCTTCACGTCTAGCCAGTGAAGCAATACGCGCATCACTACGCGCAACCGCTTGCCTTTTCTTGTTAGGTATAATTCTACTTTTATTAACTGCTTTTAAATCTCTTGGCTTATCACCACATGTAGCCTTAGTACCATTACAGCCACAACCACAATCTGCAGACGATTTATCTTCTACCGCTGCATCTTGTTGAGTTGACTGCGATGCTGCAGATGAGGCATTTATGGCAGGTGCAGAACGTATACGATCCTTAACAGCAAGCCCCGCTTTACCACTGTTTGACATTGCATCACGACGAGCACGTGATGCCGACCGCCCCGTCAAAGACGAAGCTTGTGCCGGTGTACTTACCACAACAGTGGTAATTTTATTGGTTTGCGAAGTACTCGCTACTTTTCCGCTGGTCAGCGCCGCTTTACCCATAGTGGTTAAAGCACGTCGTCTTTCCAGTGAAGCTTCACGTGCACTTATACTTTTTGCTGTTTGTGCCATTGTTAACCCCATCGCATCATCATGTTAGTGATTGCCAAAATTTACTTATTAATTACAGCGTGAAAAACACGCTTTAAACTCGCCCTTCACGTACTACAAAGGCTGAACCCTGACTTTGGGTATAGTTATCGTAACCAAGCAAACGAATATGGTGATCTGGATAAGCTCTGCCACACGCTTCTAACTCATCAACAACTCTACCTAAGTCGCGCTCACCGAAAAACGGTAGCTTCCACATAGTCCAGTAATGATTGCTTGAAGCACCTGGATGCTCATGCTCAATCGCTGGTGTCCAGTTATTCGCAATGATGTAGGCAATCTGTGCGTGAATTTCTTCTTGTGTCAACTTTGGTAAAAAGCCAAAAGTTTCCAATGTTTGGGCAGTTTGAAAATCACCCTCAGTATAATTATTTGACATGTTTGTATCCTCGTAATCTTTATCTTGTTAACTAGTTTTTATATAACTGGGCACAGTTTTAAAACTACGCCCAATTTATCAACGGCTTTAAACGTCGAGCTTGTCAACAGTCTCAAACTCAAATTTAATTTCTTTCCATGTTTCCATTGCAATAGCCAGTTCAGGACTGGTACGAGCTGCCGTACCAAGAATGTCACGTGCTTCACGCTCAAGCTCACGACCTTCATTACGCGCCTTAACACATGCTTCCAACGCAACACGGTTAGCTGCTGCACCCGCTGCATTACCCCATGGGTGACCCTGAGTACCGCCACCAAACTGAAGTACCGAATCATCACCAAAGATGTTAAGTAGTGCAGGCATATGCCAAACGTGTATACCACCAGATGCAACTGCGAATACGCCAGGCATTGAACCCCAGTCCTGATCGAAGAACACACCACGTGAACGATCTTCAGGTACAAATGACTCACGCAACTGATCAACAAAACCTAATGTTGAATTACGATCACCTTCTAATTTACCTACAACCGTACCTGTGTGAAGCTGATCACCACCAGACAGACGTAAACATTTAGCTAAAACGCGGAAGTGAATACCGTGCTTTGGATGACGATCGATTACCGCGTGCATTGCACGATGAACGTGTAACAACATGCCATTTTTACGACAGTAATTAGCCAGACCTGTATTAGCTGTAAAACCACCTGTTAAGAAATCATGCATGATGATTGGCATATTTAATTCTTTAGCGAATTCAGCACGCTCATACATATCTTCAGGAGTAGCCGCAGTACAGTTTAAGTAATGACCTTTACGCTCACCTGTTTCCATCTCTGCTTTTCTGATTGCTTCGGCAACAAACTCGAAGCGATCACGCCAGCGCATGAAAGGTTGTGAATTTACGTTTTCGTCATCTTTGGTTAAATCTAGACCACCGCGTAAACATTCATATACTGCACGGCCATAGTTTTTAGCTGACAGACCAAGCTTTGGCTTGATTGTTGCGCCAAGTAATGGACGACCATATTTATTAAGACGATCACGCTCAACCTGTATACCTGCTGGTGGACCACCACAAGTTTTAATGAACGCCATTGGGAAACGAATGTCTTCTAAACGAAGATGCTTAAGTGCTTTAAAGCCGAATACGTTACCAACTAATGAAGTCAGTACATTTACAATCGAACCCTCTTCAAATAAATCCAGTGGGTATGCAATAAATGTATAGAACGACTCAGAATCACCTGGTACGTCTTCGATGCGATAAGCACGACCTTTGTAATATTCCATATCCGTCAAAAATTCTGACCAAACCGTACTCCATGTACCCGTTGAACTTTCTGCAGCTACAGCAGCAGCAACTTCTTCACGCGGAACACCGGGCTGCCCAGTCACTTTGAAACATGCCAAAAGGTCTGTATCAAGTGGAGCGTAATCTGGTGTCCAATATTTTTCGCGGTATTCCTTAACACCCGCTTCATAAGCTTTCTCTGACATTGTCTACTCCTGTCTCTTTGTTAGTTGCTAAAAATATTCATTACTTAATTAACTGTGGCAAATCATATGACAAGATATACTCATGGTTCCAATTGATATTTTATTAATAATTCATAGTCTTTAATCTATACATTAAAAAATAACTAAAACAGTGTACTTAAATATTAATTAACGCCTCGCAATCAACAGTTAAAAAACATCACACTAAATAGTCACTCTTTATTTTGCTCGAATTAAAAATAAAAAATTTGTAAACCCTATTCAAATAAAGGTATTTATATGAATACGATTGAGTAATCTTAAACATTCACCTGGACACAAGTTTATACATATAACCTTAAAAAACTAATTGAAATAAAATTCCTGTTTGATAGATAGTTATCTATATCTCTATAAGTATTTTTTGATTATTCCTACGGCAAGAATAACGTTACCTTTAAACAATGGTTTATTAACAAGCATGTAAGTTTTTTAGGTGCTTCTATTATGAGGGTAACAATATGCAAGTCGGCATTGTTTTAGGCTCAAGATCGCAGTGGAGCACCATGAAACACACAGCGGAATTACTTGCTCATCTGGGTATTACCTATGAAGCTCGTATCATCACAGCAAATAAAAACTCTAATCAACTACATGAATATGCCAGTAAAGCCATTAATCGCGGCCTTGAAATTATCATCGCCGGCTCTACAGGAAAGGTATATTTGCCAGGTATTATTGCTTCTAAAACTGAGGTACCGGTACTTGGAATACAATTAGATAACACTACCGGGCAAACAAAAGACCATGATTCAAGCTCAGATAACGACCAAATAAACACTATCAGGATGCTTAATGCTGGAGCTGAAGGCGCAACCAACGCTGCTTTGTTTGCAGCAGGCATGCTTGCAAATAAACACCCCAGGATTCGTGAAAACCTGATAAATTACCGCAATAAAAATGAGTACAAAAAAGACTTACAAGAAAAACCTAGATACAATTCTTAATCATATTTAACTATTGCAATAGTTAAATATTGCAATAGTTATCAAGCAGCTAAAATATTACGTAGTTGACGCGTTTTTTCCAGCATACGATAAGTTGAACGGTTATTATTATAACGAGTGACTTCATACAAATTAACCCATAACACCTGATGTGATTCATCATTGCCAGGCACAACTAATTTATCGTCTATTTCCACCAGAAACCTGATATCAATATGTTTATGTTGCGGCTCATTCCCCATAGCTGGAATGCTATGTATATCAACATCAAACACACTTAAGTCTAATAAATTAACATTGGATATATCTATACCCGTTTCTTCTGATGTTTCGCGAAGCGCTACACGAACAATGTCTGCATCACCATCTGCATGACCACCAGGCTGAAACCATTGATCATGTTTCTTATGATGCATCATTAAGATTCGATTTCGATCAGGGTTAACTACCCATGCCGAGCCAGTAACATGCACCGGCCATAACTCTCGATAAAAACAGTCTTCATGCTGTTCGACATAACCTATTGCACGCTGCACAAAACCTGCTTCATCCATAAAACGCGTATGGTGCTGCCTTAATAAATTTAAAAGCTCCTGTCGATGCATTAACTATGTCCTCGAAGGATTCTTTAAGGCTCTGATTGCTGCGGCTGCAGCTTCTTCAACATCGCCTTCTTTGCCGGATATTGTTAAGCGACCATAAGCACCTACAGCACGCACATCAACCAATGTAATATTAGCTGCTTTCTCTGCCTGATTAGCAGCATAGACGATATATCCAGCTGGCTGAGCTTCGAGAATAAACATACTCTCACCAGGCAGTATCATTGACCCACCTCGGTGTTGACGGTTAATCAAAACAGCGTGCTCTGCTGTCATACCGTGAATAATGTCACTCCATTCAATGTCACAATGCTCACGATCATTAACGTCCGCATTTATATGCGACAACAAAATTCTGCCTGACTCAATCACATCACTTTGATCTCTATGATGTATAACCATTGAACCATAAGCACGCTCAACAATTTGTTGAGTCAGTTTTACCTGTGATGCTTTTAATGCAATATCTGTTACCCGATGAATAGCCATACCTGGTGAAACCTCAACCCACAGACAGGCATCCCCCGGTACAGGAGGAAAACCTTGCGACACAGAAGCCATGTATTCAGCTAACTGCGGCTGCAATGAATCGATATAAACATACGTTTTTAGTTTTACCATGTGTTGTTCACTATTTTCTTTTGCATTTAATCATCCAAAAGATAGATGCCTAATATTTCTTATAGAAAATATTATAAAAACTCTATAGTTTTATACAAATAAATATTAATTAGATAATTGATAGACTATTATCTATCAATTAAAGTGACCACGCATATGTGTTATATATATGCAACTTCAGGTTATATTTTTTCTTTAACAACCTGTTTGAATAGCACTTAAGGTTAATATGACATTATGAAATCCATGCTAACGTGACTTATACGTAATCGCAATAACCGCTAAATTTTCTACTAATTCATAAAACTTAAAAAAATCGCTTGTTCAGACAACTCATTACCCTGGATACTTTAATAACTTCTGCTCAAATCAGAAAAAATCACTCTTAATATTAAATCATGACTACTCAGCTAATGATTTAGCCTTTTGCTTCAGCCTGTCATAGGTAGTGCTAGCCAGTTTAGAACCTATGGTTTCATTTAACACACTAGAACTATTATTATCCCCTGTCGATAAATTCCCGGATGATATATCCTTAGCTGATTTATCCTTGCTGCCCCCAGATAACACCTTATTTTTACTATGTGATGAAAGCATTTCACCACTATGTTCATAAGAAAATGCAGCAAATGCTTTTTTTATATCTTCTAGAAAGCTCTCTTTTCTTTTCCCCATTGCCATACCCCAATATGAACACAAGCATATCTACGTTAAATAATTCTACAGAGATTATGACTTTTATATAAATCGATATAGCCAATGCTTGCCATCGACAACTATCTATACACGTTATTATTTATAATTAAAAAAACATAGATAATTCAATAAATTATTCGCTAACTCATTTATAAATAACAATGATTTACATTGGATATTTCAATGACTTAATATTTCAACACCATGTAAAGTGTAATTATGTGGCTAAAACTGAATGAGTTATGAAAAAAACGCAAGAGACGTCTTTATTTAACTTTTTACGACTTGAATCTGCTGCCGGCATAGTTCTCATATTTGCCGCTGCACTTGCCATCATATTGGCTAATTCACCACTACAAAGCTATTACACTCTATTAATTGATACCCCCGTTGAAATAAAAATTGGAGCACTGGAAATTGCAAAACCTCTTTTACTTTGGGTGAATGATGGTTTAATGGCCGTATTTTTTTTCATGATTGGCCTTGAGCTTAAAAGAGAATTTATTGAAGGGGAGTTATCTAATAGAAAAAACATCATTCTACCTGGTTTTGGTGCTCTAGGAGGCATGTTAGCCCCTGCCTTAATTTATATTTACTTCAATTATAATAATGATACAGCATTAAAAGGCTGGGCAATTCCGACTGCAACAGACATTGCTTTTGCGCTAGGCGTACTTAGCCTGTTAGGGTCAAGAGTGCCTACCAGTTTAAAAATCTTCCTTACTTCATTAGCAATTTTTGATGATATTGGAGCCATTATCATCATCGCTATTTTCTATACTGCAAAAATATCTTTGACTTCACTGATTGTGGTTGCTTGTTGTTTGCCCATCCTTTTCTGGGTAAATAAACGAAACCCTGCATCGACAAGTATTTATATAATGATAGGTGTTGTTATGTGGGTCGCTATGCTTAAATCAGGCGTACATGCAACATTAGTTGGTATTATTCTGGCAATGTTTATCCCCATGCGTTCAAAAACCGATGCGAATTACTCTCCATTAAAGCGTATGGAACGTGATCTACATTCACTTGTTGCTTTTTTTGTTCTACCCGTCTTTGCCTTTGCAAATGCTGGCGTGAATTTAACTGGAGTAGGTACAGAACAGCTTTTTCATAGTGTGCCATTAGGTATTGCACTTGGCTTGTTAATTGGCAAACAAGTAGGTGTTTTCGGGTTTTGCTGGTTAGCAATAAAACTTAAATTTACGCGATTACCTGGCGATATGTCCTGGATGTCACTGTATGGTATAGCCGCACTTTGTGGTATTGGTTTTACTATGAGTTTATTCGTCGGCTCACTGGCATTTGAAGAAACCAGCGTTAACCTTCTATTTGATGAACGACTGGGCATTATACTCGGTTCATTAATTTCAGGCGTGATCGGATATATTGTATTAAGAAAAAGTTTGCCTGGATACAAGTGACTGCGGGGCAACACCTGATTACTTATTCATTTCAGCTGAGTTATAAGTTTTGATTGTAATCATGGTCAATATCAAATAGTCATATTGATAAAAATATTTCATATATCCATTATAAAAAATTAGTTTAATTCGTATCAAAGTCTTTCGTTATTACGGGTGTTTAAGATATTTTCTCTAAGTTATTTTCTCTAAGTTATTCGGATTAAAAGGTTGTAAGCCTAACCTTCCTGACTGTTTTTATCTTCCCGTAATCGCTTACGAAATTTATCTTTTGCATATAACTGCATATCTTCAACTGTATCGCTTTCATCAATAATTTCACGGCCAAGCAGAGTTTCAATTGCATCTTCTAGAGTTACAACGCCCGCTGTTTGGCCAAACTCATCCTCAACCAGAAATAGATGTGCATTATTTTTAATAAAAGTATCGAGTAATTGCTGCACCGGTAATTTTTCTGAAACTCGAATAACAGGCTTTACATACTGACTTATTTTTTCATTACCGTTTCCGGCACGTTCAGCTTCGTAAAGGTCACGCTTGATAACTTTACCAATAGTATCGTCACGATTATCTCGATAAACAGGAATTCTACTAAATTGTCGAGTTTCTGGTAAATCAAGCGCTTCACTAATAGTGAGATTCATATGCAGCATATGTACAACACTGCGCGGAGTTAATACCTGCTCGGTTCGAATTTCACGCAAACTGAGCATATTCGACAGATATTCATTTTCCTGTTTAAACAAAGCGCCATCCTTATGCCCGAGAGAAGCCAGTGCAATTATTTCCTCACGAGTAATTTCATTCATAGAAGAGCTATTAAACAATCTGGTTAATCGAGTTGATAACCAGACCAGCGGGTAAACCAGTTTAACCAGCCAGCTGATAACAAACGAGGCGGGTATGGCCAGATTACGCCAGAAAGTTGCACCGAGTGTTTTAGGAATAATTTCTGAAAAGTATAATATTGCAAGGGTGAGCAGTATTGCAATCAGGGTTTCCCACTCAGCACCGAACACCTGCATAGCCTGGGAACCAACACCTGCTGCCCCCATGGTATGCGCAAATGTATTAAGAATGAGAATGCTGGCAAGTGATTCGTCCAGATTTTCTTTAACTCTGGTAAGCTGCCTTGCCGCCAGCGGCCTGTCTGCTGATGTGTGTGCCACATAGCTGGGCGTAATAGAGAGCAGGACGGCTTCAAGAACGGAACACAAAAAGGAAACACCTATTGCAACAGCAAGATAAATAAACAGCAATGTCATAAATTGTGAGCCTGATTATGGTACTTGAAAGACACTGTAGAGAAAGATTTTCAGTGTATTTATCTGTGAATAAAAATATTGTTAACTAAAATAGAAAACCACTATCTTAGTGCAAAATCTGAAAAACCATACTCTCATACAAGCATCATCAATTCTACCTCCAGATCACTCAGTAAACACAAGATCAGGCAACACAGGTTTTGTTCTCAATATCTCTGTTAATATTCATGGCCTGCTGTTTCATAAGATCAACAATCGCATACACACCAACGTGACGATTCGGCGACAGGTTCTCATCAAGCTTCAGTCGCTCAAAAAACTCATCAACATCCAGCATTTCAATTTCATTCAGGGACCGGTTCTCTGTGAGCTGTATCAGAAGCGCCAGAACTCCCTTTATAATGCTGGTATCACAGTCACCTGTAAAATAGACGGAATTATCAGCCTGATTTCTGTGCGCCGAAACCCATACTTGTGACATACAGCCTTTTACTTTATTGGTTTCAGTTCTGTCTGCGTCTGACATTGCTGGCATCTGTTCACCTAGTTCTGTGAGATATGCATATCGCTGATCCCAGTCTCCAAGCAGCTCGAATATTTCAACAACTTCATCTAGAGTAGTCATAATTGCTCCACTTAAAAATCAAACTGAAAAGGACTCACCGCAACCGCACATTTCCTGAATATTCGGATTAATAAAATCAAACCCCTGATTGAGCACACTGCTCTTCTGGTAATCTAGTGTCATACCATCAATATGAGTCAGGCTTTTTTTATTTACCACAACGGTAATACCCAGAGTTTCGAATGTAATGTCATCTTCATGAATTTCATCTGCATAATCGACTACATAGGCAAAGCCGGTACAGCCGGATTTTTTTGTACCCAGTCTTAAACCAAGTCCCTCGCCTCTTTGCTGAAGCATCTTGTTAACATGTTGAGCTGCAGATTCTGTTAATGTAATAGTCATAAAATTATCTCCGATTAAAATGCCTGTTAAAAAAGTCCTAGCGCAAGTTTAGCTTCATCACTCATCATCTCTCTGCTCCAGGGTGGATCCCAGACTAGAGACACCGTTACACAGTTAACGCCGTTCAGTGAACCAACCACTGACTCAACCTGACCGGGCAAGATACCTGCAACAGGACATGCCGCAGCGGTTAATGTCATTTCAATAGAAACTTCATTTTCATCATTAATATCAATTTTATAAATAAGCCCCAGATCATAAATATTAACGGAAATTTCCGGATCAAAAATACCGCGAATAGCCGTCACAATCTGAACATCCAGTGGATCATCCGGATTTATTTCAAACTCCGGTTCCTTAAGCTGTAAAGATGTTTCAGGAATTTCTCGCTGAAAAACAACCGATTTAGTTACCATTATCCTGACTCTCAACTTGTAATGTTTTTTTCACAGCCTTGTTTAGATATTTCTGGATACTGTCTATTTCAATGTTATTAATGATTTCACCAGCAAAACCCAGACACAGCATCTTTTTCGCCATCGACTCACTAATACCCCTTGAGCGCAGATAAAAAAGCTGTTGAGGATCTAATTGCCCGATGGTTGTACCATGGCTACATTTGACGTCATCTGCATAAATTTCAAGTTGTGGCTTTGAATCAATTTCTGCCTGACGGGTTAACATGAGATTTTTATTTGACAGGTGTGCATCTGTTTTCTGTGCGTCTTTTGCAACGTAGATCAAACCATCAAATATTGCTCTGCCTTTACCGTACAATATTCCCTTGAAGTTTTCAGTGCTCGAACAGTTTGGCACATCGTGACGGATGTTCAGATGAAAATCCTGCGTCTGAGCATCACCAACCATATATAAACCATTCAAATGACAGGCTGCAAACTCCGCTTTAAAGTCGACATTAAATTCAGTTCTGGACCACGCGCTACCTAAAGCAATACTGGTATTGTTATACACACTGGATGCCTGTTGTGAGAGAAATATACTGCCCAGATGATAAGCCGTTTGGCTCTCTTCCTGCAGACGATAATGCTGCAAACTGGCATTTTCATCGAGCACCACTTCAGTCAGATTATTATTCAGGTAATGTGAATCACCGGTGCTAATGTAACGCTCTATAAGCGTCGCAGAAGCGGCTTTTCCAAGCACACACAAATTCCTTGGTTGAATAACCAGCGATTCATCAACACTCAAACTGACGTTAATCACTTCAATCGGTTTTTCTAGTTTAACGCCATCATCTATTTTCAAAAACAGACCATCATTTATCAACGCCGTATTCAGCGCAGAAAAAACATGCTGATAATTACTTGCGGCATGACCGAACCAGCTAGCCATACTATCTGCATCTGTTTTTAACGTATCACGCAGACCACCGAGTTTTACGCCCTGTGGCAAGCTCTGAATATTCGAAAGATGAGACACAAAATGCCCGTTAGTAAATACCAGACGGTACGTATCTATATCCGTAATAAAGTGCTCATCGATATCTTGTTGCTGAATAGCCGCCAACTCTTCATCAACAGGCGAGTACTTATTTTTAAACAGACTATCGATATTTGAATATTTCCACAGCTCCTGTTTGCGGTTCGGTGTGGCATATTCCTGCAACTGATGCTGCGCATTATTGCGCATATCATTAAACCATTCGACCTGCTCAGAATCAGGGGCTTTTGCAGCCTTATCAATAATTTGCTTTAACCATTGTTCAGCGACATTTGTTTGTGTGTTCATGCTGCCACCTCAGGTTTCAACCAGTTATAACCTTTTTCCTCCAGCTCTAGTGCCAGGCTCTTGTCTCCAGATTTAACAATTTTTCCATCTGCCAGAACATGTACAAAATCGGGCTGAATATAATCGAGTAGACGCTGATAATGGGTCACCACGATCATTGCTCGATTTTCATTACGCAAGGCATTAACCCCTTCTGCAACAATTCGTAATGCATCGATGTCGAGCCCGGAATCTGTTTCGTCGAGTATCGCCAGTTTGGGTTCTAACAAGGCCATCTGCAGAATTTCGTTACGTTTCTTTTCACCACCAGAAAACCCGGAATTCACATCCCGTTTTAAAAGTTTCTCATCCAGGTTAACCATCGCTGCGGTTTGTTTTATGAGTTTCATAAAAGCAATCGAATCCAGTTCCTTCTCACCTCTTGCCGTGCGAATAGCATTTAGTGACTCCTTAAGAAAAATCATATTGTTTACACCGGGTAATTCAACCGGGTATTGCATCGCAAGAAAGATCCCTTTGTGTGCACGTTCATCTATCGCCAGATCAAGTAAATTTTCATTTTCAAAATTAACCTGACCCTGTGTCACACTATAACCTTCACGACCAGATAGAATATGCGACAAGGTACTTTTACCCGCACCGTTTGGCCCCATAATGGCATGTACTTCACCTGCATTAACATCCAGGTTTAAGCCTTTAAGTATTTGCTTACCTTCAACTTCTGCGTGTAAATCTTTTATTGATAACATTTTTCCAACCTCTCGTTTATCCAACGGCCCCTTCAAGGGTGACATTAAGTAACTTTCTTGCTTCAACGGCAAATTCCATCGGCAACTCGTTAAACACTTCCTTACAGAAACCATTTACAATCATGGAGACCGCATCTTCTTCAGAAAGCCCGCGTTGCTGACAGTAGAACAGCTGGTCCTCACCAATTTTTGATGTGGTCGCCTCATGCTCAACTTTTGCTGTGGGGTTAGCTACCTCTATATAGGGAAAAGTATGTGCTCCACACTTATCACCAATCAGTAATGAGTCACACTGACTATAATTTCGCGCATTTTCAGCACGCGGCATAACCTTTACCAAACCACGGTAAGTATTCTGGCCCTGACCTGCTGAAATACCTTTAGCAACAATCGTGCTTCTACTGTTTTCACCAATATGAATCATTTTGGTGCCGGTATCGGCCTGCTGCTTTCCACGGCTAACCGCAACCGAATAAAACTCACCAATCGAGTCTTTACCCGTCAGAATACAGCTGGGGTATTTCCAGGTAATCGCCGAACCGGTTTCTACCTGAGTCCATGAAATATGTGAGCGCTCACCAAGGCAGATGCCTCGTTTAGTCACAAAGTTATAAATACCACCCTTGCCTTGCGCATCACCGGGATACCAGTTCTGCACGGTAGAATATTTTATTTTTGCATCCTTTTTCGCCACCAGTTCAACCACCGCGGCATGTAGCTGATTTTCATCACGCGTCGGAGCAGTACAACCTTCCAGATAGCTAACATGACTATCATCTTCAGCAACAATCAGTGTTCTTTCAAACTGCCCGGTATTAGCTTCGTTAATTCTGAAGTAAGTTGATAACTCCATAGGGCATCTCACACCATCAGGTATATAAACGAAGGTACCATCGGTAAATACCGCTGCATTCAGGCAGGCAAAATAGTTATCACTGTCGGGTACAACCGTGCCCAGATATTTTTTCACTAACTCGGGATAATCCTGCACGGCTTCTGACATAGAACAGAAGATCACACCGGCATCAGCCAGCTTTTCACGGAATGTTGTGGCCACAGAAACACTATCGAACACAGCATCAACTGCAATGCCCGCGAGTGCCATCTGCTCTTCAATAGGAATACCCAGCTTGTTATAGGTATCGCGTATTTCAGGGTCAATTTCATCCAGACTTTTTGGTCCATCGGAGAAATCCTTTGGCGCTGAATAATACGAAATAGCCTGAAAATCGATAGGTGCTATATCCAGCTTTGCCCAGTTTGGCGGCGTCATGCCAAGCCACTTCTTATAGGCAGACAGTCGCTTTTCCAGCATCCATACGGGTTCATTCTTTTTCAATGAAATCAGCTTTATGACATCTTCATTAAGACCCGGCGGAACTGTGTCTGATTCAATATTGGTTATAAAGCCATGCTCATATCCGCTATCGATGAGTTTTTCTATTTCTTTAGGTGGAGCGCTCATACCCTTTATCCTCTGGTAATAATACCTGACTAAATTACTCAAGTATTTTATATGCCTTTATTGAAAGAGTTTCAACGCCTTTATTTGTAGGTGTATTCCTGACTAAATTACTAGGTTATTAACCCATATCCATTTTGTTATAACACTAAGACAAATGTATAAGCTGTATGTCAGTCCATGAGCTAATAATATTTTTAGCTAAAACAGGCGCAGCAATGCCAGAATATATCCATATCTTATTGTTTTTTATATATTTATTATTACTGTCTTTATATTCAAACAGCCCCCATAGAGAATTCAGCCTGTGCCATGTCACCTCGTCTGTGCTGCTATAAATTGTCACACCGACTAATACCATTATGAAAATTGTGATTAAATTAAATTCAATATCTATATACTAATAACCAAGCAATTTACTCAAGTATTATTATTTCGAGTTTATTTAGCGAAAATTATTTAACTCAATGGACTGGACAGACACAGGAGAATTAAGATGATTGATAAGAAAAGCCTGATAGCCACTGACAGCGAACGCAGCATTGAAGAAAGACTGTTTCAGGATTATCTGGGGGTCAACCTTTATGACCTCAGCGTGTCAAATTTCCTGGAAAATTCTGCCAGACACATTGGGGTATTCTATGAGCAGGACCCATATGGTGAAAAAGACGAAAAATATTTGATTAATTAAAAATAGCCGAGGAACACTCACCTTAGTCAACTGTCATATCTTATAATATTAAGGAACATCAGACTGTCACAACTGTTTGTGACAAAAATGGGCACTGACTAATTAACAGAAGCATTGCAACAAGACACTAAAAATTTATGAATAACTCAAGCACTACGACACAACAACCTGAGCCAAAAAAACAAAACCCAATGACTGACCTGCTGGTGAGCATCGTCATTCCGTCAGTGATACTCATGAAATTTAGCGGCGATGATGATCTGGGGTCAGTCAATGCACTAATTCTGGCATTAGCCTTACCTCTATCATGGGGTTTGTACGAGTTGCTAAAAAACAGAAAATTTAATGTCATTGCACTGCTTGGCGTTATAAGTGTTGTATTAACAGGCGGCATTGGTCTGCTGCAACTTGATACACAATGGCTGGCAATAAAAGAAGCTGCCATACCTGGTTTAATCGGTATAGCCATACTGGTTTCAACCTATACGCCATACCCTTTAATCAGGACACTGCTTTATAACGCAAGCATTTTGAATATCAATAAAATCAATCAAAAGCTGGAGGATCAGGGAACACATCAGGCGTTTCAATCCAGACTACAAACTGCCACCTACCTATTAAGTGGCTCATTTTTCTTTTCATCTTTTATGAATTATATACTCGCAAAATGGATTGTCACCAGCCCGACCGGAAGTGCCGCATTTAATGAAGAACTGGGGCAGATGACTTTACTTAGTTATCCAATGATAGCGATTCCATCCATGTTAATGATGTTAGCGATATTTTATTATTTATGGCGCAGCATTCATGGCATGACAGGCTTATCACTGGAACAGATAATGGTCACAAACACTAAAGAAAAAGCATAAACAGCGCTCTCAACTCTTTTTATAATACAACTGTTTGGATAACTTCAAATTGATCAAAAGATTTCTCAAGATTTCGCCTAAATAACTGCTTTGACCAGTTCTCTAAACCTTTTGGTTTTTCTTCTTTTTTTAATATACTGGCAAGCACATCCAGTTTCACTGTATTTGGCGTATAATGCTCGACCAGTTCATTCCAGGCATTTATCTGATTAGCTCGAACACTGGGCATGGCATATGATGTGCATTTAACTGACTGAAAACTTAAATCTGAAAAAAAGGCCCTGAGTTTTTTATTAACTTCTTCACGAACGAATTTACATGCAAACCAGGAGATGGTTTCTGTTGCTTCGAGTAATTCTTCGTCTATATCACCCTGTTTTTCTAAAAATTCTAAAGCTGGAAAGTAACTTAACTTATGTTTTTTAACCGCCTGAATTACCTGCTCGGTTAATTCCTCACCTACGACTTCAGCCGATGAAGGTAAATATCGCTCAAGCAATTCATGTGGCACTTTAACCTGTAGAGTGATATGAATTTTTGTTATATATAGTGACGGCATATTTTATTTAGTAAATGAGTATTAGGTTTCAAAAATATAATTTCTAATATATAACTTAACTTCTTAATATTTTTGTTTGCTCTTTTATTGGATCGGTTAAATGTTTAACCCGTTTACGCATAACGGAACCTACAGCATCTGTTTGCCCAAACACAGGAAAGGTTAACTCTTCACAATAACCAGACAAAACCATCATTGCATTTAAATAAGGCTCTGATTCGGGGACTAATGATTTTAACTCAGATAACTGTTCATTACACTGCTGGCACTTTTCTAACGCCTCATCTTTTATTAAACCAATATCTCGTCTATTTTCAAAACCAGGACAGATATTTTTAAAGTAATTTTCTATTGTCATAAATAAAGAAACTATAACATTCTGATCACTTGGCCTTTTTAATGCAGCATCTATAGCATTCAAATAATTTTGACCTGCTGCAGACATTATTTTAATTAAGAGCAAAGCTGGCTGATTTTCCTTCTCTATCAATTCTTTTAATCTTTCATTAAAATTTTCATAATTCGGGTTTGCCTTTGCATCACCGGGCAAATCATCGGGCATAGCCTGTAAAAAACCTACGAAGTATGCTCCTTTCATTTTTGCTTTTGACCATAAACTTTCTTTCTGTTCGTCGTTTACCAGGCCAAATTGTAACGATGCTTTAACACTATCGATCATAGCTAATGCATCTTCTTCAAAAGGTAAATGCTCAATTAAAAATTCAGATAATATGGGTCCCATATCACCTTTAACAACGGCTTCTTTTTCTAACATGCGTCGTGCATTATCGGATGTAGGCATACACCACCAGGCTCGTCTGGCTAATTCATTAGTTAACCCCGGTGCATGCACCACTGCAACTACCGCTTCTTCTTCACCTAACACTAATAATTGATCGAGACTATCGTCTTTTGCCTGCCCCATTCGTGTCCAGCGCTTTAAATAAACAGGGTAACCACCAGGTGAACCTAAAGAATGAGATGATAAGAGGGATTTCACATTACGAATATATTGGTCATCGCGACAGTTTGCATTTAAAGGCACCTTAGCTTCGCCACGTTCGGTTAATGCATAAACAACCATACGTGATTCATCAACACGCACGGCCTGTAAACCCTGATGGAGTAAAACGTTTAAACGAAGACTGTCTTCCGGGGAAAGATCCATAATTATTTTCTACTTATATTTTTTATACTGGAACACAAAGTTGTTTTTTTCGCCTTGTATCTTCTGCCAATTTAAAAACCTAAAACTATTCAGATTGCCTCTAGGAGTTTCAGTTCAAGGCGACAAATATGAGCTTACAAATGTAAGTGTCCATTTTTTAACGAAGACATGGAATTCGCTAGAGGTAAGCTGAATAGTTTTTAATTTAACTGAACTCGCTGCCCCCAGGGAACAGGTGTTTTACCTTTGACCAGCCATACTACCGGAAACTCCGGTTCTTTTTCTGGAAACTCACCCTGCGCATCGGTGAAATAAACAATCAGGCTCGGTGCTTCATCCTGTTCTTCTGCCCATTCCATTACAGGTTTGAAACTGGTTCCACCACCGCCTTTAAATTTCTCAGGCATGGTAAATTCATCCCATGGTTCAAACAACCAGGGGCATCCATCTGCTAATTTAGAATCACAAACCAGCAAGGTAATACGCGCACGCATTTGTGCTTTTATAGAATCGACTTCAGACATAAACTCATTAATTTCATTATTTGAAATAGAGCCACTAATATCTAATGCAACGACAATATTTAACTGCGCACTTCTTAAACTAGGATAAACAGCCGGATCACCACGACGAGATGATGGACGCATATAGGTATAATCATCTCGGGCTAGCATCGTCATATAACGGGATAATAACATACGCCAGGGTAACCGCGGTTGCAGCAAATGATCAACCATACGTGCCATAGAACCGCCCATCTTGCCGGCCTGTATTGCCTGTTGTGCAGCACTTGCCATGCGTTGCTGCCACTGCAAACTCAATGATTCTATCTCCTGCGGTGTTAAAGGGTCTGGCTCACCTTCACCTTCTTCCGGTGGACCTTCCTGTTTCTTACCTGCGCCGTCACCTTTATCTGAGTTATCTTCTCTGACACCACCATCTTCTTCGCCCTGACCTTTAGAATCACTTTTCTGTTTTTGATCACGACCTTCTTTTTGATCATGCTGATCTGGGCTACCACCGGAGTCGTCATCTTTTTCATTATCTGAATCCGGATTTAAATTTTGTTCTAGCTCTCGCTCCTGATCATTATCGTTATCTTCCAGCATTGGATAAATTTCTTCTGCTGTCATGCCATCGTATTCACGAAGATAATTGGCATCAACCGGCGGCTTCATGCCATCATTAATTAACATAGGATTTATAGCAAAATCACAGGCCATATCCCAACGATGTTGAACTCTATTTTGACGCCGGGCAAAATGAGACAAAGCACAATGTAATGCTTCATGAGCTAAAACAAATTGAGTTTGTTCAGGAGATAAAGCATCGATGTAATGCTCATTGTAATAAAGTTTTTTACCGTTACTGAACGTGGCATCACACCAGTCATCTTTTGCGCGCACCATAGGCAAACGTAAAACCAGTGCTCCCAGAAAAGGTTTTTCCAGGATAAGTTTTGTTCTGGCAGTTGCTAGTTTTTTATCTAAGTCTAGTGGCATTTAATTTAATAAAAACGTCTAATTTTAAATAACTGTTCAGGTTGCCCTTGTAAGGGTGAGATGAGCAGTTATTTTTAGTAAATCATTAACTCTGCGATATCATTTGCCCAGTCTGCGAATTCTGGTACAGCAAAAATCTCTTCGCCAATCGCTCGATGCAAATCTGACACCATCATTACACCCATTTCTTTCTGACGGAAATTTTTCGCGTACTTCAAAATATTGCCTAACACTTCTGCTGCATTGGCTTCACCTTTAACACGAATAGCACGGCCAACTAATGCTGCGGCAACCGCATATTGCAAATCAATTTCTTTTGGCGAACTTACTTTTTCACCTGCAACAATCGCATCCAGATCTGGCATTTGATCAAGACTATCGATAAAAGCATTTAACTCAACACCAGCAGCTGGACCAACACACGCTTGTAAAGAACCTAGTAATAAATGCGGGTGACCTTCAAATTTATGTAAGGCGTTATGCGCAAATTCCCATGAGCGGGGTGACGGGAATGCAACAGGATTATGTGAAGGGTCAAAATCAAATAACAGATCAGGACGAAAACGTAAGAAACCAATTACTCGCTCATTAATATTATGCTCCCATGCCCAGGCAACCCAGTCGTCCAGGTTCACATCAACTTCATAATGCGAAAAACGGTTAGCTAAAGGTGCAGGCATTGTATAAGTAACACCCCTGTCACCCTGTCGATTACCCGCAGCAAAAATTGCCCAGCCATCAGGCACTTCGTAATTACCGAGTTTTCTATCTAGAATTAACTGATATGCCGCAGCAGAAACACTGGGCGGTGCAGAGGTGATTTCATCTAAAAATAAAATGCCTTTTTCACCGTGTCTTTCTGCATTGGGTAACATTGAAGGTACAGCCCACTCAACTGACTCACCATTTTTAAAGGGAATACCACGTAAGTCACTAGGCTCCATTTGCGATAAACGAATATCGATAACAGGGACATTATTTTTTTCTGCTACCTGTAGAACCATTTGTGATTTACCCACACCTGGAGGCCCCCACAGCATAACGGGAGTATGATGACCGGTTTCGGTACTATTAAATTCTGTGTTAAATACTGATAATAATTGTGCGGGACGCATGGCCAATCCTGAATAATATTGTTTTTATAAGTGTTAGCCTTGCATATAAACGAAGGCCTGAGGTTGTTCAGATTGCTACAGCATGATGTCAGATCAAGGCGAAAAATGTGAGCCTACACATGTAGGTGTCCATTTTTCAACGCAGAGCTGGCGTCATGCTGCAGTAAGCTGAGCAAGCTCAGCTAGAAGCCGGCTTTTTTGTACCACTCTTGAGCAATTGCCTGATCTTTTTCAACGCCTTTGCCCTCTTCATACATCATCGCAATGGTTGTCATAGACCCCAGCATATCCTGCTCTGCGGCCTTTTTAAACCAGACTAGTGCTTCAGCAAAGTCCTGCTCAACACACTCGCCTTCCATATACATAAAACCAAGACCGTGTTGTGCAATTGGGTCACCTGCTTCTGCGGATAACTTCATGTATTTAAAAGCATTATCGTCATTAGCTACCACACCAAGACCATTTTGATACATTATGGCTACTTTGTGTTGCGCATCCGCATTACCAGCCTCAGCAAATTGCAGTAATAAACGCATTGCCTGTGTAAAATCTCTTGATTCGAAAGCTGCAAATCCACTAGCTAGACCTGGGTCAATGGTTGATTCTTCTGACATGGTAAACCTCTATACAATTGTCGGGGGAGAATAATTCTCTTTTCAGCCGCTCATTTTAACAGATTTTTACCCCTGACATAAACTGATAGGCTGTGTGGATTAGTATTTCCTTATTCACTCCAAATGCTGACTTCTCAGGCTTCTGCTAAAGTTTGTAATCATTCAAAGAGTAGATATTACCTCTCAACTAACAGATTTACCTTGATTTTTGATCTTTTAGCCTTAAAATTCGCTCTCCTGATGGGAATAGAGGACTTTACCCTCCCTATAGGGATATATAGACAGCTTATATCTCTGCTATAATATCGCCCATTACGAAATGACTGAAATAGTCATTTAAATTTTACCTATTTTAATGTCGTTGGTATTACTACCAACGATATGACTTATTAACATGGTCTTTACCAGGAGTAAGCTATGAACCAAGAATATTACGATACAGTTGTTAAACTGGAAAAAGATGGTATTGATCCAGAGTACATTCAGGGCTGGCAGGGTGGTTATGTATGTAACCCAGAGCGTGAAGAGCAACGTGTAAACGATGCTTACACAGCTGGTTTTGAAGATGGTTCTGAAAAGAACACTGATAACGCTGCTAAGTTTAAAGCTTAATTTTTAGCTTTAGTTAGACACAAAAAGGCCGGCCTATGATAGATAGGCCGGCCTTTTTTTATGTCCAGAAAGAATGCTATCTTGAAAATGCAGGAGCAATTTTCAAGATGTATTTAATGAAAATAACACAAGTAATTAACCAGGGTTATCCCAGCTGTGCACTACTGTGTCCGTCAACCATCTCATATTTAGATTTTTTGAGATTTTCCACCATATCAGGCACTTCTATCTCAATAATCTGATCCGTAATCCATTTATTATCTCTAGCGCCCATCTCAGCACTAATAAAATCACCAAAATCACGTTTATACTGAAAACCTGGCATTTGCTTATCATCAATCCACGAGCATTCTGCATAAGCATTCAAACGCTGGTTTAATATATCGATAAAGTCTTTTTTATAATCAGTATCTCTACCCAATAAATCTTCACAGTTTTCCTGAAAAGTTTTGGAGAGCTTGATTGCATACTTAGCTACAAATTCCTGCCGCTCTTCAGCAGACATTTGATCGGCAACCAGTCTATCGGTTACTGACACTAAAAAGGCCAGTGCTTCACGTATTACATCCAGACGTTGTTTATGAGTATCAGTCTGGAAATTTTCATTTTCAAGATTCAGCACTAAAGCCGCCGCTATACGCCATGAAATAAATGCCATGGTATTGGCTTTTTCATCAATCGACACGGTGCGTTCTTTATCGTGCCATTTGGTTCTCATTCTCATGGTATTGTCTCGTAAAGATTTTAATCGAATAGTAGTATACTATTTTATATACAAGGATGTATGGTATCTTGAAAATGCAGGAGCAATTTTCAAGGCAGTCAGGAATTGTCCTCCCCCCTAATAGGTATATATGAACCTTCTGAGCCAACAAATACAGCACAATTGTCATATATCTGATGCTCAGTATGCAGGTAATTACACTCTGTGTATTTACCTGTTAAAAATGCGTGAATTTTACCGCTGGGAATCAGAATTACCCTTCAGCAAAAAGCTCGATAACAATGATATTGGTGAATGGCTCACGCAGCGTGAAGGACTGTGGGATGATATTGATGAGCAACCCCTTGCAAACCTGATAATTAACAATCAGGAATTCGAATTATTTGAAAACGACATCATAAATAAACAACTAGAGAATCAGCAGTTAGTATATAGCGGTGGTTATGGTTTATATGGCAAACCTGTTTTCTTTCTAGGTGAGTTACTACATAAAGAAACACATGATGACTATACCCTGTATATTTCTGGAAAAGAGTTCGCTCGAGATTTAGCTGCACCACCAGGTATGTTACAAAATAAAACAGTTTATATACGTCGCGAATCGCTGCGCCGATTTATCTGGGAAAAATTTGAAGAATCACTCTGGCATACACAGGAAAATCCACTTTCCCGGGCGCTTGCCTGTTATGACTTTAAAAATCAAATAGAAGATGCATTAGAAAAAATGACAGATAATGAAGTGGATACTGTTTTACAGCATGAAATTGGCGAAATAATGGCCGGAAAAATATTAGGCCCGATATGGGAAGAAATGCTCGTCACCCTACCCCATTCTCAGGCTGAAATAATGGCCCGTGCCGTACGAGACAATGTAGCCGATATGTTAAGCACTTTACCCAGACTATTAGAAAATAATAATGCCTCGCAAATACATTTTTATTTCGCTAATTTAAGCAGTATGCGAAAAATGATTTTTCCTGCATTAACTATCGCATATAAAAACTGGTTAGAAACAAAGAATACATCAAAGTTAAATAATTTAATTAATGAAGCCAGTGATCACTGGTTAAATATAGCCAAAAAAATATTAAGCATTTATAACAATCACGGCAAAAAGTCTCAAACAAAAATAGAAACCTTGATTAATAACAACTATCTTTAAAACTTAACTATAGATAATATAAACTTCATATCAGCGATAAAAAATTCAAGAAGAAAGAAACTAATTATGTATCATGACTCGACACAAAAAAAATCACTTGTAAACTTTAAAGAAGTTAAAGAAAACAGTTTTATTTATATTAAAGAAAATGCCTTACCTAAAGACATTTGCAGAGAAATGATACGACGATTTGAAAGCGACAAAGAGGCGCAGTATCGAGGCCGTGTCGGACAGGATTTTAAAGAAGATCACAATGTCAAAAAATCAACTGATCTGGCAATTAGCAGCCGAGAAGACTGGCGTGATATATCTCAGGAATTAATGCGTTCTTTAGGTCTCTCTTTACGTGAATTTTCTGAAGCCTTTGCCTTTTTCAAAGGCCCCTTTAAAGACGTTGGTTATAATATGCAACGCACCGCTGAGGGTGAATATTATAACTGGCATATAGATGGTGGTAGCCATGACTTCGCTGATCGACAGTTAGTCGCCTTATGGTATTTAAATGATGTGCCCGGGCCTGGCGGAGCAACAGAATTTATGTTTCAGGACGTAGCTGTGCAACCTAAAGAAGGTGCTTTAGTTTTATTCCCGCCTTTCTGGACACATGAACACCGTAATTCCCAGTTACAAAAAGGCGTGAAATATGTTGCTACTACCTGGCTTTCATTTGCTTAACTTAACAGGTCTGATTAACACATAAACGACAGTGATTCTTTATCAACCTAAAACCGAAAAAGATTTTCAGCAATATTATCATTTACGCTGGCGCATATTAAGAAAACCATGGGGGCAGGAAGAAGACAGCGATCGCGATAGTAATGATGAAAATTACTATCATATAATGGCAGTTATTAATGGGAACACAGTTGGTGTAGCTCGTTTAGAATTTCCTGATAACGGGTTTGCTCAACTTCGATATATGGCTGTTGATGATGTTTACCAGGGTTATGGCATCGGGCGCAAAATTGTAGATCATATGGAGCAGTATTCTAAAGAGAATAATGTTCATGAACTTTTCTTAAATGCCCGAGAAAATGCTGTGGGTTTTTATGAAAAATTGGGTTATCAGGTAACTGGAAAAAGTTATCTCTTATTTGATTCTATTCAGCATTATAAAATGCTTAAGTCTTTATAGTTTTTTGCCATAGAAACATTGAACACACATACAATTAATCTGTCATTTCAAATCATTATTTACTTTCGATATGCATTCCCACAGAGGACCGTGGGAACGAGATGAAGAGACGAAGTTACATTAGTAGTAAAAACGACAGATTGTCATGAGCTGAAAAAGATTGCACTGTTCAGGAACATTTCCCTCGGGGAAAGGTCTTGCTTTTTAAGCCCTGTCCCCTTAACCCATACCACCAAGAGCTGATAGTGTCGTAAGCCGACAGCGTAAACTCTTGATGGCATCAGACAGGGGACAGGGCGCCAAAAAACGTCGACCTTTCCCCGAGCATCTCAATCATTCGATTTTTTTGTTTCCATACTCTTGCATAAGAGTGAATCAGTAAAATTTTACTCTGTTTTTTTTAGTAGATATTTTTACAACTCTATATCTATATCACTTATTTCAAAATCTGAGCTTACTGTTACTCTTTTCAAGTCTGGAAACTTACTTAAAATATATGAAGCCATAGTGTAAAACTGTCGGATATTTTCCTGATGTATAGCGCTCACAACTTTATTAGCGGTTAATTGACAACGCTGCTCCAGGTTAGGCGCCTCTATCCAGTAACGGCCTAGCTGCAATCCGCGGTCATACTCTGCATCCATTTCAGCATGAACACTTTTCAGCTCCTGCATAAGCCCATCACTTACTTCCAGTGTATAAGATTCTTCATCAATGGTAATATTAAAATTCATTAGTTTAACTCTGTACAATATTGCTTAATTTTGGAGCGTTATTATAACAGAGTAATTTAAAGTTTTACCCAACTCTTAGTGAGAGCATTATGTTAGTCGTCATACCTGAGGTTTTATCGAAACATCAACTTAAAAGCGTGCGTGAGCTTTTAGAAAATGCCGACTATGTTGATGGCCGCTTAAGCGCAGGTAAAACGGCTCGTAAAGTTAAAAAAAACCATGAACTAGCAACAGATTCAAAATTACACGGTCAGTTAAACAATATAGTGATGAATTCTTTATTTAATCACCCTGTTTATCAGGCTGCGGTTTTGCCTCACCGGTTAGCAACGCCCTTCTACGCGCGTTACGAGCCAGGTGAAACCTATGGGCAGCATGTTGATGACCCAATTATGGGGCCAATGCAAGGTCGCTATCGCACAGATGTTTCAACCACACTTTTTTTAAATGAACCTGATGAATACGAAGGCGGTGAAATAGTCATACAGTCGCAGACCGGTGAGCAAAAAATAAAACTTAACGCGGGCTCAGCTATAACTTACCCTTCTGGCACATTACACAATGTAGCCGAAGTCACTAAAGGCACACGCCTGGTGGCCGTAACCTGGGCTCAAAGTTTGGTTCGTGATGCTGAGAAACGTGAATTATTATTTAATTTACATAATACACGTGAAGCTTTGCAGAAGAAGTATCCTGATGATGATGAAGTAGTAAAGGTAGATCACACGTACATTAACTTGATGCGCATGTGGGCTGAGATATAAATCGTATGATTGGCGTACTCGGGGACAGAGCTTCTTTCACGCTCTGTCCCCTGTTGTGATGCCATCAAGTAGTTTACGGAGTCGACACACTACACTGTCAGTTCTTGATGGCATGGGTTAAGGGGACAGGGCTCAAAAAACGAGACCTTTCCCCGAGGGAGATGTGCCTGGGCAGGGTAGCTCACCAGCAACCATACTCTTTATTTTTCCCATAAAAAAAGCCAGAACAAGTCTGGCTTTTTTTATTCAACATCAAGAACTAAATCTTAACGATGAGAACCTTTATCTTCATGAGCTGCATCAACAAGTGCCTGTGACTTCTCATTGAATTCTTGACGGTAACCGTCAAGTACAGTGCCTGAATCTGGTGTGAAGTAGCCCTGAGCGTTAAAACCGTTCTTATGCTCGTCTTCGATAAACTTCTTTTGCATAGCGATCAATTCTTTGATCAGTGCATTTCTATCAGCCATGGTATTACCCTCATGAATTCTTTTGTTTGCGACTTATCCGCATCGTGTGCGAATTATAGACGCTTTTTCAGTAAAATGCCCCTACCCCATTAGGAATAGAAACGGAATATTTTTAATATTTCTTTAATACAGCACTAAACCGTATTAGCTTATTAATAACTCAGCTTGCATCTGAGGCGTTTCAGGCCAAGGCGAAAAATGTGAGCTTACACAGGTAAGTAATCATTTTTCAACGAAGGCATGGAGCGCCTCAGGTGTGAGATGGGTTATTAATAACCGCCTTTGCGGGTGGACATTGGGCATCCACCGATTTTCAGGCCTTGCTTAGATGGCATTCCAGGAAACATTTCATACATAAGCTTTGAAGATACTTTTTCGCCCCAGATTTTGCCCATTGCTTTCATGATTCCGCGCTCATTAGGCTCATTTCCACCCAGAGTTTCTTCACGAACGTACTTTACAATATCCCAGTGGCGATCAGTAACATCGATGCCTTCTTCAGCGAAAAGCTCCGCTGCGATTTCTTCGTTCCAGTCGTTTGCATCAACCAAATAACCTTTGTCAGTTCTTTCAACAGAATCAAGTGCTGCCATGATATTGCCTCAATTTTAATAAATGTGTGAATGTGTAAAATTATGGGTGCGTACTTTAAGTGAAAATAATCAAAAAGTCGATTATCCCATTAGATATATATCAGGATAAGTTGTGTTAATAGAGACGGTTTACTACATTATCAGCTCTTGATGGTATCAAAAACAGGGGTCAGAGCCGGAAAAGCACCGGGTCTGACCCCGATGGATATGCTCAATAGCTTTCTCTTACCCTGCTTAGGCTCATCTCCATCGGGGAAAGACCGCCGTTTTTTGGCGCTCTGTCCCCTGGTTGATGCCATCAAGAGCTGATAATGTAGTTACTTCGTTCCATCAAAATGCTGCATTTCAGACATATCACCTACTGCTTTTATGCCTTTATGAGCTAAGAACAAACCAAAACCTGCTTTCCTACCCTCACCTATACCATTGACCTGTAATGTTACAGCATCTTCAGGATCAAGATCAGCCACCATAATACTCATGGTTTTTGCTGGGCCATTTGCCATTTTGAAGGTATGCCCCATACCGCAAAGTGCTTTGGTTAAATTAATTCCCATTGATTTCATGTCTGCAGCCACGCGGCCAACAAACTCATCTTCAGTTTCATTATCGCCAATAATCACATACCGGCAAAACAGAGTGCCTAACGGGGTAAAGGGCTTTACCTGATACTCACCAAACGTTACCTCATGCCCGTTTAACTGTATCGTTTTGCCAATTAACTCGTTCATTTCCTCATAACGGGTTTTAGGCATGCGTATTTGCATTCTTGAGCGCTTCGAAAGATAAATACAGGCATCTTCACAATCGTCTTCGGGTCGATTCCAGCCATTACCTGTCGTTGCACCATGAATCATATGCACACCTGCCTGTGGTTCATCTACAATCCACGGCAATACTTTCTGAATTTCATCAGACAGTTGCTGGGCATGATCCAGAGGTACTTGCTTACTGATAAGCTTGAACGACAGGTCTGCAACCGTGTCCGGCACGGAATAAGGTTCTGCTTTTTTATCTTCTTGCCATAACATGACTTAAATTCTCTTTAAAAACAATTAGTTAGCAGCATAGACAACATATCTTACACCACAACAAATTAAATTAATTATCTATTTGGAAATGTAAACGCCATTTCTACCTGATTTTGCCAGTCTTTCGGCGCATCGTTATATGGCGGTTTTATATCCACATCCAGATGTATTTCACCGTCCCTGGCCTTTTGTCTTACTATCTCAAGTAAACCTTCAAAAGTATCCAGCTCATGCTCCTGGGTTAATATGTCACTTAAATATATCATTCTATTCTCTTACAATTCCCACAGACCTCTCGGCCACTGGATCCCCGACACAAGCATTCGAGGACGACGAAATAATGCCTTTGACTTACGACTTACGACTTACGACTTCATCAACCCTGTCATAGTAGCGCGCTCGATATAACAGGCGCTTCTCTTCACCGTCAGTGAAAGCCGTGCGATTATGTAATACATTATTGGCAATTATACCTTCACCTGCCTGCATTCTATAACTAATAACATAAGGGTTATTTTCATTTAATAAACCCCTCATACAGGCAACCGCTTCCTGTGTGAGCGTATCTTCTTTCCACTCTATATTTCTACTGCGCGCTGAAAAACGCATATGTAAAGTATGGCTTAACGGATCTAGAGAAAAAACCGGACCTGATTTAGCAGCCCTAATCTCTTTACCATTTTCTATATTTGGCGGAATTGTTAAAACATTTGCCTGTTTGAATGCTTCTATATATAAGGGGTTTTCATCTCGAAGCTGAATATAGGCCATTTCATGATCTAACATCAGGTTCTCACCACCAGTCTGGGCAGGCCTGACGCAATGCAAGACCATGGCACGAATCGTATTGGCATCTTCATTGTAATAACCATCAGTATGCCAGGTCAGTTTCTTATTGGTATAAGGTATATAAACTGAGTGACGGCCACTATCCATTACCTGTATAGAAGTAATGTTGTCCTCATCGGAGCACAAATTGCCATCTAATCGTTTGAGCCCTAACGACAAACCTGTTTCATGAACAAAATGCTTTGTGCCTGATTGAGGTTTCTGCATTCTATATATAGTGTAATTAAAGTGATCACAGGCAGACTTTAAATTAGTCAACTCAGTATTAGAGAGCTGATCCCCGTTTATATTTACAATATCCCGATGAGCTGCATTTTCATAAGCTCGAATCTTTTGCTCACGCCATTTCTCATATCCAGCAATATCGCCTAAATCAAGTGGGTTAAAAGTCACGTTACATTAATCTCAAATAAACATATATATAGTATCGGAGTATATAAAGAATCTAGCAATACCCACTATTGGCATGTTAGAACTTATAAAAAGATATATTGAATCCCCTTCAAATAGCTTTTCCTGCACGTTTACTACCAGGCAATGCAATGGCAGAGCATAGCTAGAAAAAAAACTTATACTTGGATTAACGGAACAGTTAATTTTGTGCTATATTATGGCACCGATTTTTTATGCGGTGTGTAGGTGTTTACAGGCAAAACCGATAAGCGGTTATATCCCATTTGGGATAGACAGAATGAAATACACCCTCCCAAGGGATAGATGTTCTGATTGCTCAACTCGCCCTAGACTACACGCACTAAATTTGGGATGTTTTTTTGCTTAGGCCGAAAAACAGAACAAAAGAATTTTTAATCGTATGTTCGTGTTTATAACATGTGCGTATATTTAAACTTAAGCTAAGGGTCAAGGCAGTAGCCCCCCCTTTATAATAAACTGTCTTCCCTACTACGGAGATCGCCATGGCAGCAAAGAAGATTTATGAAACACCCATGCTTGATGAACTTGAAACTGGCCCATGGCCTAGTTTCATCACGGGTATTAAAGCATTACGTGATAACCATGAAAATCAGTTCATCGCTGATGTAACTAGCTCACTACTTGGTCAGCTTGAGCATTCATATGAAACTCGCAAGGGTTACTGGAAAGGCGGCACTGTATCTGTATTCGGTTACGGCGGTGGTGTTATTCCTCGTTTCTCTGAAGTAGCAGACGCTTTCCCTGAGTCTA
>Ga0316205_10001275_pt1 | contig 33694 bp, 28 predicted proteins | sample 3monthpyrite_MG_FD_204941 | JGI IMG/M metagenome (GOLD analysis project Ga0316205, IMG submission 204941) | Microbial mat bacterial communities from mineral coupon in-situ incubated in ocean water Damariscotta River, Maine, United States -... | ecosystem: Environmental > Aquatic > Marine >...
GGCTTCCGCTTCAAACCGCCCTACCCCAAACCGCCAGAGGCCCACCCCCGCCCGCATGCGGGCTATGAGGCGGGCAAGGCGCTCGACGGCCCGCATCTGGGCTATCCGCTGGGGCCGGAGCATCTGTTGCTCCACGAAGACGGCAGTGCCAAACGCATCGACAAGGCGTTCACATGGGACAACCCATTATCGGCCCACGGTCTGATGCATATGGTCATCTCGAATGCCCATGCGGGCGATCCCTACAAGATCGACACGCTGTTCATGTATATGGCCAACATGGCCTGGAACTCGACGATGAACACCTCATCGGTCATCGACATGCTGACCGATCAGGATGAAGCCGGCGAGTATGTGATCCCGCATATCATCTATTCCGACGCCTATTCCTCGGAAATGGTGGGCTATGCCGATCTGATCCTGCCCGACACCACCTATCTGGAACGCCACGATTGCATCAGCCTGCTGGATCGCCCGATATGTGAGGCCGAAGCCGCCGCTGACAGCATCCGCTGGCCCGTGGTGGAACCTGATCGCAACGTCAAAGGCTTTCAATCGGCGCTGATTGATCTGGGCGCCAGGCTGGGCCTACCCGGCTTTGTCAACGAAGACGGCAGCCAGAAATTCGCCGATTACGCCGATTACATCGTCCGCCACGAACGCCGCCCCGGCGTTGGCCCCTTGGCGGGTTTCCGCGGCGAGGATGGCAAAGGCGAAGGCCGTGGCGCGCCCAACCCTGACCAGATCAAGAAATATATCGAAAACGGCGGCTTCTGGATCAGCCATATCCCCGAAGAAGCACAATTCTACAAACCGTGGAACAAGGCCTATCAGGAATGGGCGGTCGAACGCGGCATCTTTGACGCCGAAGCCCCCTATCTGTTCAACATCTACCTTGAACCGCTACGCAAGCTGCAACTGGCCGCCGAGGGCTTTGGCCACCGCCAGCCGCCCGACCATTTGCGCGAGCGGATCAAGGCCACCATGGCCCCCCTGCCCGATTGGAATGAACCGTTCGAGCAAGCCGCCGTTTCCGCCGAAGAATTTCCGCTGCACGCGCTGACGCAGCGCCCGATGCACATGTATCACTCCTGGGGATCGCAAAACGCCTGGCTGCGCCAGATCACCAATGCCAACAAGATGTTCGTGCCCGGCAAGGTCTGGGACGCGCAAGGCTTCCAGGACGGCGACTGGGCCTATGTCACCAGCCCGCATGGCCGCATCAAGGTGCCGGTGCAGCGCATGGACGCGGTGAATGAAAACACCATCTGGACATGGAACGCCATCGGCAAGAAACGCGGCGCCTGGGCGCTGTCAGATGACGCGCCCGAAACCCAAGAAGGCTTCTTGCTGAACCACCTGATCCACGAGCTTTTGCCACCCAAAGGCGACGGGCTGCGTTGGGCCAATTCAGACCCTGTTACAGGCCAAGCGGCCTGGTTTGACCTGCGCGTGCGCATCGAACGCGCCGAGGGTAAAGGCCCGGTTGAACCCATGGCACCCAAGACGCCATCACCCGTGGGCCAAGGTCCGAAAAATCAAGCATTCGGAGGCCGCTCATGACCACCCTCCCAACCTCGACCGACAAGAAACTGGGCCTTGTGATCGACCTGGATACCTGTGTTGGCTGTCAGGCCTGCGTGGTCAATTGCAAGGAATGGAACACGTCGAATTACGGCGCGCCGCTGTCAGACACCGACGCCTATGGTGCCAATCCCAGCGGCACCTTTTTGAACCGCGTTCATTCCTATGAGGTCACACCGGATGAGGGCGCGGCCCAATTGGTGCATTTCCCGAAATCCTGCCTGCATTGCGAAGACGCGCCCTGCGTCACCGTCTGCCCCACCGGAGCCAGCTATAAACGTGAAGAAGACGGCATCGTGTTGGTCAATGAAACCGACTGCATGGGCTGCGGCCTATGCGCCTGGGCCTGCCCCTATGGCGCCCGCGAGTTGGACGCGCTGGCAGGCGTGATGAAGAAATGCACCCTGTGTGTGGATCGGATTTACAACGAAAACCTGCCCGAAGAAGACCGCGTCCCTGCCTGTGTGCGCACCTGCCCCTCCGGCGCGCGCCACTTTGGCGACCTGAACGATCCACAATCCGCGGTCAGCCAATTGGTGGCCGAGCGCGGCGGCATTGACCTGATGGCCGAACAGGGCACCAAACCCACCAACAAATACCTGCCGCCGCGCATCAAGGACGGCGGCTGCGGCCTGCCAGACCTGAAGCCGGTCGCCACCGAGCCTACAGGCTTCATGGCTTGGCTCGACAACGCGCTGGAGAAACTCTGATGCACCCCGCACCCTCTGTCATCCTGTTTTCAGTCTGTTCAGGCCTGGGCTTCGGCCTGTTGGCCATGCTGGGCCTGGGCCTGCCCAACGTGACCGGCTGGTCCGCCTTTGGCTATTTCTTCCTGGGCTATGGGTTTGCGGTCGGCGGTTTGCTGGCCTCGGTCACACATCTGGCCAACCCCAAGAACGCGATCAAATCCTTCAGCCAATGGCGCTCAAGCTGGTTGTCACGCGAAGGCATCTGTGCCGTGGCCGCACTGCTGATCATCGCACCCTATGCCATCGGGCGCATCTTTTTTGGCGTCTCAATGCCACTTTTGGGCGTGTTAGGCTCTGTTTTGGCGCTGGCCACAGTTTTCACCACCTCAATGATCTATACCCAACTCAAAACCGTGCCGCGCTGGAATTCCAACCTGACACCGGTCTTGTTCTTGGGTTATGCCGTCACTGGTGGGTTGCTGTTGGCCGCACCCGGTTTTGTCCCCGGCATCTTGTTGCTGGGCATGGGCCTGTTGCAATGGTTCGCCTGGCAACAAGGCGATGCGGCCTTTGAAGAAGCGGGCTCTGACATTGGCACGGCCACCGGGTTGGGCAATATCGGCAGCGTCAAACAGTTTGAGCCGCCCCACCACGGCGAGAACTATCTGCTCAAGGAAATGGCCTATCAGATCGGGCGCAAACACGCGCAAAAGCTGCGGATGATCGGGCTGATCCTTGGCTTGGCTTTGCCTGCGCTCCTGATGATCCTGGCTGGCACCTCTGCGGTTGTCACTTTGCTGGCCGTCGCTTCTTATCTGGTCGGCCTGTTTGCCATCCGCTGGCTCTTCTTCGCAGAAGCGCGCCACGTGATGGGCCTTTACTACGACAAATAATTCCCGCTCGGGTCTTGGCACCGACATGGCGCAGGCGTAATCCTGCTCCAATGGCTTTGGGGTGTTCCGGATGGATTTTCTACCGATCTTTGTGGATTTGCGCGGCAGTCACGTGCTGATCGATGGCGGCAATTCGGTGGCCGCGCGGCGCGCCGAGCGCGCATTGGACGCCGGCGCCCTGGTGCGCCTGTTTGATCCCGCCCCCGGCGAGGACATCGCGCGCCTGGCCGCCCATGAGAACCTGACCATCCACAAACGTGTGCCCACCCAGGACGACCTGACAGGCTGCCGCATCGTCTATGGTGCCTCCGAAGACCCGGCCCGCGACCGGCCGCTGTTTGATTGGGCGCGCGCGGCCGGCATCTGGGCCAATGTGGCCGATGAGCCCGATATGTGCGACTTCATAACCCCCTCGGTGGTGGATCGCTCGCCCATTGTGGTGGCCATTTCCACCAGCGGTGTGGCCCCGGTAATTGGCCGCATCTTCAAGGCCCGGATCGAGGCCAGCCTGCCTGCCGCCTATGGCAAATTGACCACCTTCGTGGGCCAATTCCGCGACCGGATCGCCGCCGTGATCAAGGGCGGGCGTGAAAGGCGACATTTTTGGGAAAACATGATCGACGGACCCGCAAGCGACTTGTTCCTGCAAGGCCACGAACAAGAGGCAACTGATCTGATATTGGGCGAATTGGCCGCGTTAGAGACGAATTCTGCCCCGAAACAGGGTGAGGTCTATCTGGTTGGCGGCGGTCCCGGCAATCCCGATCTGCTGACATTCGGCGCGTTGCGCCTGATGCAACGCGCCGATGTGGTGCTGTATGACCGCCTGATCGGCAAGGACATTCTGGCACTTGTGCGCCGCGACGCCGAGCGCATCTATGTCGGCAAGCGCAAGAATGACCACACAATGGCGCAAGAAGACATCACCGCCACGCTGATCCGTCTGGCCAAAGAGGGCAATCGCGTATTGCGCCTCAAGGGCGGCGATCCGTTCATCTTTGGCCGGGGAGGCGAGGAAATCCAGGGGCTGGCGGCGGCTGGCATCCCGTTTCAGGTCGTGCCTGGTGTGACGGCAGCGGCGGGCTGTGGTGCCTATGCAGGCATCCCATTGACCCACCGCGACCATGCCCAATCGGCTCTGTTTGTCACCGCACACGGCCGCGACGGCGTGTTGAACCTGGATTGGGACGTGCTGGCCCGCAAGAACCAGACTGTCGCCGTCTATATGGGCCTGACCAGCCTGGAGATTCTGGTCACCGGACTACAGGACCACGGTGTCTCATCTGATGCAGATATCGCCATAGTCGAAAACGGCACATTGGACAGCCAGCGGGTAGTCACCGGCACGATTTCCAACATTGTCGCGCGCGTGGCGGAGGCAGGATTGACCGGTCCGGCGATCATAATAATAGGCTCTGTTGTGCGGCTTAGAGACGAATTGAACTGGCAACACCGCGAATTGCCTGACCATTCGCTCAGCCTGACCGCGGAAAATCAGCAGCTCTAGTCCAGCAGATGGCGGCATTCCGGCACGGGCGTCAGCACCGAGCCATCGGCCAGAAACCGGCTCAGGTTGTCACAGGTCAAATCACCCATCGCTTGCCGGGTTTCCACCGTCGCGCTGCCGATATGGGGCGCAAGCACCACATTGGGCATGGATTTCAGCGCATCCGGCACAATCGGCTCTTGATCGAATACATCCAGACCCGCGCCACCCAATCGACCCTCGGCCAAAGCCGCAACCATGGCGGCTTCATCTACCACAGAGCCACGTGCCACGTTGATCAAGATGCCCTCTGGCCCCAACGCATCAATCACCGCCGCGCTGACCAAATGCCGCGTCGCCGGCCCGCCCGGTGTGATCACCACCAATACATCGGCGCGCGACGCCATATCCACCAGATCCGGGCAATATTCATAGGCCACATCCCTGGCTGAACGCGCATGATACAGCACCTTGGCGTCAAACGCGCCCACCAGCTTGGCGATGGTCTGACCGATCCGCCCGAAACCGACAATGCCCACGGTCCTGCCGCGCACCGAGCGGGTCAATGGCATTGCGCCATCGCGCTCCCATTTGCCCGACACCACCCAGTCGTGGGCCACGATCATCTGTCTACTGACGGCCATCCACAGCATCACCGCCGTATCGGCCACCTCGTCATTCAGCACATCGGGTGTATGGGCCACGATTACGCCGCGCGCGACCAACGCGTCCACATCGATCCCGTCATAGCCGACACCATAGCTCGATACGACCCGCAGATTGGGTGTCGCGGCCATCGCATCGGCGGGCACGCCCCAATGCCCGTCCGTGGCTATCGCATGCACGCCAGCGCCATGCGCCGCCAAAAAGCCCGCGCGGTCCTTTTGGTCGAACAGGGAATGAACGACGAATTCGGCATTCAGCCGGTCCAACATGCGCGGCGTGACCGAGCCGATCTGCAAAAGATGCGGTTTTTTGCCCATTTAGTGACTGTCCCTTGGCATTGACTTATGCGCGATGTCCTGAAATTTGGTCGATCCCTTCAGCGTCATGCCTTCTGAGAAGGGCTCAACCTTTTCGCGGAATATCTCTTGCCAGGGGCTTTGGCTTTCGGGCGCAAAGGGCCGCTCTGGCAGCGCCGCGCGGCGCGCGTCCAACTCTGCCTTGTCCACCAGCATGTCGGCTGTGCAGCTGTTCAGATCAATGCGCACGCGATCGCCGGTCTTGACCAGGGCCAAGCCGCCACCTGCCGCCGCCTCGGGCGAGGCATTCAAGATCGACGGAGACCCGGATGTGCCCGATTGTCGCCCATCGCCCATGCAGGGCAGCTCCGAGATGCCACGTTTCAACAGGTATGACGGCGGGCGCATGTTCACCACTTCCGCCCCGCCCGGATACCCAATCGGCCCCGCGCCGCGCATGATCAGGATGCAATCCTCATCCACATTGAGCGCCGGATCGTCGATCCGGGCGTGGAAATCCTCTGGCCCGTCAAACACAATGGCCCGGCCTTCAAAAGCGTTGGGATCATCCGGCGACGTCAGATAACGCGCGCGAAACTCATCTGAAATCACCGAGGTTTTCATGATCGCGCTGTCAAACAGATTGCCCTTGAGGTTGATGAACCCGGCCGCGCCAACCAAGGGCGCGGCGATGCGACGGATCACATCGTCATTCGTCGTTTCAACGGCAGAACAATTGTCACCCATCGAGCGCCCGTTCACCGTCACGGCACCCGGATGCGGCAACAGATCATTGCGGATCAACTCTCCCACAACCGCCGGCACGCCGCCGGCGCGGTGATAATCTTCGCCCAGATATTTGCCCGCAGGTTGCAGGTTGACCAACAGCGGCACGTCATAACCCAGCTTTTGCCAATCATCATTCGTCAAGGTGATGCCCAAATGCTTGGCAATTCCGTTCAAATGGATCGGCGCATTGGTCGACCCGCCGATTGCGGAATTGATCACCACCGCGTTTTCAAAGGCTTCGCGGGTCATCACATCAGATGGTTTCAGATCCTCATGCACCATCTCGACAATGCGCTTGCCGGTCTCGTAACTGATCTGCCCGCGCTCGCGATAAGGTGCCGGTATCGCCGCAGCACCGGGCAATTGCATGCCCAGCGCTTCGGCCAGGGAATTCATCGTCGTGGCCGTGCCCATCGTGTTGCAATAGCCGACCGATGGCGCAGAAGCGGCCGCGATATCCATGAATTCCTCGTCGCCGATCTCGCCCGCGGCGTGCAGTTCACGCGCTTTCCAGATCACCGTGCCAGAGCCCGCACGCTCGCCTTTCCAGTAGCCGTTCAACATAGGGCCGACAGACAAGGCAATGGCCGGAATGTTAACCGTGGCCGCCGCCATCAGCAGCGCGGGCGTGGTTTTGTCACAGCCGATATTCAGCACGACACCATCCAGCGGATAGCCAAAAAGTGTCTCTACCAAACCCAAATAGGCCAGATTTCGGTCCAGCATCGCGGTCGGGCGCTTTCCGGTTTCCTGGATCGGATGAACGGGAAATTCGATCACCGTGCCGCCAGCCGAAACAACCCCGTCGCGCACCCGTTTGGACAATTCCACATGGTGGCGGTTGCACGGGCTCAGGTCGCTGCCGGTCTGCGCAATGCCGATGATGGGCTTGCCGGATTGCAGCTCTTCGCGGGTCAGACCATAGTTCAGATAGCGCTCCAGATAGAGCGCTGACATTTCCTGGTCATTGGGGTCGTTGAACCACTTTTGCGATCTCAGATCGGTTTTCTTCTTCGTCACGTTGTCCGCTCCTGTTTGTGTTAGCCTGACCAGCCACCGTCGATGACATGGCCCTGACCCGTAGTGAACGCGCTTTCATCCGAGGCCAGATAGACGGCCAGCGCTGCGATTTCTTCGACCGTGCCGATGCGCCCCATGGGTTGGCGCGCAATGAATGCCTTTTGCGCCGCCTCGTAGTCGCCGGTGGCGCGCATCCGGTCATGCAAGGACGGGCTGTCGATCGTGCCGGGGCAAATCGCGTTGCAGCGCACGCCAGTGGTGATGTAGTCGCAGGCAACCGATTTGGTCAGCCCCAGCACCGCCGCCTTGGACGCCCCGTAAATGAACCGGTTCGGCGCCCCGATAATCGAGGACAGCGCAGAGGACATGTTGATGATGCTGCCGGACCCGCGCGTGATCATGCCGGGCAGGGCCGCGCGAATGGTGCGAAACATCGACTGCACGTTCAGATCAAAGGCGAAATCCCATTCTTCGTCGGTCGCGTCCAGGATCGTGCCATGATGCACGAAACCCGCGCCGTTGAACAAGATATCGGGCTTGGCCGTGGCAACCCCGCTGCGCACCGAGGCATCATCGCGCACATCGAGCGCAAATGCCGTCAAGGTGCCCTGTGCCTCATCGGGCAGGCTGGCCAGCGTTTCCTTGTTGATATCCGTGGCAAAAACAGTGGCGCCTTCGCGGGCATAGGCCAACGCCACGCCGCGCCCGATGCCCTGACCGGCCGCTGTTACCAACGCCGATTTTCCCGCCAATCTTCCGGCCATGATCCACCCTTTCGTTCAAGACTTATGGAAGCCCCACATCAAACTGTTCCGCGCCGCGTTGCAATGTCAAATCGACATGGGCCGGCGATCAATGGCTTGATTTCCGGGCTCGGTGCTGCAGGGTGAGCCGGTCAATCTGCCCCAAGGAAAGCCGCGCCATGATCCGCCATCTTGTGTTCCTGAAATTCCCGACCGAGGTCTCAGAGACCAAAAAACAGGCTCTATTCCAGCGACTTTCCGCCCTGCGCGGCCATTTGGATGGGATCACCGATTTCGGTCACCGTGCCAATATCAGCCCCGAAAACCCGGTCACCCACGGCTATACAAACATGTTCTGGGTCGATTTCGCAGATGAGGCCGCGCGCGACGCCTATTTGAACGACCCGACACACCAGGCCGTCGGCGCTGACCTTGTGGCCAGCGTCACCGGTGGCACGGATGGCATTTTCGTCTGCGACATCGCGCTTTAGCGCATCAGGTTGCGCAAAACACCACGTGTTGCCGCGCAAATCGGTTCTTCCAGCTGTTTCAGCAGCGCCACGCGGTCAAAGCTATCCGCATCAACCGCCAGCACCCGGCGCAGTTCCTGACCAAAAACCTGACGCAACTCGGTGCCGATGTTGAACTTGCAAATCCGCGAGTTCAACGCCAGGTCGCGCCGTTCGGCAGCGCCAACACCAGACCCGCCATGTATGACCAGCGGCACATCGGTGACCGCCTCGATCGCGGCGATCCTTGCCCGGTCCAGCCCGGCGCCGGCACTGGTCTGCAAATGCACATTGCCCACAGATACCGCCATCGCATCCACGCCGGTTTCTTGTGCGAACCGGGCCGCCTCATCAGGATCGGTGCCCTGGCTCGCTTCGCCCTGATCGTAGCCCACAAAGCCAATCTCACCCTCGCAGGACACGCCCGCCGCATGCGCCATTTCGACAATGGCGCGCGTCTGCGCGATATTTTCCGCCAGCGGCAGGCGCGATCCGTCAAACATCACCGAGGAAAAGCCCGCATCAATCGCCGCTCGGCATTCGTCGGCAGTGTAGCCATGATCCAGATGCGACACGACCGGCACGCTGACCAGACCCGCCAACTCAGCAAACATCGCGCCCAGAACCGGCAGCGGTGTGTGCGCCCTGCACCCCGGACCTGCCTGCAAGATGACCGGGCTGCCTTCGGCCTCAGCCGCCATGGCATAGGCACGCATGTCCTCCCACCCCAGACACACCAGACCGGCCACGGCATGGCCATCGCGCAAGGCTGGCTGCAATACGTCGGAAAGGGTTGCGCGGGTCATTTGAACTTGGCAATCATGTCTTTAATGCCCGGAATAGTATCTATTTGATAGGCATGGGATGGCTGAAAGAACTGCACCAAAGACCGCTGCGACAACCCGCCCAGTATAGTGAAGTAATACATTTCATACCCTGGCAAAGCCGCGCAGGGATGATAGCCATTGTCCAGACAGATCGTAGAGCCGTCGACAATGTGATAGGCATCGCCCGGTTTGCCGTCTTCGCGCTGCAGCATCTGCACGCCAGACCCGTGATTGGGTCGAAAGCGGAAATTATAGGTCTCATCGTGGCGCGTCTCCAGCGGCAACCTGTCGGTGTCATGCTTGTGCGACGGAAAGCCAGACCAGCCGCCCGCGCCGACAGTGAACAGCTCGCTCACCAATAACCGACCGACCTTGTCATGTTGCTTTTGCCCAAGGATATGCTTGATCTTGCGATGGGTCTTGGTGTCGTCCGAACCATATTGCACCAGATCAATGCCATCGCCGCGCACATCAAACGGCTCCAGCACGGAATCGAATTTCGCGCCCGCCACAAACACCTCTGCGGTTTCCGACACGCAAACCATTCGAGCCTTGGCACCAACCGGCACGTAAACGCCTTCCGGCTCACCGTCCCAGACATCGACGCCGCGATTGCCCAAAGCCGGAAAGGCCACGCCCTCGACATCCACATCCACACTGCCCGTGGCAGGCGCAATGCAGGTTTCATAGCCGGGCACCTGGTATTCAAATGCCTCGCCGCGCCTGAGCTTGACGATGTTGAAATAGTTCAGCGGCACCGTGGGGTCATCCACATCCACAAGCGGTTTGTTGGCATTGTCATAGGGCGCAATATGCATGGCGTATCCTTACGGGGCTGAGGGGCCGGGGTGCTCGGCCAAAAACGTCTCCAATTCAGGGGTTGTAGGCATGGCAGGCGCACAACCCACCCGAGCCACAACCATGGCCGCACAGGCAGAACCGCGCAACACCGCGTCACGCAGATCATGGCCCGCGGCCAGAGAGGCCACGAATCCGGCCATGAAACTATCGCCGGCGCCCGTGGGTTTCAGCGCATCGGTGCGGTAGATGCCGGTCTGGAATTCTGTCTCGGGCGTGATGGTGATCGCGCCCAGCTCACCCATCTTGTAGACAACGATACTGGCCGAGCTGCGCGCCAGTTCGCGCGCCTTGTCCAGTCCCCTGTCATACGCACCGGCCATGAAGCCAAACTCGACATCATTGCCCACAATAATGTCGCACATTTCCCCGGCACGCGAATAGGTATCCGCCGCATCTTGCTCGGAAACCCAGGAATAGGGTCTGTAATCGATGTCAAAGATCAACGGTAACCCGGCAGCCCGCGCCAATCCAAACCCGCGAAAGGCCGCATCGCGCGACGGCTGCGCCGCAAAAACCGTGCCGGTTGTGATCAGCGCCGCGAATTTCGCGTAATCTACCGCCTCGACATCGGCGAGCGTCATTTCGAAATCGGCCGCCCCGTTGCGATAGATCGTCGATTGGCAGTTTTCCAGACGTGTTTCGATTACGGCCAGCGAATTGCGCGCTTCGCCGCCAACGGTGCGCACATGCCCACGCTCAACCCCGTAGTGGTCCAGCTGGTTCAGCGCCAGCCGACCTACCGCGTCATCCGATACGCAAGTGACCAAACTGGCCTTTGCACCGTGCCGCGTCAGCCCGGCTCCGATATTAGCCGATGACCCGCCCAGGTGGCAAACAAACCGGGTCGCATGCTCGACCTCGGTGCCGGGCGGATCTGCGTAGAAATCGACGCCTGCGCGTCCGATGATGACAAAATCATTTCCTGCAAGCCGAGAGAGATCGCTCATGTGTGCGCCCGTTTTTGATGTTAGGGCAAACACTACAAATCGACGCACGACATGCAAGCCCGACACCCATATTTCCCGGCCTCGCCCCAAACAAATCGAAATTGTCTTTATTGCACGATAATTTGTCCGTTTTCAGCATGAATTGCCCGCGTTTTCCGGTTTGGGTGAACGGACGAGACAAATTGAGCAAAACGCCATGCGCTATTCTGCATTCAGGATCTTCAAAGAAGGTCTGACGGGCAACAAGGGCTGGAAACCCGTCTGGAGAGAACCGGAACCCAAGGCCGAGTATGACGTCATCATCGTTGGCGGTGGCGGCCACGGTTTGGCAACCGCCTATTATCTGGCCCGTGAGTTCGGCGTGACAAACGTCGCTGTGGTGGAAAAAGGCTGGATCGGCTCGGGCAATGTCGGGCGCAACACCACCATTGTGCGCTCGAACTACCTGCTGGAGGGCAATCAGCCCTTTTATGAAAAATCCCTGAAGCTCTGGGAAGTGCTGGAACAGGATTTCAACTATAATGCCATGGTCAGCCAACGTGGGATCATGAACCTGATCCATTCCGACCCCCAGCGCGACGCCTTTGCGCGCCGCGCCAATTCAATGCGTCTGTCAGGGGCCGATGCAGTGCTGCTGGGCCCCGATGAAATTCGCACCAAAGCGCCCTACCTCGATTTCGATAACGCCCGCTTTCCAATCCAGGGCGCGCTGTGGCAACCCCGCGGCGGCACCGTGCGCCATGACGCGGTCGCCTGGGGCTATGCACGCGGCGCCGACAGCCGTGGCGTGGACATCCTGCAAAACACCGAATGCACCGGCTTTGTGATGGAAGGCGGCACTTGCAGGGGCATTGAAACCTCTCGTGGCACGATCCGCGCCAAAAAGGTGGCCGTTTGCGTGGCCGGCTCTTCCAGCCGGGTCATGGCGATGGCCGGTATGCGCCTGCCGATCGAAAGTCATGTTTTGCAAGCCTTTGTTTCCGAAGGATTAAAGCCCGTCTTGCCCGGTGTGATCACATTTGGCGCCGGGCATTTCTATGTCAGCCAATCCGACAAGGGCGGCCTGGTCTTTGGCGGCGACATCGACGGCTATAACAGCTACGCCCAGCGCGGCAATCTGCCGGTTGTAGAAGACGTTTGTGAAGGCGGCATGGCGATCATGCCGATGATCGGGCGCGCGCGGCTGTTGCGGATGTGGGGCGGATTGATGGACATGTCGATGGACGGCTCGCCCTTTATCGACAAGACCCATATTGACGGGCTCTATTTCAATGGCGGCTGGTGCTATGGCGGCTTCAAGGCCACGCCTGCCAGCGGTTGGTGTTATGCCCACCTGCTGGCCCGCGACGAACCGCATGAAACCGCCAGGCACTTTCGGCTGGACCGGTTCCGCCGCGGCGCACCGATCGATGAAAAGGGCCAGGGCGCCCAACCAAATCTGCACTAGGAGCCCCGGAAATGATCATCCATCACCCGCTACTAGGCCCCCGCGATGCGGCAGAGTTTGTCTACAAAGGCGATGTCAGCCTGATTGACCGGCCCGATGGCATGGGCGACGGCGCCGACGACGCATTCCACGACTATCTGTATCTGCGCGAGAACCCAGCCGGAGAGCATCAGGAACTTTGGTATCACGAACAGGGCGACAGATCCTGGCTGGTCGTTACCCGAAACACCCTGACGCATGAAATTTCAAACGTCGAGCTGGCCCGCGACCTGGCCCGCAGACGGGGGCGATCCGCATGAACCAGCCAAACCGCATATCAGATGGGCTGGTTGACCGCGCAACCGCCCTTAACTTTGACTGGAATGGCCGCCAAATGTCCGCGCACCCCGGCGACACCCTGGCCTCGGCGCTATTGGCCAATGGGCAGGTTCTTGTTGGGCGCTCGTTCAAATATCACCGCCCTCGCGGCATTTTCAGCGCCGGTTCAGAAGAGCCGAACGCCCTGGTCCAACTGCGCAAAGGGCCAGCGTTAGAGCCGAATACCCGCGCCGCAATGGTTGAAATGTTCGACGGATTATCCGCCACCAGCCAAAACCATCGCGGCTCATTGGAATACGACCTGATGGCCGTCAATGACTGGATGGCACGCTGGTTTTCGGCCGGATTCTACTACAAGACCTTCATGTGGCCCAAGGCGTTCTGGGAAAAGCTGTATGAACCCGCGATCCGCGCCTCGGCGGGGCTGGGCAAGCTGTCCATGCAGCCCGATCCGGATGTCTATGACCATGGCTTTTTGCATTGTGACCTGCTGATCATTGGCGCGGGCCCCGCCGGTCTGGTCGCGGCGCTGGAGGCCGGGAACAGCGGCGCGCGGGTGATCGTGGCGGACGAAGATTTCCTGCCGGGCGGCCGTTTGAACGCCGAAACCCATGAGGTTAACGACATTTCTGGTGCCGATTGGGCCGCGCAGACCGTCGCAGAGCTGCACGCGATGGATAATGTCCGCTTTATGACCCGCACGACCGTCTATGGCGCCTATGACCACGGCATTTACGGCGCTCTGGAACGGATGACCGACCATTTGCCGCACTCTGGCGGCAAACCCCGCCAAGTGCTCTGGCGCATCTACACCAAGCGCGCGCTCCTTTGCGCGGGCGCCACTGAACGCTCGATCGCCTTTGGCAACAATGACCGCCCGGGCATCATGCTGGCCGGTGCCGTGCGCAGCTATGCCAACCGCTTTGGTGTCACGCCGGGCAAACGTGTCGCCGTGATGACCAACAATGACGACGGCTGGCGCACGGCGAGGGATCTGGCGGCAAAGGGCGTGCATGTCACCGCACTGATCGACACCCGCGCCGATGCGCCCGGTTCCATGGCCGGCACCCGAATAATCAAGGGCGAAGCGGTTGCCAATACGCGCGGTCGCAAGGCGTTGGCCCAGATCACAGTGACAAACGGAGAAGTCATCGACGCCGATTGCCTGGCCGTCGCGGGCGGTTGGTCCCCCAATGTCCACCTGACTTGCCACCAACGCGGGCGCCCCACCTGGCGGGACGACATCGCGGCCTTTGTGCCGGGCGGAGACTTGCCGCCGGGGATGTCCGTAGCAGGTGCTGCAAACGGGGCCATGACGTTGGCCGCAGCGATGGCTGAAGCCAAGGCAAAAACAGTCTCTATTCTTGCCGAATTGGGCCATGGGCCTGCCGATCTGCCGCTGCCAAAGACCAGCGACGAAACGGCCGGAATCACGCCCTTCTGGCATGTCAAATCCGGCAACAAACGCGCCTGGGTCGACTTGCAAAACGACGTTACCACCAAGGACATCAAGCAATCCCACCAAGAAGGCTTTCACGCGGTTGAACACCTCAAACGCTACACCACTTTGGGCATGGCCACCGATCAGGGCAAAACGGCCAATGTTCTGGGGCTGGCGATCATGGCCGAGACCAGCGGAAAATCGATCCCCGAAACCGGCACAACCATCTTCCGCCCGCCCTATTCGCCCGTGCCAATTGGCGCGTTCGCCGGGCGGTCGCGTGGAAAGAATTTCAAACCATTCCGCCTGACGCCCAGCCACAAATGGGCCAGGGAAAACGGTGCGGATTTTGTGGAAACCGGCATGTGGCTGCGCGCGCAATGGTTCAAGCAAGGTCCCGAGAAAGGCTGGCGTGACAGCGTTGACCGCGAGGTCATCCAAACGCGCGGCGGTGTTGGCATTTGCGATGTCACCACTTTGGGCAAGATTGACATTCAGGGCCGCGACGCCGCGGTTTTCCTGAACAAGATCTATTCAAACGCCTTCCTGAAACTACCCGTCGGCAAGGTGCGTTACGGCCTGATGCTGCGCGAGGACGGCATCGCCTATGACGATGGCACAACCGCCCGGCTGGCCGAAAACCACTTTGTCATGACGACCACAACCGCCAATGCCGTGACCGTGTTCCGCAACATGGAATTTGCGCGTCAATGCCTGTGGCCGGATCTGGATGTGCACCTGATCTCTACCACGGACGGATGGGCACAATTCGCGGTCGCGGGGCCTAAGTCTCGGGAATTGCTATCGAAAGTTGTCGATGATCTGGACCTGTCGAATGAGGCCTTTCCCTTCATGGCGTGCACCGAATGCACGGTCTTTGGCGGCACGCCCGCGCGCCTTTTCCGCATCTCGTTCTCGGGCGAGCTGGCCTATGAAATCGCCGTGCCTGCGCGGTTTGGCGACAGCATGATCCGCGCAATGATGGAAGTTGGTCGGGAATTCGACGCGGTGCCCTATGGCACAGAGGCGCTGGGCGTCATGCGCATCGAAAAGGGCCATGCCGCTGGCAATGAGTTGAACGGCCAAACCACCGCCGCCATGCTGGGGCTGGGCATGATGGTGTCGAAAACCAAGGACTGCATTGGCTCCAAAGCTTCGGAACGCCCCGAAATGAACCGCGAAGATGACATGCGGCTGGTCGGTTTCCGCCCCGTTGATCGCAACGTGATTCTGGCCGCTGGCGCGCATTTTCTAGCCCCCGGCGACCCGGCCGATATGGCGCACGACCAAGGGTGGATGACCTCGGTGGCCTTTTCACCAGAACTGGGCCATTCCGTTGGCCTGGGCTTTCTGAAACGCGGCAAAGCCCGGATGGGCGAAACGCTTCGCGCCTATAACCCCGCGCGCGATCAGGACATATTGGTCGAAGTCTGCTCGGCCCATCACATCGACCCCGAGGGAGAGCGTCAACGTGGCTAATATTACCCTGACCGCCGCCCCCTTTCTGGGCGGTTATGGCAAGTCCACAGGCGGCACCCGCCTGCGCGAGCGCGACGATCTGGCTCTGGTATCGCTCGCCATGCCAATGCGCGGAAAAACGGCTCTAACCAAGGCCTTTCGCAACAGTTTTGGCCTTTCAATGCCCAGCCCAACCCGCGCGACCGAAACGGATGGCATCCGGTTGATACAAACCTCGCCCGATCAGTTCATGCTGATATTCGCGCATGCCACACCAGACGCCGCGGCCCATGTCGCATCCAGGCTGGGCGACACCGCCTATTTGACAGAACAGACCGACGGCTGGGTCAGATTGGAGCTTGCCGGCCCTGGTGCGATTGCCGCGCTGGAACGCATTTGTCCGCTGGATTTGCACGACAGCGCCTTTCCGGTCGGTGCCGCAGGCCGCACAACAATGGAACATATGAGCGCGGTTATCATCCGCACCGGCCCCGACACATTCTTGCTGTTGTCGGCAAGTTCCTCGGGGATGTCGTTTCTGCATGCGCTGGAAACCTCGCTCGCCTATACCTCAAACCTAAATTGACGCCCGTTTAAGGATTCTACGATGGCCTACAAAAGCGATATCGAAATTGCCCGCGAGGCGCAAAAGCGCCCAATCCAGGAAATCGGTGAAAAGCTGGGCATTTCTTCAGACCACCTGCTGCCCTATGGGCATGACAAGGCCAAGGTCAGCCAGCAGTTCATCAATTCGGTCCAGGACCGCAAGGATGGCAAGCTGATCCTGGTCACCGCGATCAACCCCACGCCCGCAGGCGAAGGCAAGACCACGACCACAGTGGGCCTGGGCGATGGGCTGAACAGGATCGGCAAAAAGGCCGCCGTATGCATCCGCGAAGCATCTCTCGGGCCGAATTTCGGGATGAAAGGCGGTGCCGCGGGCGGTGGATACGCGCAAATCGTGCCAATGGAAGACATGAACCTGCATTTCACCGGCGATTTCCACGCCATCACCTCGGCCCACTCGCTGCTGTCGGCGATGATCGACAATCACATCTATTGGGGCAATGAGCTGGAAATCGACATTCGCCGGGTCGTCTGGCGTCGCGTGGTGGACATGAATGACCGCGCATTGCGCCAGATCACCGCCAGCCTGGGCGGCGTGTCCAACGGCTTCCCGCGCGAGGCCGGTTTTGACATCACCGTAGCCTCAGAGGTCATGGCCATTCTGTGCCTGGCCAAGGATCTGCGCGATCTGGAAGAACGCCTGGGCAACATGATTGTCGCCTATCGCCGGGATCGCAGCCCGGTTTTCTGCCGCGATATCAAGGCAGCAGGCGCGATGACAGTGCTGTTGAAAGACGCGATGCAACCGAACCTGGTGCAAACGCTGGAAAACAACCCGGCCTTCGTGCACGGCGGCCCGTTTGCCAATATCGCGCATGGCTGCAACTCGGTCATTGCCACGACGACGGCGCTGAAATTGGCGGATTACGTGGTAACAGAGGCCGGTTTCGGTGCCGATTTGGGCGCCGAGAAATTCATGAACATCAAATGCCGCAAGGCCGGTCTGGCGCCCGACTGCGTGGTGCTGGTGGCCACGATCCGCGCAATGAAGATGAACGGCGGTGTCGCCAAGGCAGACCTTGGCCCGGAAAACGTGGCCGCCGTCAAGGAAGGCTGCGCCAACCTGGGCCGTCACATCGGCAACCTCAAATCCTTTGGCGTGCCGGTCATTGTGGCGATCAACCACTTTGTCACCGACACAGACGCTGAAGTGCAGGCGGTCAAGGATTATGTGGCCAGCCAGGGCTCAGAGGCCATCGTCAGCCAGCATTGGGAGTTCGGCTCAAAAGGGTCCGAAGCGCTGGCCACCCGTGTCGCCCAGATCGCCGACAGCGGCGTCAGCCAATTCGCACCCATCTACCGCGATGACATGCCGTTGCTCGACAAGATCGACCGCATCGCCAAATCGATCTACCGCGCGGATGAGGTCTTGGCCGACAAAAAGATCCGCGACCAACTGAAACTCTGGGAAGAACAGGGTTATGGCAAGCTGCCGATCTGCATGGCCAAGACGCAGTATTCCTTTTCGACCGATCCGAACCTGCGCGGCGCGCCCACCGGCCATTCGGTGCCGATCCGCGAAGTGCGCCTGTCAGCAGGCGCCGGATTTGTCGTGGTGGTCTGCGGGGAAATCATGACCATGCCGGGCCTGCCCCGCACACCGGCGGCCGAAAACATCATGCTGAATGAAGCAGGGGAAATTGAGGGCCTGTTTTAGACCCCAACTAAGGGCTTTTCAACGATTTTGGGTCGGCGCGCAGGCATGCGGCCGGCCCATTTTTCTAGAGCCTGCCGATGGGCTTGCCCTGCGCGCCCGCCTTTTTGGCCAGCACGCACAGCCAGTCATGCGCCACGGTTGCGGCCGCAATGGCGGTAATCTCGGAATGATCATAGGCCGGTGCCACCTCGACCACATCCATGCCGACCAGGTTCAGCGGTTCCAGACCTCGGATCAGTTCCAGCGCCTGCCAGGATGCCAGCCCGCCCACCACCGGCGTGCCTGTGCCCGGCGCGAAAGCGGGGTCCAGCCCATCCACGTCAAATGACACATAGACCGGCGCATCACCCGCGCGCTTGGAAATGATCTGCAAGGCCGCATCAATGCCGTTGCGATGCACCCAAGGGGCGGTCAAAATCTCAAACCCGTGATCGCTGTCATTATAGGTCCGCAGCCCGATTTGCGTGGACTTGCTGACATCAATGATCCCTTCAGCGGCCGCGCGCGCGAACATCGTGCCATGGTCCAACTGCCGCCCATCATCCGCCCAGGTGTCGCAATGGGCATCAAATTGCACCAGGGCGATCGGCCCGTGATGTTTCGCATGCGCCTTGAGCAGCGGGTAAGACACAAAATGGTCGCCGCCAAAGGTCAGCATCTTGCTGCCCGCGCCTAGGATCGCATCGGCATGATCAAAAATCGCACCCGGCACGGTTTCCGGGTGATGCGGATCGACCATGCAATCGCCCGCATCAACCACCGACAAGGTGTCAAACGGATCAAAGCCGAACGGAAAAGCATCAAGCTCTGCCAATTGCACCGAGGCCGCGCGCACTGCGCGCGGGCCCAGACGCGCGCCCGAACGATAGGTCACCGAGGCGTCATAGGGCACGCCGCTGATCGTGACATCCACGCCCGCCAGATCGCGGGTATAGCGCCGCCGCAGGAACGACAGCGCGCCACCATAGGTCATTTCATGCCAACGGCCGGTGTTTTCGGTGCTGCGAAAGGCGAAATCGCCCGACTTTTCCGTCATGTCAAATCCCCTGATCGGTGGTTTTGCCCCGCAATAGAGACTGTTTTATTGCGTCTACCAACTCAGCGCTGGTGATCGGTTCGTTGAGTGTTTCCATCGCGGCGGCAACCCCCTTGGCGTCCAACGGGTTGCCTTTTGTGCGCTGCAACAAGGCGATTTCATACTCCTGGCTGAACTCTGGATGGCCCTGCATCGTCAGCGCGAACCCCGGATACCAAAGCCCTGCATAGTCACAGAACGAATTCCTGGCCACCACCGTGGCACCTTCGGGCGGGCGGATCACCTGATCCTGATGGAACACCGCATAGCGCATCTGATCGGGCTTTTCACCCAGATCCGCCTCAGACCAATTGCGCGGCTCATAGGTATGAATGCCGACCCCCCAACCCTTTTCCGATTTGACCACCGTGCCGCCCAGCGCTTGGGCGATAATCTGATGGCCAAAACAGATGCCCACCATGGGGCGGCCCGCATCGCGGCAGGCGCGGATGAAATTCTCCAGCGGCGGGATCCAGGGATGGTCCTCGTAAACGCCGTCCCTGGAGCCGGTAACAACCCACAAATCCGCCTGATCCGGCGTGTCGGGATGCTCCCCGTCGCGCACCGCCCAGTTTTGAAATCTGCCCCCCAAAGGGGCCAACCAGACCTCCACCATCTTGGAATAGCTGGGAAAATCCGCTGCCAACTCAGCTGGCGGGCCTCCGGTTTCCAATATCCCGATCCGTAATTCCGTCATCACACGATCCTATCTGTCAGCAAGTGCATATCTAAAATAGACCAAAGGCAACAGGGCACGACGAAAGCGGCCCAATTCAAAGCGGCGCGGTGCGGCGCGCACGAACCCAGGCAACGGATGTTTGAGATCACGCCCCAATATCTGCATGGCCAGCGCGTGACCGCAATAACTGCCCATCGCCAGGCCATTGCCGTGATAGGCAAAGCCCGCCCAGGCGTTGTCGAGGCCTTGCATCGGTCCGGCAAAAGGCACCCGCGCGCGCGCCGTACACACCAGGCCAGACCAGAAATACGGCACCTCTACATTAGCCCAGGCCGGAAACATGCGCGCGAAATCGCGGCGTTGTGCCGCCATCGTCGCGGCAAACGCCGCCTGTGTGGCCCGCGTGGCCGCGCGCATTCCAAACAAAAACCGCCCATCGGGCAACAACCTGAAATAATGCAATAAATTGCGGCTATCATAACACATCTGGGTCGAATGAAAGCCCTGCGCATCCCGTTCATCCTGGCTCAGAACCCGTGTCACCATGACGTTGGATTGGGTCGGCAGATAGCGGCTTTTCATCCACCCAGGGCGGTCATCAGCGCTGTAGCCATTGGTGGCCAGGATCATTCTGTCCGCCGACAGCGCACCGGCTTGCGTGCGCAAGTGCCACTGGCGGTTTTCCTGACGGAAGTCCTGCACCGCGCTCTGCCCGAAAATCCGCGCCCCCGCATCCATGGCCGCGCGCCGCAATCCCAAAAGGAACTTCATCGGATGGAGCGCGAACCCGATGGGCAACGTCAGCGCGCCGTGAAATTCCGGCCCATTCAACCCATGGTCCGGCAATTGCTCTTTTGTCAGCACCGACGCGGCCACGCCGTGGCTTTGAGCGAACTCTGCGGCCATCGCCTGCAGGGCCGGCAGGGCCGCCGCGCGATGGGCCAGCATCGTTTCCCCTTCTGAGTGGCGGTCGACGCTCAGCCCATGCGCCGCAATCAGCCCATCCACATGCTCCACAGCCGCGCGTTGCGCCATGCGGTAGCTGTGGGTTTCATCGGCGCCGTAGCGCTTGACCAACTGGGCTTGCGATAGCTTGTCGCCCCCCAGACAGCAAAACCCGCCATTGCGTCCCGACGCACCAAATCCCACATATTCTGCCTCCAGCACAACCACATCCAGACCCGCTTTGGCCAGTGTTAGAGCCGCATTTAGCCCGGTATAGCCGCCCCCGACGACGGCCACATCGCAGCTTGTGTCACCCCCAAGGGGTGGATCATCGGGCAGCGCAAGGCCTTCTGTCCAGAAACACCGGCGGATCGGGTCTGGCCCGTAGGCGGGCGGCTCGTAAAGGCGGCTCGCCGTCATAGCCGTGACAAATAGGCCGCGTATTCGATGGGCGAAATGATGGTGGTCAGCTGATCAATCTCATCGCGGCGAACAGCGGCATAGATATCCCGATATTCGGCCCCCAGAATTTCTGCCGCGATATCAGAGCTGGCAAAACGAGTGACCGCATTTGTCCAGTCATGCTCCAGCGGCGGCGCCGGATCATTCGCGCCCTCATCCAGCATGGCCGGCGGCTCGGCCCGGGCCTTGATCCCCTGCGCAATCCCCCCCAGGACGGCGGCCAACGCCAGATAGGGGTTAACATCGGCCCCGCTGATCCGATGTTCCAGCCGCGCGGCCTTGCCCTGGGTTTCCGGAAGACGCACCGCGGCGGCACGGTTGTCCAGCCCCCAATCGGGCGTCGCGGGCGCAAAGCTGTTGGGCTGAAACCGCCGGTAAGAGTTCATATGTGGGGCAAAAATCGCCTGCATGTCGCGCATCGAGGCCAGCACGCCGGCCACGGCATGGCGCAAAATCGGGCCGACCTGACCATCGGTCTGCGCGGAAAAAACGTTCTCACCCGCCGCGTTCAACAGAGAAACATGCATATGCATGCCATTGCCGGGCTGTTCGGCATAGGGCTTGGCCATGAAGGTGGCCTCCAGCTCATGCTGGGCCACGACCCCGCGCACCGCTCGGCGGAACATCAGCGCGATGTCGGCCGCCGCCAGCACGTCGTCGGTATGGTGGAAATTCACCTCGAACTGGCCCGGCCCATATTCCGCAATCAATGTGTCGGTCGGCAGACCCTGGGCTTCACAGGCATCCAGTATGTCGGTCAGAATGTCGGAATGACGATCGAGCACTTCCAGATCGTAATTCTGCGCATCGGGCAGGCGCTCGGGCGGCATGGGCGGCATATCGGCCTGTTCGCGCTTTTGCACCACGTAGAATTCCAGCTCGGTCGCCACAACCGGGCGAAGGCCCAGTGCCGCCAGAACATCGACGTTGCGGCGCAGCACCTCGCGCGGGGAATAGCTGGCCACCGGCTCGCCCGCGGGGCCCATTTCCACCAGCACCTGCGCAACATTGCCCTCGGCCCAGACCATCGGCTTGAGCGTGCCTGGCACGGGCCGCAATACGCCGTCCGGGTCGCCAACCACGATGCCCAGCCCGGTGCTTTCGACCTCTGATCCCAGAATATTGGGCGCATAGGTGGACAACGGCAACTTGACACCGCCGCCCGTCAACTTGGCAATCTCGCTGCCAGGCAGCCACTTGCCGCGCAGAACCGCGTTCAGATCGCACAGCATCAATTCAACCCGGTCGGGCGTGCCATGGGCCGCGCAATAGGCCTGCCATTCAATGTCAAAATCGCTCATGTGCGGACCGCCTTGTGTAAGTCGCGCTCGCGCTGCAGCGCTGCCCGTTTTGAGATCAGCGACGCCGAAATGACGCCGGTAGCCACAATGCCGATCAAAATCGTCGACAGGGCATTGATTTCCGGGCTGACACCCAAACGGATCGACGACCAGATCTTGATCGGCAATGTCGTGGCGGACGGCCCCGAGGTGAAAGAGGCGATCACCAGATCGTCCAGCGACAGGGTGAAAGCCAGCAACCAGCCCGAGATGACCGCCGGCGCGATCACCGGCAATGTCACCGAGCGAAAGGCATCAAACGGCGTGCAGCCCAGATCCAGCGCCGCCTCTTCCAGTGACCGGTCGAAACTGGCCAGTCGGGACGACACAACCACCGACACATAGCACATCGAAAAGGTCGTATGCGCCAAGACGATTGTGGTCACGCCGCGGTCCAACCCGATGGCAATGAACAGCAGCAGCAACGACAATCCGGTGATCACCTCTGGCATCACCAGCGGCGCATAGATCATGCCTGAAAACAACGTGCGCCCGCGGAACCGCCCGGCGCGCACCAGCACATAGGCCGCCAGCGTGCCCAAGACCGTGGCCAGCGTCGATGAAATCACCGCTACCCGCAGCGTCACCCAGGCCGCATCCAGAAAAGCCTCATTGCGAAACAACTCGCCATACCATTTGGTGCTGAACCCGGCCCAGACCGTCACCAGTTTTGACGCGTTGAAACTGTAGACCACCAAAATGATCATCGGTAGATAGAGAAACGCAAATCCCAGCGTCAGTGACGTCGCGTTGAACCAGGTGAACCGTCTCATCCTTCGGCCTCCCTCTGGCGCTGTTCATTGCGCTGGAACAACACGATCGGCACCACCAGGATCAACAGCAATATGACCGCCACGGCGCTGGCCACGGGCCAATCGCGGTTGGAAAAGAACTCTTCCCACAAAACCTTGCCGATCATCAGTGTCTTGGACCCGCCCAAAAGTGCCGGGATCACAAATTCCCCGATCGCGGGAATGAACACCAAAAAGCAGCCCGCGATCACGCCATTTTTGGAAAGCGGCACTGTTACAAGCCAAAACGCCTGAAAACGGGTGCAGCCCAAATCCTCGGCAGCCTCGTTCAGACTGTCATCCAGCCGCTCAAGCGTGGCGTAGATCGGCAAGATCATGAACGGCAGATAAGTGTATACGATGCCGATATAGACGGCGATATTGGTGTTGAGCAGGATCAGCGGCTCATTGATCAGGCCCAGCCCCAGCAAGAACTGGTTCAGCAGCCCCTCAGTGTTCAATATGCCGACCCAGGCGTAAACCCGGATCAGAAACGAAGTCCAGAATGGCAAGATGATCAGCATCATCAGCGTCGGGCGCCATTCGCCGCTCGCGCGTGACATGCCGTAGGCGATGGGAAATCCCACCAGCAATGTAAAGAAGGTCGAAATCGTCGCGATCCGCAAACTCGAAAGATAGGCCTTCCAATACAGATCATCCGTCGCCAGGAAGGCAAAATTCTCAAAATCCAGCTGCGACACGAAATCGACAAGGGCCGCCCATCCACCCGCCAGATCAAGTTTGGGCACATAGGGCGGAATGGCCACCGCAGTATCCGACAGCGCGATCTTCAGCACGATGCCAAATGGCACCAGAAACAGCGCCAACAGCCAGAAATACGGAATCCCGATCAGCACTATCCGGCGAAAATTCATGACGCACCTTTGCCCGGCAGGATAATGCTGGCCGTATCCGTAAAGGACAGCCAGACCGGGTCTTCCCATGTGAAACTGCGTCGCGCCAGCCGCCGCGTATTCGCCGTCTGCGCCTTGATGATCTGGCCGCCCGGCAATTCGACGTGATAGGTGGACAGATTGCCCAGATAGGCGATGTCCAGCACCTTGCCATGCAGGGCATTGTTCACCCCGTCGGGCTGTTCGGCGGAAATTGAAACCTTCTCGGGCCGGATGGCCAATGCACAAGCGTCGCCCTGGTTCAGATTCTCGTTTTTCGGCCCTATTAGAGCCTGTTTTCCCTCAGCCCAATGCACCATGGCCTGTGCACCGCTTGTCTCATAGCGGCCCTCGATGATGTTCACGTCACCGATGAAATCGGCCACATAGATCGAATTGGGGGTCTCATAGATCCGGTCCGGCGTATCCACCTGCATCAGCTTGCCGTGATCCATCACCGCAACCCGGCTCGCCACGGTCATGGCCTCTTCCTGGTCGTGGGTCACGATCACGAAAGTCGTGCCGGTTTTCTCTTGAATATCCATCAGCTCAAACTGCGTATCCTGGCGCAATTTGGCATCCAGTGCACCCAAAGGCTCATCCAGCAACAGCAGTTTCGGTGCCTTGGCCAGCGAACGCGCCAAGGCCACACGCTGACGTTGACCACCCGAGATTTGATGCGGCTTGCGACGTGCGAATTTCTCAAGCCTGGTCAGGCGCAACATCTCGTTCACACGGTCGCCAATCTGATCCTTGGGCATATCCGAGCGCTTCAGCCCAAAGGCTATATTGTCCCAAACGCTCAGATGCGGAAACAACGCATAGGATTGAAACATCATGTTCACTTCCCGCTTGTTGGGCGGAATGGGGGCAATGTCTTTTCCAGCCAGTTCAATCACGCCCTCGGTGGGCATCTCGAACCCGGCAAGCATGCGCATCAATGTGGTTTTGCCGCAGCCCGAGGGGCCCAACAGCGCAAAGAATTCTTGCGCGTAGATGTCAAGGTTCAGCGCGTCAACAGCAGTGAAATCACCAAAGCGTTTTGTCACATCCTTAAATGTAATCAGAGGCTTGGCGCCCGGATCATTCCAAGGCGCGAATACCTCTTGTGCGTTTTTGTCCGTCATGCCCACCCCAAACAGTGAAGCCGCCCGGCAAAGACGCCGGGCGGCTTGTTGGCCCCAAAGTGATCAGGTGCCGGATTTGATCTTGGTCCACAAACGCGTCACGGTGCGCTGTACACGCGCATCATAAGGCGACGTCGTGTAAAGGTTTTGCAACGTCTCCGCGTCAGGATAGATGGCAGTGTCGCCGATCACGTCTTCGACCAAAAGGGCCTGAGACGCCAGATTGCCATTGGCATAATACACGTAATTCGACGCATCGGCCATGTTCTGGGCATCCAGGATGAAGTTCAGGAATTTATGAGCCCCGTCCGGGTTTGGTGCATCCACCGGAATGGCCATTTGGTCAAACCACATCAAGGCACCCTCTTTGGGTGCATTATAGACAATTTCAACGCCATTGTCGGCTTCGGCTGCGCGGTCGCGCGCCTGCAGGATATCGCCCGACCAGCCGAAGGCCACACAGATATCGCCGTTGGCCAGCGCGTTGATATATTCCGAGCTGTGGAACTTTTTGACATAAGGCGCCACGGCCACGAACACCGCCTCGGCCTTGGCGATCACCTCGGGGTCCTGGCTGTTGGGATCTTCGCCGATGTAATTCAGGGCGGCCGGGATCATTTCAGCTGGCGCGTCCAGGAAATAGACGCCACAGCTGGCCAGTTTCTCCATATTTGCCGGGTCGAATACCAGATCCAGCGAATTGATCGGCGCATCCGGTCCCAAAACTTCTGCCACCTTGCCAAGGTTGGCACCGATGCCGGTCGTGCCCCACATGTAATTGATCGAGTATTCGTTGCCCGGGTCATATTGCTCGGTGCGATCCTTGATCACATCCCACAAATTACCGGCGTTGGACAATTTGTCGAAATCCAGTTTTTGAAAAGCGCCTGCGGAAATCTGGCGCTGCAGGAACGTGCCCGTCGGAACCACGACGTCATAGCCCGACCCACCGGCCAGCATTTTGGTTTCCAGCACTTCGTTGCTGTCGAACACGTCATAGATCAGGTCAATCCCTGTCTCGGCTTCGAATTTGTCCAAAAGCGCTTCGTCAATATAGTCAGACCAGTTGTAGACCCGCACTTCTTCGGCTTGTGCCATTCCAGCCGAGGCCAGAGCGGCAGCCGCCGCCAAGAACAGTGATTTCTTCATTATTTTTTCTCCCTGATTGCCAGAACCGTTGGTCCTGTTGCAAGATTTGATCAAATTATGTGATTCGGCGCAAGCCAATCATCCCATCACCATGATGTTCGCAAAGCCCGCGCGCTTGGTCCAGCCCAAGAATGCGCGACGCAGGGAAAGGCCGATCCGCAATGCCAAATGCCAAAAAGATACCGGAGCATCAGGCGATCTATGGCCAAATTCGTGATGCCATTCTTTTTGGCGAACTGATCCCTGGACAGGCGGTGACCATTCAGGGCCTGGCGGAACTGACCGGCGCCGGCATGACACCCGTGCGCGAGGCGATCCGGCGGCTCACCGCAGAAGGCGCACTTGCCGCACTCGACAACCGGCGTATTGTCGTGCCGCGGCTGACGGTGCCCGAGATCGAGCAACTCAGCATCGCGCGCCAGGCAATTGAGCCAAAACTGGCAGAGTTAGGCACTGTTTCTGCCGATAACCATCTGCTGGCGGATCTGCGCAAGATTGATGGCCAACTCGACCAGGCGATCGCATCCGGCGACGTAAAGGCCTATCTGTTGCTCAACCATCGCTTCCATTTTCGGCTGTACGAACAGTCAGGCGCGACCATTCTATGCCAATTGGCACATTCTCTATGGCTGCGATCTGGGCCGTCCTCTCGGGTGGTGTGCGGGCGGCTTGGCACCCAGAATCTGCCGGATATGCACGATGACATGATGGATGCCATCGCCAGGAATGATCCGGCACGTGCTGGCGCTGCCATGTCCGCCGACATCGCCCAGGGCATGGGCCAGATTCGCGACGCCGCCCAAAGGGCGCAACAGGACAGGCGGGTTGACGCACAAACCCTTGTCAAATAATTTGATCAAAAATACGCGGGACACCCGCGCGGAGGACACGTGCAAGCACCATCAAACACTGACTGGATCAACATGGCACCGGCTGCCCTGGTAGAATATCTCGACGGCAGGCGCCTGGAAGAGGTGGAATGCATCATTCCCGACCTCGCCGGCATGTCGCGCGGCAAGGCGATGCCATCGTATAAGTTCGACCCCGAACAGACCCTGTTCCTGCCGGTATCGCTATTCTATCAGACCATTTCGGGCGAATACGTCGATATGGAGATCGAAAACCAGTGGCTGGAACAGGACATGGTCTTGCGCCCGGACATGTCGACCGCCACAGCCGTGCCCTGGTCTGACGACATTTCCGTGCAGATCATCAATGATCTGGAAACCCGCGACGGCAAGCCCTTGCCCATCGCACCGCGCAACGTGCTCAAGCGGGTCCTGGCCGCCTATGCCAACAAGGGCTGGCGACCGGTCGTGGCGCCTGAACTGGAATTTTACCTGACCAAGCCGAATGTCGACCCGAATGAAGCGATCGAGCCGCCCCTGGGCCGCACGGGCCGCAAGGGCGCCAGCCGCCAGGCCTATTCGATGGTTGCCGTCGATGAATTCGGCGAGGTGATCGACACGATCTACGATTTCGCCGAGGCGCAGGGCCTGCAGATTGACACCGTGATCCAGGAAGGCGGGGCCGGGCAGATCGAGATCAACCTCAACCACGGCGACCCGTTGAACCTGGCAGACCAGGTGTTCTATTTCAAACGCACGATCCGTGAAGCCGCGCTGAAAAAAGGTGTCTTTGCCACCTTCATGGCCAAACCCATCCGCGATGAGCCGGGCAGCGCCATGCACATCCATCAAAGCGTGGTCGATGCCAGAACCGGCGCCAACCTGTTCTCTGCCAAGAACGGCAAGCCCACGCAATTGTTTCACAATTTCATCGGCGGCTCACAGAAGTATCTGATGCAGGCGGTGCCCTTCCTGGCCCCTTATGTGAATTCCTACCGGCGCCTTTCAGCCGAAGGTCACGCCGCGCCGACCAACCTGGAATGGGCCGCGGACAACCGCACTACAGGCATCCGCATTCCCAATTCCGGACCAGAGGCGCGGCGCGTTGAAAACCGTGTAATAGGGTCTGATACCAACCCCTATCTGTCGATCGCGGCCAGCCTTGCCGCCGGCTATCTGGGCATGGTCAAGAAGATCAAGCCGCGCGACGCCGCAGAGGGTGAGGTCTACGACGATTGCGAACAGCTGCCCTTCAGCCAGCGCGGTGCGCTTGAGCTGATGGATGAGGGCGCAGACATGCGCAAGATATTGGGAAAGGAGTTTTGCCAGCTCTATTCCGACATCAAATGGGCCGAGTTGGAAGAGCACCAGCGCGAAATCAGCCCCTGGGAACGCCAACATCTTCTATTGAACGCCTGAGGACAAATCCATGAACCAAATCACCAATCACATGCCGACGGCTGAATTGCAGGCCATCGACGCCGCGCACCACATGCATCCGTTCACCCACAATTCTGATCTCGCCAAAAAGGGCGCGCGGGTGATCACTGCAGCTGACGGGGTGACATTGACCGATAGCAACGGCAAGAAATATCTTGATGCCATGGCCGGGCTTTGGTGCGTCAACATTGGCTATGGCCGCGACGAGATCGCCGAGGTTGCGGCGCGGCAGATGAAGCAACTGCCTTATTACAACACCTTTTTCCAGACCACCCATGTGCCTGCAATCGCGCTGGCCGCCAAGATTGCCGAGCTGGCGCCCGAACGGATGAACCACGTGTTCTTCGCCGGCAGCGGATCAGAAGCAAATGACACCAATATTCGCCTTGTTAGACACTATTGGGCAAGTCTGGGAAAACCGGAAAAGACCGTCATCATCAGCCGCAAGAATGCCTATCATGGCTCGTCCATGGGCTCTGCGTCATTGGGCGGTATGCAGGCGATGCATGCGCAGGGCGGTCTGCCGATTGCCGACATCGTGCATATCGACCAGCCTCATTGGTTTGCCGAGGGCGGCGACAAGAGCCCCGAAGAATTCGGCATTGAGCGCGCCCGCCAGCTAGAGGCCAAGATCGCCGAACTGGGCGAGAACAAGATCGCCGCCTTCATCGCCGAACCGGTGCAGGGCGCGGGCGGCGTCGTGATCCCGCCATCGACCTATTGGCCCGAGATTCAGCGCATCTGTGATCAACATGAGATCCTGCTGATCGCGGATGAGGTGATCTGCGGCTTTGGGCGCACGGCAAATTGGTGGGGATGTGACACATTCAACATCCGCCCCGACATCATGACCATCGCCAAGGGCCTAAGCTCGGGCTATGCGCCGATTGGCGCGTCCATCGTGTCTGACGAGATCGCGAATGTCATTGATCAGACGGAATTCGCGCATGGCTATACTTATTCCGGCCATCCCGTCGCGGCCGCGGTTGCCCTGGAAAACTTGCGCATCATGGAAGAAGAGCGCCTGATCGATCATGCCAGAGACGTGGCGGCCCCCTATCTGGCGCAGAAATGGGCCGAGTTAGGCACACATCCGCTGGTCGGCGAGGCCCGCATCCTGGGGATGTTCGGCGCCCTGCACATGAGCCCCGATCCCGCCGCCAAAGCCAAATTCGCGGCAGGTCCGGGCAAGGCCGGCCTGATCTGTCGGGATCATTGTTTTGAGGGCGGCCTGATCATGCGCCACGTCGACGACCAGATGATCATTTCGCCGCCGCTGATCCTCAACAAAAGTGACATTGACGAATTGGCGGAAAAGGCCTGGAAAGCGCTTGATCTGACCCTGCGTGATCTGAAAGCGGCCGGGCTCTACAAAGCCGCCTGATGGACCTTTTGACCGCCAATGACAGGCCGGGCAGCTACCCGCCCAGCCTGTACGCCGCTCAAAATCCCACCCCTGGCCCGCGGCCAGCGCCCGCCGGAGCGTCGCGCACGGATGTCTGTGTGGTCGGCGGTGGTTATACCGGCTTGTCCACCGCTCTTCATCTGGCCCGGCGCGGCTACAAGGTCACGTTGCTCGAGGCACAGCGTGTCGGCTTTGGCGCCTCCGGGCGCAACGGCGGCCAGGTGGGCGCGGGGCAACGCCTGGATCAGGACGCACTGGAACGAATGGTCGGGCTTGACCACGCCCGCCGGCTGGCCGAGTTGGCCCGAGAAGCTGTTGAACTGGTCAAGGCACTAGCCGCAGAACCGAGCGTCGCCTGTCGGTTTCACCCCGGCATCATCCATGCAGCGCACAAAGCGTCCTTGATGGGCCTTGAACACGACTATGCCGAAAAGTTGCAAAGAGAATATGACTATCCGCATATTTCGACCCTAACGCGGGCGGAAATGCGTGAATTGATTGGCTCGGATGCCTATTTCGGCGGCACTATCGACACGGCCTCCGGGCATCTGGATCCAATGAAATATGCCTTGGGGCTGGCGCGGTTGGCAGAGGCCGAAGGCGTCACCATCCATGAGAATGCGCGCGTCACCCAAATTGACGGCGGGCCAAAAGTGACTGTCAGAACCGACCATGCACAGATTGCCGCGGATAGCGTCGTCCTGGGTTGCAACGGCTATCTTGGCCGCCTGAACAAAAAGGTTGCCGCCCATGTCATGCCGATCAATAATTTCATCGTCGCAACTGCACCCATGAGCCCGCAAGCACAAGAACGGATCATCCGCCACAACCATGCGGTGGCGGATTCGAAATTCGTAATCAACTACTTTCGGTTTTCAGACGATCATCGTTTGATTTTCGGCGGCACCGAAAGCTATGGCTACAGATTTCCTCGTGACATCGCCGCCAAGGTCCGCAAGCCGTTGCGGCAGATCTTTCCGCAACTGGCGGATGTGCAGATCGACCATGCCTGGGGCGGATCGTTGGGCATTACCATGAACCGCATGCCGCATTTTGAACGGTCGAGTGGCAATATCCTGTCCATGTCGGGCTTTTCAGGCCACGGCGTCGCGATGGCGACATTGGCGGGCCAGTTGGGCGCCGAAGCCATTGCCGGCCAGACAGAACGCTTTGATGTCATGGCCCGCGTTCCCACCCCCAGCTTTCCCGGCGGCACCCTGCTGCGCTCGCCACTGCTGGTGTTGGGGATGCTGTGGTTCTCGTTGCGCGACCGGCTTTAACCGGCGGCTCTTGGCAACACCTGTGAGAATCCGGTGCCGATATAGCTGGCAGCAATCGCGGTGATGCGGGCGCGCTCGGCAGGCGGGCTATTGGCGTTCCAGGCCGATTGGGCCACACCCAGTATGCGCGGCCAGATCATCGTGGCAATTTCATGGTCGGCGGTGGTGAATTCACCCCAGAAACACCCCTGCACACCCAGTATTTTGCTGGAATAGTCTCTGATCTCGGGCGGAATTGGTGCCCATTCGGTCGTTTGTTCCAAGGGCAGATAGGCGGCCCAATTGGCCCCCCAATCATCTGGATTATCGCTGTGTGCCATGTCCAGATAGGCGTGTTGTGCAGGACACATGACAATGTCATAGCCGCGTTTGACCGCCTCGATCCCGGCACCCTGGCCGGTCCAGCTGAACAACAACGCGCCATTGCCGATACCGCCATTCTTGCCGCGCGCGGCCTCTTCCCAGGCGGCGGGTCTTTTGCCCATGCTCACCACTTGGCGAGCCAGACGTTCCATCATCCAGCCCTGCAGATCATCGGTGGTTTCCAACCCGTGTTCGGAACGCAATTGCGCAGCTGCCGGCGAGCCGGCCCAAGTGTCGTCGGGCAGCTCATCACAGCCCAAATGCATGTATTCAAAAGGAAATATATGCGCCAACTCCGTGATGATGGCTTCTGTCACATCCCATGTCTTGTCCATCGCAGGGTTGATCGAGTTTTGCGCATAGCCCTGCACGGAATGCTCCGCACCGTTGTCTGCCGGGTCGCGCAAGCCGTCAATCGCGGCGTTGATGGCCAGGGCATGGGCCGGAAATTCGACCTCTGGCATGATGTCGATGTGCAACCCGCGCGCGTGGCTGATCAATTCTTGGACAAACTCCTGCGAATAGCTGCCGCCCGCCTCGATGCCGCCCCCGAACAGGCCCGGCAACATGTGCCCTTCACCGCGCAGCCGGGTTTTTTGCCAAAGATCCGGCAGGGTTTTCAGCTCCAGGCGAAACGCCTCATCATCGGCGAAATGCCAGTGAAAGCGGTTCATCTTCATCAACGCCATCAGGTCCAGATAGGCAATCAGCGTGTCTGGCTGAAAGAAATGCCGCGCGCAATCCAGATGCATCCCGCGCCAGCCAAAGGACGGCCCGTCGCTGATTTCCGCAAGTGGAATGTCGCCGCGATGCGTGCGCAGCAGATGCAGCAAGCTGATCGCCCCGTAAAACACGCCCCGGGCGTCACCTGCCTGCAAATGCACCGCGTTTTCCCCTATGGAAATCTCATGATGTTCAGGCGCCATCGCGGGATCAGTTTCCGCGTGCACTGGCAGGCCGCCGTCGCTCAGGAAGGGCCCCAGCCCGTTGCGACGGGCCAGACTATCTACCGCTAGAAATTCTGGGTGATCGCTGGAAAAGCCCTCAATAGAGACTGTTTTCGCGCCGGTTCTACTGCGTTTTGGCGGCGGGCCGAGGCGTAAATTGGGCAGCTTCACATCCGAGGGCGGTTGCCATTCCGGCGCCCCGGACGGGCCGACGGGCAGTGCAGTGACGCCACCTGCATGGCGCAAATACGGCCCCAGCGGCAGCCAGGCACGATTGGCGGGAACGTGGCGGGCGATGGCATGTTCCAACACCAGCTCCACCGCGGCACCCTCGGCCAGATCACCGAGTGCGATTTCCCCATATCCGCCCAGGGACCGGATCATCGTGCCACCCGATACAACACGAAACGGCGCCATGAGCGAAAAGCATAACACCACATCGCCCAGTGCTGCGGGCACCGCCAAACGGGCATGAATACGATTGTCGTGAATCGAGCAGTCAAATTCCGGGGTCATCGGCCCACCTCGATGCGCAATTCAGACACAAAGTCATAAAGATCGGGCCGATACAGCCCGCGCGTATATTCAATCGGACGCCCTGTGCCCAGATAGCCCGTGCGCTTGATGTCCAGCACTGCGGCCCCCTGCGCCATGCCCAATTGGCGCGCATTCGCGGCGTTCAGACTGGCAGC
>Ga0316205_10001276_pt1 | contig 33676 bp, 58 predicted proteins | sample 3monthpyrite_MG_FD_204941 | JGI IMG/M metagenome (GOLD analysis project Ga0316205, IMG submission 204941) | Microbial mat bacterial communities from mineral coupon in-situ incubated in ocean water Damariscotta River, Maine, United States -... | ecosystem: Environmental > Aquatic > Marine >...
TCAGCAGGTGGTAAAGAAGCATCTAAAGAAGAAGTAGAAGCTATACTAAACGATATCAAGAATAACAGCTCAGTAAAACTTATCCCCAAAGGTACTGGTAAATACTACATTAAATATGGTGCAGGTTATATAGGGAATAGAGATGGAACTAACTTTATATTAGAGTATAAGGAATAGCTATGGATTATGTAAATACAGAAGATCATGAAAATACAGGAAGCAAGACACGCTTTAACTTAGCCGATATAGGCTCACAAAGTTTTGGCGAGTCTGTATCTTTAGCATTTAAGAACTTTGCATCTACTGATTTATCTACATCTGGAATGAACTATAGAACTGATATCTTTAATGAGCAAGTAGATACAGCTATAAAAAGTGTAGATACACCATCTACAATGAAAGAGTCTTTAGACTTTTACAAGAAGAACTACTATACACCAAGTGTAAGCAAACTAATACATCATGTAGATAGTGGTAGCATCTATAAAGATGATGCAGGTGAATACCAAGGTAAAACACCTTTTGCTAGAAGCTTAATCGATAGTGATAGATACGCTTTAGATAGTGTGTTTAACTACAACGATACAGCAACAAACAACGCTTTTAAAACACAAGACGAAATAAACGAAGAAGCTAAAGTACAATCTAAAGAAGATTTTCTATCTACTCAAAGAAAGCTAGAGAACACAGAAGGCTTTATGAATGGTGTAGCTAAGATGGCAGGTACTATGGGTGCAGCTATGACTGACCCACTTATACTAGCAACACTACCTCTAGGTGGAACTGTTAAGATGACTGGTACAGGTTTAGCGGCAGTAACTAAGACAGCAGGTGTTGCTGCACTACAAGAAGCTAAGATCGCAGCACTAGCAGAAGTTCCCATCCAGTTATCTGTATATGATTGGAAAAAAGAAATAGGTATAGATTATACTGTATACGATGCAATTATCAATGGTACTATAGGAATAGCATCAGCAGGTATTTTACGTGCAGGGGGTAGTGCTTTTATCGATGTAACTCCTACTGTACTATCTAAGTTTAAAAAACAAGCACAAGTAAAAGGTGATGTTGAAACAGTAGACATTATCGATGACTATGTAGCTATGAACAAAAGAAAAGCAGTAGACAACCCAGAAGAACATATAGAGATAATGAACGAAACTAGACGTGCTATAGAAGAAAATGATGTAGTAGATATTGCAGATGCTATCAGACGGTCAGAGAGCCAAAACAATATGGGTAAGCAACTTGAAGAAATGAACATAGCAGCTAAAGCAACTGAACGACCAGACGAAGTGACTGTACGTGATTTAATGGATGGTGCTGCAAATAGACCTCTAAACGATGTAAACCAAAAACCTATGCAGATGCAAAAGACAGGTACAGATGATATGCCTGTAGTTGAAAAAGAAGTAACTAAAGCAAAGCCTGTTAAAAAAGAACCTACTTTAGAAGTAAAAACACAGCAACATGATCAACTAGAAAAGATGCAACTAGAAAAAGAAGGTCGTAGTGATTATGTAGATGCCAAGTATCAAGAAGCAGATGAGTTTCTAAAAGCACTAGAAGATGATATAATATTACCAGAAAAAGTTATAGATGAAGATGGTAACGCAGTAATGAAAGCAACTAGCTTTAAAGAAGATATCGGTAGACTCACAGATGATGAGAACACCATTAATAAAATGTGGGAATGTGCAATATGAGTAAAAACTTAATAGATTGTGTTAATACAGCTATAAAAGATGGTTCACTTAGTAAAGAAGCAGGTGAAGATATCAAAGATTTTTACCAACGTGAGCTTACAGACAAAGGCAGAACAAAGCAAGAAGCAGCCAAAGAAGCTTTAGCTAATGCAGACTATGAAACTAAACGCAAAAAATTTAATAAAGTATTACAAGCACAAACACTACAAAAGATGGAAACACATATAGACAACTATATGAAGAACACAGCAGATGCTACTTATAAGATGGCTATGGATTCACTTATGACTAAAGACCCTAGATTTGGAACTAAGCATACTTCTAATGTAGAGAGTAGAGCAGATGCTATTAACGGTATGGTAGCTGCTAAGTTTACTGATGCTATGGACGATATGCGTTCTAAGATGGGTGGATTTAAACAAGATACTAAGATGGGTGATGATGTTATACGTGAAATCTTCGGTACAGATAGTGGTAGTCCTAAAGCAAAACTATATTCTAAAGCATGGGCTGATGTAGCAGAAGAACTAAGACAACTATTTAATGGTGCAGGTGGTGCTATCGGTAAGTTGTCAGATTGGGGTATGCCACAACGACACGACCAGTTCAAAATATCACGTGTAAGCTTTGATGATTGGAATGCTAAAATAAGTGACTATCTAGACTTTGATAAGATGGGTGTAGCACCTAAAGATAGACTAGAGTATATGCAGTATGTACATGATACTATCGTTACAGGTGGTCTAAACAAGCTAGAAGTAGGTAAGCTACCTAAAGGTATATCTTCTGCTAAAGCAAACGCTCACAGAGAGCATAGAACACTATTTTTTAAAGATGGTGATAGTTGGTTAAAGTATCAAAAAGAATTTGGTACAGGTGATGCGTATAATGCTATGACTGATCACATAAGAAGTATGAGTATGGATATATCTTTAATGGAGATATTCGGACCTAACCCACAAAAGAACTTTGACTACTTAATAGATGTAGGTAAAAAAGATCATGGTATGGGTAACATAGATATAAGCATGAGAGAGTCCATATTTAATGTAGTAAGCGGTAAAGTAGATAATACTGCGATGCTTACTAAAAAGGACTTTTGGGCTACTGTTACACTAGGTGGTATTCGTAGTTTAAACGTACTTACTATGCTAGGATCTGCTACTATCTCAGCTATCGGTGATGGTGCGTCTATCTTTATGAACGCAGGTGTTAATAACATGAGTGGAACTAAGATGTTCTTAAAAGGCTTAAGAAATCTAGGTCAACAAGACAGAATAAAAACAGCTTCGATGATGGGTATTGTAGCAGATGGGTGGAACGGTAGTATCACGTCACGTTATAGTGAGTTAGCTATAGGTAAATCTAGCGAATGGGCTGAAAGACTGTTACGTGTTAGTGGTCTAAACTTATGGACTGATGCACACCGTAAAGCTTTTAGCATGGAACTCATGGGTAAGATGGACGTAGAGGTTAAAAAAGGGTGGGATAATATAGATAAAGGCTTTAAAAAGACACTAGAAAATAATGGTTTTTCTAAAGATGACTTTGATCTACTTAAACAAGCAGAATCATTTACTGCACGTGGTGAAGATTTTGTATCTATTGAAAACATATCACAGCTACACAATAAAGTAAAAGGTGTTACCCCTGTACAATCAAGAGAATTATCACTTAAGATATTAGAGTTTACTAAGAATGAAACAGACATTGCAGTTATCACACCAGATGCAACTACTAGAGCTATTACTACAGGTGGTAGAGAAAAAGGAACTTTACAAGGTGAGGGTATCAGGTCGTTAATGCAATTTAAATCGTTTCCTATTGCAGTTATGTTAGCTCACTATAGACGTATGATGAGTATAGACAACGCTATGGGTAAAACAGCATACACTGCTAAGTTTATGACACTAGGTTTAATATTTGGTGGTGTCGCTTTATGGGCTAATGATATCATCAAGGGTAAAGACCCACAGAAGATAGATGAAGGTTTTGCAGTAAGAGCATTACTTAAGAGTGGTGGTGCAGGTTTATTTGGTGACTTTATCCTACAAGATCAAAACAGATTCGGTGGCGATATCGTAGACACTATAGCAGGCCCTACTTTTAGCAGATTAAAAGACTTATCAAAACTTATAAGTAAGGGAGTCTATAAAAAGATAGAAGGCGAAGATAGTAACTTTCTAGCAGAGTTAGCTAAGTATGGAAAGTCCGTAACTCCTGCACAAAATCTATGGTACATACGTGCCATATTAGAACGTGCTATCTTTGATGAGGTTAGAAACTTAGCCGACCCTATGTATAAGGTAAGGAAAATGAGAAGGCAAGCAAAAGAGCAAGCAGAAACAGGTAACGACTTCTACTGGGGTATTGGTGAAACTTTACCTAGTCGTAGTCCTAAATTTAACGTATTGGAGAAATAATGGCATTTAACACAACAGAAGGTAGAGCTGAGTATTTAGCAAGCTCAGGACAAACAGTTTTTTCCTTTAACTTTAGGATATTCAAAACATCAGACGTACTAGTCTATAAAACTACTAATGGTATAGAACCTAATGAAGAAGATGATTTACTAACAGAGACTACTGATTACACAGTAACTATAGATGGTGCAAACGGTGGTTTTATCACTTTAACTACAGGTGCAGTAACAGATGATGCGGTAACTATACAACGTAGTCTAGAAATTAATCGTCTTATCGAGTACCAAGAAAGAGGGGACTTAACAGCATCTAACCTTAATGATGATCAAGAGTATCAAACATACCTTATTGCAGATCAAGGTGATAAAGAGAGTCGCTCTCTTGTTTTTGATAAAGCAGCACAAAATGTAGATGGTACTGTGCCTGCACCAGTTGCACTTAATTTCCTCCAATGGAACAGTAATGGTACAAGATTACAAAATGTAAACTCTTTACAGATGGATGGTTTTATTTGGACTGCTGCAGAAGTTTATACTCAAACAGAAATAGATGTGTTATTAGATTTAAAAGCGGACCAAGATACTACTTATACTAAGTCAGAAGTAGATTTACTAGTAGGCACAAAAGTTAGACAAACTGTAAATGTATCCACAGTAGATGCCAATGGATATCCAGACTTCATTTCAATAGGTACTGGACTAGCAGTAGATATTGCAGCTACTACAATACCATTATCTATTAATGCTTCTGGTGGTTTATCGTCTAATGATAGATTAGGTACTTTATCCGCTGATACTTCTATAGCAGGGCTAACTGCAAGCGATACAAATTATCTCTATGCGGATATTGACTCTTTAGGAGCAGTGACGTTAGGTCATACCATACTTGAACCTGTTTACCAATTTGGAGGAACTTATTCGATAGTATTAGATCAAGCTACTTTCAATACCTCAGAAATGACAATGAAAGTAGGAGATGGAGCAACAGCTAATCAAGCTTACAGAGTGTTTATAGGTGAAGCTGTAACAGATGCAACAACAGTTACAAGTGTTGTTAATTATGCTTTAAATGGTCTATATGATAGTGGTTGGACACCAACACTACCAAACATTGGTGTAGCTGTTTCTAAGAACCATAATGTAGGTACTTATGATATATCATCTATTTTTAAAGTGCAATGCCTAGTGGCTGAGTTTGGTTATTCTATAGGCGATATTGTGTATGCATCAGGAAGTTCTGCAAGTGCTATTCCAACAAATATATATGAAGGAAAAAATACTGTTGGATTGACAGTAAACGCAGCAGGTAGATTATCAGCTCAAAACAAGACTACAGGAACAAATGCTTTATTAACATTAGCAAGTTGGTCTTATAAATTTATATCTAAAAGGAATTTTTAATGTTTACAAGTGATAATGGGTTAACATTTTATGTAGGTGATATGCAAGCAGGTGATAGAGAAGCCACACAAGACGAAATAAATTCTAAGCTAATGAAAGAAGCATATTTTGATATCGAAGTAGCTATATATAAGCTACTAGATGAAACAGCCCTTTCATTTGGGTTCAAAAGCCCTTATCCTATGGATAGAGCAGCAGGTTATAAAGGTAGTGCAATCCTTAAGTATGCCACTTTTGCAACAACCCTAACAGATTGGAGAGATTTAATATTTAATTATGTAGAAGCACAGGAGCAAGAGATACTGATCGGTAATCGTCCTATGCCAACAGTTGATGAAATGTTAGCAGAGTTAGCACTAAACTTTCCTACACCAATAAAGCCTTAAAAGAATTACTATGTAAAGTTTAATGTATGTGGAAGATCATTATCTTTTACATACTTATCATAGGCTATAGCACCATCTTTCGCTATTTTAAAATATCCTATCCATTTATATTTTCCATTTACTCCAACTTGAACAGAAAATTTGTGATGTTTTTTTGAGTAACTTACACCTCTATATCCACTTGTATTATTGGATCTAATTTTCCTTGTATTCGAGCTTTGAACATTTTGCGTAGTATACCTACAATTTTTAGGCTCGTAATTCCCATCATTGTCTATTCTATCTATCGATAACCCACTTTCATATCCATTTTCTAAAGACCATTTTATGAATAATTCAGGAGAATTAATCCACTCATCACAAATAACTATACCTCTACCACCATAACTATCATAATGTTTATTATTTTCATTTAAGCATCTTCCTTTAATAGACTTCCATACTTTATATATGTCAGTATGAGAAAACCCGTGTTTACGTAATTGGCTCTTTCTTAACGTAGAAAATTGACATCCACAGCTTTTCTGAACCTTAATGCTATCAAAAGAGCATTTAAAATGAGATTCACAGAAAGGACATTCATATATTCCAAATCTTCTTTTCCTATTACTTGTTAATTTTGGGAAGATAGTTCCTAAATCTCTAATTAGCTTCATTGTAATATCCTTATATGATATAAAGATACAGCACTTTAATTTCAAGTGCTTGTAGGTCTTACCATTTCACTGGTTTTATAGTATAATAATACCATAATTAAATCAGGAGTCCAAATGAGAACAGTTTATAAGATATTATTTTTCCCTATAGGGTTTATGTATATGTTTGTAGTATCACTACATATCATGCCTCTACTTTATGCTAGAAATCGTATGGGCTACCCAGCCTTTATTATCATGTGGCTTGTTTATCTAGCTATGGCAATCATGTTTTTTTGGAATAAGCAGATCATGAGCAACTTAAACATGATTAATCGTGTAGCTAATACGTTCATGGGATATGATGGGTTCAAGACTGTATCTAGTGAGTTAGGACGAAGAATAGATAATAATGAAGCATCATGGATAGCCTGTTTGCATTGTCGTATATTAGCCATTTATGACAAACGTATGTATCACTGTTCTACAAAGGCTACAAGATTATTCTAAGTGATTATGCTCTATTCATACCTATACAGATGGTTTTAATAACATTTATCATCGTAGCTTATGTTATAATGACTAAAACAAAGGCTGAAAATGAAGAAAGTAATTAAAAGTATATGGAATAGTTTCAAGACTAAGCCACTAAAGTTTGGCTTAGGTATGTTATTGGCATCTTTGTCTTTATATATGTTTTTTGGTAACATTAAATTTAAAGCATCTTATGATGATGTTAAAGTAGAGATTGCAACGGACTCAAAATAATGGAACTAAGAAGTGGTGTGTTTGTAAACTTTATTATGTCGGGAAGATGTAAAACAAAAGAAGATTACGCACACCTAAAAGAAGTAAACCCTTATCCTCCTAGATTTGGTAGAAATTGGTGGACTTGGAAACCATTATTAAAGACAAATTTTAGGCTAAAGAAAGACACTATAACCTTATTCCAATTTACTTGGTTTTGTTTCACTCTCGACTATACAGATTTCAATAAGGCAAGAAAGTTATGTTAAAACTACTATTTCAACACAACTTAATACCATACCTACTTATAGTAGTATTTGCTTTTTACTTCATGTATGATAAATATACAGACTATAAAAACCTATCAGAGAAACAAGCCTCAGAACTCATAGGAGCATACGAAGCTATGGCATCTATACAGTTAGCTAATGAAGCACGTTTAAGTGCCTTAGAGGGTGCAAGAATAAGCAAGTGGAAGGAAGGACACAATGAAGGCAAGTATTAGCATTTTAGTTGTACTTATGTTTTCAGGCTGTTATACTCCTATGCCTAAAGTAAAGATGAAAGAGTACGACCCTTTATTGGTATCTTTTAACTATAACTCATCTGAAAATAAAGTATCTATCAAGCCTTCAATGTTTGAAAACATATTAGAAAGACTTATAAATTTAAGAACAGATAATAATATTTGTGCTTCAACAGTAAATAAACATACCTTAGTTAAATAAGTATGCTATAATAAATAAATTAAAAAACTAAGGCTATTCATGCGTTCTACTATAGAAGATGATAACATTCCTGATCCTAACGCTTTTCTATTTAATGATGATGGTCATGTAACACCTCAACTATTAGTATCTTTCATGGGTAACATGAGTAGAAGTATTGGTAGTGTAAGTGAAGCATTAGTTCATAACACAAAGCGAATGGACATATTTCAAGACAGTTTAGAAAAACTTGTAGAAGCAGAGATAGATAGAAAACTAGCTCACCAAGAAACGATGCAAAACGTATCTAGGATAGATAGTAGAATTAATGATAGAAGAGATGAGAACGTAGAAACCAAACTAATAGCAAATAAAGCTCATTCAAGGATTGATGAACTTGAAAGAGGTATGACATTAGCTTGCAAAGAAAAGACTACAGAGCATACTGAGTACACAGATAACGCATTAAAAAAATCATTTAATACGATATATGTAGTTACTGGTGCAGTTTGGGTTATATCAGCATTTCTTATAACTATCATATTAAACCAAAATGCAACATCAACACAAGATGTGAAAAATACAATCAAGTCATTAAGTGATGATGTTAAAGTCAATACACTAAACATATCTAAAACATATCAAACACTAAAACTTTCAATAGGTGGTAAACAATGAGATTTTTTCAAGATTACGAACGTCAATGTAAATGCTGTGGAGAAGTAGTTAACAATCCAGTGCTAGAAGAAATGATAGATAAAGCCAGACGTTTAGCAGGGATACCTTTTATCGTTACATCATGGTATAGATGCGAAGATCACAACATAGAAGTAGGTGGTAGCCCTACATCGTCACACGTAACAGGCAAAGCTATCGATATCCAATATAAGAATAGCGTAGACCTATTTAAGATAGTTAAAGCTCTAATTGGTGCAGGTTTTACACGTATAGGCATTAACCACTCAAAGAAGTTTGTTCATACGGATATTGATATGAATAAGATACAGGACGTTATTTTCACTTATTAAATATATACTCATGAAACTTATACACAAACTCCTCTTGTCTTTGTTTCTTTAGTGATAACCTGCGCTCTCTCATAACACGTATATCATCGCTAATAGGCTCATAGTTACGTGCTATAAAGTTTCTGGGTCGATCAGTCATACCCAAACACAGTCTACAAGATACCTTACTACTATAGAAGCACTCTTTATCTTTAATAGTGTCGCAGGTTTTACAGTATCTTTTCCCGTCCATTATAAATCCATAATTAGAACCACTTCTACCATGATACTTATTTTTTAAAGTACGTTGGCTAGTATTAAAACATTCTCTACAACTAGCTTTTATCGAACCATTGTTATTTTTCCCGTATGCTTCAAACTTATTTTTACTTTCACCACAAGTCAAGCAGTTCTGATATGTTATAACTCCATCTTCAACATAAGCTTTATGTTCTTCATGCTGTATACATTGTCTACAAGTGAGATTACCTTTTTTAAATGCCATAAAACCTTTTAAGGTATTACAGCTATTACACTTTCTTTTACTATACTCCATATTAAGCCCACACCATATTATCCCACTTATCTACAAACTTTCGTTGATCTTCTTTAGATAACACTTTAGTAACACCTATACGCTTAATACTCATGGAGTCTTTAACATAACTCTTTCTTCTATATTCTCTATTGTATTTCTTTTGGCACCCGTGACAAACAGATGGATATAATCCGTTTATTTTAACCCTCACATAAGTGGTAAATACATTTGTTTTCTTCTCACATTTAGTACAAGTTCTATACCATACAGTACAGCCCTCTTCCCATTGCTTTAATCGTTTCTCAGTATAACAAATAGAACACATATCATCATCATATCTATATGACTTTTTGATTTTGCCTATACCACAACCTTTACATGGTTTCATCTGTTACTCTTTAAAAAATCTTCTATCATTCTTGCATCATCTATAGACATTTTTCCACTTGGTGTTACACGTTTATTATACTTTTCAGTGTGGCATTTCTTACATATTGATCTAATACCACTATGACTAGATTTATTAACAACAAATTCGTGTACTTTTTTTGTTTTTTTACAATGTATACATTCTTTTAGCTTCATCTTTCAACCTCCTACAGTTTACTTACTATTATCTAACCATAATTGCAATAGTGCTTTAATGGTAATGCCTTTTTTTAATGCTTCCATCTTAATATCTTTATGTAGTTTTGAACTTACTACAAGGTGTTTTTCATCTTTATTAATTGCCATTTATATATACCTTTCATATTTAATTTATGTAGTATTGTAACCTTAGTTACCTTAAGAAAGTATAAAGGTAAGTCGCGTTACAATACACCATCAACCAATTAGGAGGTATGATATGAGTAAAGATAAAGAAATGACAGCGAGTGAGCTGTTTATGTATCACTTTGGAGGTGCTTCATGTTAGATAAACAAAGAGAGTTATTAGTAAGACCATTTAAAGAAAATGAAGTAGAGTGGCGAATACAATCATCAGGTGCTAGTGCTGATGGTAAAGTATGGGCGTTAGCTTTATGTTATGTAACCAATAGAGCTATTATGAATAGACTTGATGAAGTTTTCGGTATAGGAGGTTGGCAGAATGAGTTTAAGCCTACTCCAATGATGGGCGGTACTCTTTGTGGTATCAGTGTTAAGTTCGATGGCGAATGGGTTACTAAATGGGACGGGTCAGAAGATACAGCAGTAGAAGCTACCAAGGGCGGTCTTAGCTCATCTATGAAACGTACAGCAGTACAATGGGGGATAGGTCGTTATCTATACTCTTTAGATGTTTCGTTTGTTCAAAACTTTGATAAAAAAACAGCAACATCTATTAAAGCTTTTATTGCAGGGAATAGTAAATCTAACTACTGTAAACAAAATATTACTTTTCACTGGGAGTTACCACAGCTACCAAACTTTGCTTTGCCTATTGAACACTCACAGCTTAAAGTTATCAGAGAAACAGCTTTAGCTACTGGGTCACATATTGAGGACGTAGAAGCGTTCTATGAAGTAACAAGCCTTGCAAACTTAACTAAAGAAGATGGTGTTACAATTATCCAACAGTTAAGCAAAAAGCCAAAGCTAGATGAAGAAGCGTTAGAGTTATTTAAAAAAGAACTTGAAAAGGATAAATAGATGAATACTTTTGAGATCACAAAACAATTAGCAGAAATCAGAGCAGTTGCAGAGTTAGAACAGTTTGACGAAGAAACAGGGGAACTGATTGATAACTCAGCAGAATTAAAAGAGAGCTTAGATGCTCTTGGTGCTAAACGCGATACAAAGTTAAAAGGTATCGAGTATATTAAGCGTGAATACATCTCTATTAACAGCACGATAGATGATGAGATCAAACGTCTTAAAGAACGTAAAGCTAAGTTTGTTAAAAAAGTTGATAGTCTATCAGGCTTACAAGAATATCTATTAGGTGGCGAAAAAGTAGAAACTGATCTATTTACTTTTAGCTTTAGAAAGTCAACAAGCGTTAACGTAGATGATGTTGAGTTAGCTACTTTAAAAGGTAAGTTTGTAGATGAGAAAACAACATGGACTATTAAGAAAGCAGAAATTAAAAAAGCTATTAAAGATGGTGAAGTAGTAGAAGGTGCTTACTTAGAAGATAAATATAATCTACAGGTAAAGTAATGGATACTAGAAGCCTAAACCAACTAAGTTTATACCATGCTTACTTAAAACAACTATGGGAGCATGGCACAATAAAAATAGACTTAATAACACACGTTTGGGAGGGAGATTTAAAACAGTACGTAATAGAAAATTATAAGCATTTAGAAACAAATGCAGAACACAAAAGCGTAGGTAGGTATCTATTAAAGATGATGGATACAGAACTACCAACACGTAACCCGATCACAAGTTCTAACATGAATAAAAATCATTTTGATAAAGCGTTCATGGAAGATTTAACACAGCATATAAGTTTCTTACGAGAACAGCTTATATACAATAATATTGAACCGTATAACGGATAAGGAAAAGAAGATGATTACATGGAGTTTATGGGTAGTTTTAGTATGGTGGGCAAAACTTAGTGCTGATTTGCTTAGTGCTTATTTTAGTTGTAAAGATATTAATGTAAGCAATACTTTAGTAAATATAGTTGTTGTACCTGCCCCATTTATATTGTTAGATTATTTAATTTAAAGGGAACCAATGTTCGGATACATAGACAAAGAACAAAACACTTACACGTTCGATACACTTAAAAGAGCTATCGACACTAAAGCAAGTTGTAACCAATGTAGTACAATTATGTACAAACCAACACTAGCAGAATTGTTAGTTATTTTAAAAGGGTAAAAATGTTAGCTAAAGTAAATGGTCTATTTAGACTCACAAGAGATGCGGAACTTATTTATGGCAATAGTGGTACAGCTATTTTAAAACTAGGATTAGCGTGTAGCGAGAAGTTTAAAGACAAAGAAACACAACTATTTTTAGATGCTGTAGCATTTGGAAAGGCAGCGGAGATATTAAATCAACACGCTGGGTCTAAAGGTACTCAACTATTTCTAAGTGGTAAACTTGAAACGCAATCATGGCAAGATCAACAAGGACAAAAGAAGTCAAAAGTATCTATGACTATCGAAAGCTTTGAATTTGTAGGTGGCAAGAATCAGAACCAACAACCAACAGCACAACCACAACAAAACTATCAAGAGTTGTCACAACCAACACCAACCGAACAAGGTCAAGGTCAGCAAGGGTTACCACCTATGTATGATGCAGAGATGGAAAATATTCCTTTCTGATTTGCATTTAAATATAAATAAGGTATAATGTATCTAAGGTTTCATAGCTACTCCAGACAAAAGACTGAGGTATACTAAAAACCCCACTCCTTTATAACCTCCTATAGAATTTATCGCCTTGCATATACAGGGCGATTCTTTAAGAGTAGATAATTACTTTAAGGTGTCTAAGCCATTGGGGAACTTTCCCCTCTCATTAGGTAGCTTAAAGTAACTATATTTTAGTACGAATGACTTAGACACCATTCCTTATACTTTAAATTAAAATTGTCGAAAGTAATGCGATGAGTAACACACCACAAACAAAACGTATCCTAGAGGACTTACTGGCAGGTATACACGTTAACATGCTAGAAAACGTACAACGCTATGGAACTTCATGCCGTAGCCGTATAAGCGAACTAAGAGCAGCAGGTTATCCAATACAGGATAAATACATAGATAAGTACAAGGTTTACTTTTTACCTAATACTTATTTAGAATCATTGAAGGGGAAGTGATGGTAGAGTTTATGGAAAATGGAAATGGAGAGTTTAAGACAACAGTTTCAAAAGGTAACGCTACTAATATATCAAGTATGTTAAAAGAAAAAGGATTTAAAATAGAATATGATTTTAGTGTTCAATCTTATGGTGGTAATACTGAAGTAATCTTTTATAATATTGAATGTAAAAAAGTATGTGAGGAAGTAGTGAATGCCTAAAAAGATTATATTGCACCTTTGTGCAGACTTAGGTAGTGATAGCAGATACTACCAACTAGATAATGATTACGAAGTTATTATGATTGGTGAAGAAATAGGTGTAGAAAATTACATACCACCTGATAACGTGCATGGGGTTATTGCTAACCCTGTATGTACTGAATTTTCAACTGCTAAATGCTTTACTCATGTAGGTGACTTAGAAAAAGGTATGGAATTAGTTAATCATTGTATGAGAATAATTAAAGAGTGTAACCCTGAATGGTGGGTAATAGAAAACCCTGCTACTGGTAGATTAAAAGAAAAAATAGGGAAACCGAAAGCTACATATCAGCCATACGACTATGGAAGCCCTTGGACTAAAAAAACAGCATTATGGGGAGAGTTCAAAATGCCAAATAAAACTCATACATGGGAAACGTGCAAGAAGATAGATGAACTTTATATAAGACCAGGGCGAAAAAAACCAGGTTTAGTTTATCTTCATAAGTCAGCTGCGGAGTTGATACCAGAGTTTGAATTTGCAAGAGAGTACATAAAATGTGATGCAGATATAAGATCAATGTGTAGTCAAGGTTTTGCTAAAGCATTTTACGAAGAAAACAAATAACCTTAAGCTATTATACTTCTTTAATGAGGTATAATACTTACAAGGTAAATGCTTGAGTAAGATTATGTTAGCGACATAACGCCTTGTTTACGAGCAATTAATAAAGTCCTCTTTGGTGCAACTACTGGCGTGGCATCGCCTTAGAGAGCTTTATTAAGTGCTTAATGTTATAAGTCCACGCCAACTTCTTATAACCTCCACTTTAACACTTAAAATCAAACACTGGCAACGAAAGATTTATTATGGCTGAACGTAGAATGTTCTCTAAGAAGATTACTGAAAGTGCAAGGTTTATTAAAATGCCTACTGATACACAGGCTTTATACTTCCATTTAGGAATAAGAGCAGATGATGATGGCATAGTAGAAGCTTTTACTGTTATGAGGCTTGTAGGTGCTACAGAAGATAGCCTAAAACTATTAGCAGCTAAAAACTTTGTACGTGTTTTAAATGATGATCTAGTTACTCATATAACAGACTGGAACGAACATAATCTTATAAGAGCTGATAGAAAAGTAGATAGTATTTATAAAGGGTTACTTTTAGAAGTTGTCCCAGAAATAGAGCTTGTAGAGCCTAAGCAAAGGGCAGATAGAAGTGGGACGTCCCAAGGACAACCAAAGGACTGCATAGGTAAGGGTAGGGTAGGTAAGGATAAGTTAGTAGAGTATAAGTTTAGCTTCTCACTAAAACAATCTATGCAATATGATTCTCTATCACAAGAATATAGAACTAATCTACATAACTATATACTAAACAAAAATAGTTTATTAGCAGAACACTTTTATAACCATCACAGAAGCAAAGGCTCTAAATACAAAAACTGGTCTTTGGCTTTTAATACATGGTGCTTAAATGATGCTAAGTTTAATCCTAAACAAAATGATAGTAAAAACTGGGAAATGCCAGTACAATGAAAGCAGATATTGAACGCTCACTAATAGCTACTCTTTTAAATGGCGATAAAGAGCTTTTAAACAGCCTAGAACTTAAAGAAGAACTATTCAGCGTACATTTGCATAAGTTGATAATAAAATGCGTCCAATGGCTTCTATCGAAAGATAAAGGTATAACAGACGAAATAGTATTTTATTACATATCAAAGAACAATCAAATAGATGTAAATGAATGGTTTAGGATAGTTGGGTGTAATCCGTTTGCATCTAAGAACATAGTTGATGAATATATGAATATTTTAAAAGAAGCAGGAAAAGGTAGAATAGATGAAATATGAAGATTTAAAAGATAAACAAACAAGACTAGTAAACGAAATAGATCAAGCAGCTAGAAACAATAACAACAATGAGAAGATAAGATTAAAAAGGCTTCTCTACTTAAATAAGATAGATATGATTGACGCTATCGATCAAGAAGATAAAGACAGATTGTTTCTTACTGGACTAGAGTTACACCATGAAGTAGAAAATATGCCTAACGTTCCAAGATATGCTACTGGTATTAAAGTTTTAGATGAAGCTTTTAGAGATGGAATTGAAGTCGGAACGTTTTTACAACTAGTTGGCGAAAGTGGTGTGGGGAAAAGTCACTTAATGTTTGAACTTATCGCAAATGTATCTAAACACAAAGAAGTAGCATTTTTTAGTTTTGAAATGGGTAAGCGTAGAACCGATGATAGAATGTATAAAAAAGTCAGAGATGAGAAACAGCTAACTAACTGGAAAATAGATTTTTTCAGTAGAAACATAACCGACCTTGTAAATGAGATAAAGCTATTTGCTAGAGATGGGATAAAGTTTTTTGTAATTGATTCTATGATGAAGATTGAAACAGATGAAAGTAAAGACCTTGTAGCTCACCAAAGAGTTATATCTCATGAACTATCAAAGGTATCACAAGAGAGAGATATTATTGTTTGTCTTATTAACCAGATGAACAAATCAGATATTAAAGATGGTCGCATGGATATTAAAGGTGCAGGAGATCAAGAGTATGACTCAGATATTTTACTGTTCTATCGTAAAGACGCAGAAGGCAAAAGACAGCTTGTATGTAAAAAGAATCGCCAAGATGAAATACTTTTTGTTTTAAATGTAAAGTTAGATAACGATGGAAATACAGTAGACGAAAATGAAATAGTGCCTCACTACCAACAAATAAAAGAAACAGTAGTAGAACACGTATCTATGCCAAAGGTGGGATGATGAAAGTATTAGAATTATTTGCAGGTAGTCGATCAATAGGAAACATGGCAGAAAGTTTAGGGTGTGAAGTCTTTAGTGTTGATTGGGGAAACTTTGAGGGTATTGACTTATCAATAGACATTGGAGATTTAAAAATAAGTGATGTTCCATTCGTGCCTGATATTGTTTGGGCTTCTCCTGATTGTACAACTTACTCTATTGCTGCTATAAGCACTCACAGAAATAAAGAAGATAGGAGTGGCAAGACCGAGTACGCAAAGAAGTGTGATATTGTAAATCAACATTGGCTAAAGCTCATCGATCAATGGCTAGAATTAAACCCTAATATGGTTTATTACATAGAAAACCCAAGAGGTGGATTAAGAAAGATGCCATTCATGCAAGAGTTACCCATAAGACATACTGTTTGGTATTGTCAGTATGGAGACACTAGGGCAAAGCCGACTGATATTTGGACTAACAATAAAGCATGGGTACCCAGAAAAGAGTGTCACAATTTCAGGAATGATATTAAACATTGTCACCACGAATCAGCACCAAGAGGAAGTAGAACAGGCACACAAGGGCTAAAAGGTTCATATAATAGAAGCAAGATACCAAGCGAACTTTGCAGAGAAGTATTAACAGCAGACATAAATGCTACAAATAAAGACCAACAAAGCTTATTTTAACATCAAAGCTTAACTTAAGGTAACTAAGGTTATCATTGTTTATCTAGACTGTAGGAGGTTACAAGATGAGTAATGAAGCAGCATTAAGAATATACGAAGAAAACCAAGCGTTTGCTTTAGAGTGTGATAACTTTAAATTTTCACTGATCGAAAATGAAATGGCTTTACAAATCGATAAGCTAGGACGAACAAACGAAGCATACAACGCAGTATATAAGCTAGACACAAACCATAAAGCGTTAGAAGACTTACTATGTGATGGTGGCGGTCTACTAGATGAAATCATCACAGCGTTTAACATGAGTCCAATCGACTTTAAAGACAGATGCTATGAGTTAATTACTAAAGAGATTGATGGTGAGTTTTTAAAAGCAATCATAGAGGATGGGTATTTATCATGATTAGTAAAGAATTATTAAGTGAAGTGTTAGAAATCAGAGTACATGAAACATATTTCAGAGATGATGGTAAATTAGGGATTGATTATTTTAAAGGTGATAATAATGCAGTAGGGTTTAACTCTAGTATCAACACCTACGAACTAGCTCATAAGTGTAAAGAGTGGGCTAGTAGTAATGGCTTTATTATATCGTCTACTTTATGCACGTGCAATATAAAAACGATGTTTAACCATGTACCGCTACATAATTTTTATGGAGATACAGAGCCTGATGCGATTTTTAAAGCGTGTCAGCATATCTTAGACAACAAGGATAAGTAATGTACTCAAAACAAGATCAACTTAACCACGAACGTATAAAACCTAAACCAACTTCTACTTTTTGGAATCGTAAACCAATGAAGAAGAAGCGTATCACAACTGATGATGAACTAGCCTATAACCATTGGCTACACCATAAAGACCAAATGAAAAAATTTAAGTGTATGGTCTGTGGTTCTAAAGTACAGCACTATCACCACGTAAAAGAGTACAGCACAGATAAAAAGCGTCAGAACGTGCAGATACCTTTATGCAACAAACATCATCTAGGAACAGAGTTATCACCTCATGGGAACGCTCCAAAGTGGAGAGAAACATACTCTATGGAACATCAAGACAAAGTAGCTCACCTGCTACACTTACGATACTTAACAAGGGATACATTATGAAAGATAAGTTTTTTATAGCAGTCGTACTAGCACCACTAGCATTTATAGTAGTTTCAGTTTTTGTAGTAACACTTGAAAAGCAAAGAATACAAGACCTGTATAAAGACCACAACATATCAGTACCAAAGGTTTTCAGATGATAATCACATATAACTACAACGGAATTAAAACAAGTATAGAGTCAGAAAAGCAAGAGCTAGTATTTACTCTAGCAATAGGTACTAAATCATTTACTGTAATGGCAACAGATGATGAGGTCGAGCAGCTAAGATCAAAACTAAATGTAATGGACTGGAAAGAGTTTGAATGGAAAAACATCGTAGCTTTAGAAGCTTTGTGTAAGATGTATTATATTGTAATTACAGAAGGGGAGAAGGATAGATGACTAAAAAACAATTAGAACACGTTCATGTAAATCCAAAATATAGATATAAACGGGTATCAAGAATTATTAAATTCTTAGGACGAAAAACAACTTTTAAAAGTAGATGACATTTACTACATCATATAAATAAAGAATTGAAAGCACTCTAATAACAACCAATACGAACAATAGCTTTAGTTAGCTTTAAAAAGGAGAAGTGATGAGCCTACCAACATACACCATAGCATTCATAGGAGTAGTTCTAGCCGTAAGTTATTTTCTATGCTACATGGAAAAGAGAAGAATAAGAAAAATGTACAAGGACTGATATGTTTACTAAAGCAGATTTATTGGGAATATCACTAGCTGAATATTGTCAACGTCAGGACATAACTGTTAAAGACCTGATATACAAGAAGCAAAACGACCTACATATTTTAAACGATCACTACCACAAACTAGCAAGTCAAAGCGTTTTAAGTGCTTATGATATAAGTCTAGTAGTAGCAATCAATGAAGAACGTGATAAGGTTAGAGCTAAGTTAAAAGAGTATAGAGAGGTGGAAGATGACTAAAATGTTTATATACAACAAAGTACCTATACCTGCATCACGACCAAGAGTAACAAAGCGTGGCACATACACAGCAGAACCTTACAACAGCTACAAAAAAGCCATGTCTCTATGGGCTAAACAAAACTTCAAGCCTTTAGATGGTGCAGTATCTCTACACGTTTATTTTTATATGCCGATACCTAAAAGCCTAAGCAAGAAGAAAAAAGAAGCGATCAACGGAGGGTGGCATATCAAGCGACCAGATGCAGATAATCTAGTAAAGGCTGTGAAAGATGCTTTAAATGGTTATGCGTATCATGATGACAGTCAAGTGTCTGTACTGTTTACTCAAAAGAAGTATAGTGCAGCACCACGTACAGAAATAGTAATAGCAACAATCTAAGGAGATAAGATGAATTTATATCTAATATCACAAAACATGAATAATGATTATGATACATATGACTCAGCAGTAGTAAGTGCAAACAGTGTAAAAGAAGCACAAAACATACACCCAAATCATGAATGGTATACGTTTAAAGATGGTAAAGAGTATAAAATAGGAGATACCACAAAGAATGGATATTTTAATAATTCAAGGACATCATGGGTAAAAGAATCATACAACGTAAAAGTAACACTACTAGGTAAATACGCAGGTAATGACTCACGTGTAATACTAGCTTCATTTAATGCAGGATAATAGTATAAAGCTACATTAAGGTTACTAAGGTATAGTTATATTATAGATGGAGGTTAACACATGAGAATAGACACAGAGCAATTACAATCATTTCACGGGTCTGCACTATATTCAATGCAGAAAGTAAGAGATGCTAAAAGAAAGTTATTAGAACTTAAAGCTATAGTAGCCAGAGAGAAAGCAAAAGCAAAGGGAAACAATGGCTAAAGCACGTACAAAACTACCAAATGGTAAGAAGCCTAGTTATAAACAACTAGAGGAAAGCTTCTTAGATTTATGGGATAAAACACAGATATTAATCAAAGATCAAGAAAGACTAAACCAAGAATTAGCAGATGCACGGTATACTATAGGCAAACTAAAAGGAAACTAAGATGCCTAAAACAAAAATATACACAGCAAACAGACTAAGAAACACTAACACAAGAAACAAGAAGTTAGGTTTGATGAATGCCATAAGTCAAGACTCTAGCAGTGAAAAAGACGTATGGAAAAGAATCATGGAAGAAGAACTAAAAGAGCGAGAAAAAAGAGAACAAGGAAAGTAAAATGAAAACTTTATTAACAATGTTATTATTGATCACTACACTATCAGCCAGTACAGTACAAGTACAGCTCAACAAAGAGTTAGATAAATGTGCAGATGCAGGTAAACAAAAAGTAAGTTGTATCGACTATGCTTATAAGTATGTAAAGAAAGCTAAGTTATCACCTACAAGTGCTAGAAACTCACTATTTCTATGTGCTACAGCGTGTATAGACCCTGTTAAGTATCATAATAGTTTAAGATAGGCAAGTTATGTATGAGAAAGTAGCTATATTACTCATAGTGGTATTCGTTTCGCTTTTATCACCTATGATACTATTTGCAATGGGTATTGAAAAAATAATACTTAGGTTTGAATCATAATGGCACTATCTAGTGAGCAGAAAGAACAAATAAGAGCTTTAGTATCAGTAGGTGATTTATCTAATGTACAGATAGGTGATGAAGTAGGCACATCAGAGAAAACAGTACGTAATCTAATAGCTAAAGAAGGGTTGGTAAAGTCCGAGATAAAAGACCTTGTAAAGCGTGAGATTACTAATACTATAATAGGGAATGAAATTAAGTCCGAGAAGTCCGAGCTAAGTCCGAAGCAAAAAGAAGCCTATGATGAAGTGCTTATAACTATGTCTCAAAGCATGAACCTATTTAATAATGCAACTATAGATAATCAACTGTTAGTAAACCAAGCACAAGACCATATAAAGCAAGCAGTAGAAGATAACCCAGAGATGATATTAGATCACTTACCTAATTTAATGGCTGCAGGTAAGATGACTGAAACAAACCGTAAACAGCTACTGGGCTTAACAGAGCCTTATAAAGCACCTAAAGAAGATGCAAACAACGATGAACCTACAACAGTAGTTTATGTTGAAGATACAAAAGGAGCGTAGATGTTTAATATTTTTAAGTTATTTAGAAAGAAAAAAAAACTAACTAAATCTAAACAAGAAATGTACAATAAAGAAGTATTGGAAATCTTTGCATCTCATACTCTAGAGGAACTATGTACACCTAAAGATATAATTAGAAGTGGTAAAACATATTCTTTCAGAAAGACAGATAGTGAAAAAAGCTCTTAACCTACTACCTCATCAATTCCAATTACTAATAGACGTACATACAAAGATACTAGGTCTAGTAAGTGGTTTCGGGGCCGGGAAAACTTATGCAGTAGCACGTAAAGCTGTTGATCTTGCAATGCGTAATGCAGGTTGTGATGGTATCGTAACAGAACCTAACTTCCCACTATTAACTCAAATCTTAATACCAGAACTAAAAGATGCTTTAAACTTCTACAATATCCCTTATGAGTATAAAGCAGGTGAGAGTATCTTCTACTGTACTATAGAGGGTAAAGAAACACGTATCATCTGTAAGAGTATGGAAGGATATGAAAGACTCATCGGTATAAATGCTGCATGGGTAGTTATGGATGAGTTCGATACAGCTAAACCAGACCTAGCATATAACGCATACATCAAACTATTAGGTCGTATACGTGTAGGTACAGTAAGACAAATGGTTATTGTATCAACACCAGAAGGCTTTAGGTCTATGTATCGTATCTTTGTAGAAGAAGCAGATGAGAATAAGCGACTGATCAAAGCTAAGACTACAGACAACTACCACCTACCACAAGATTACATCGATACTATGAAGTCACAATACCCACCTGAGTTAATAGGTGCATACTTAGATGGAGAGTTCACCAATCTTACAAGTGGTACAGTCTATACACAGTTTGATAGAACACTTAATGATACAGCAACAGATGATGATGGTATAAGTGATATACACATAGGCATTGACTTTAATGTATCAGCTATGAGTGCTATTGCTTGTTTAATTAAAGATCAGAAAGTATATGCTGTTGATGAGTTTGTAGATTTATTTGATACACCAGAGCTAGTAGGAGTGTTAGAAAATAAGTATAGAGGACGTAGAGTATATTGCTACCCTGATGCTGCAGGTAACGCAAGGAAAAGCGTACAGGCTAGTACATCTGATATCAACTTACTTAAACAAGCAGGGTTTTATATACGTGCAGACTCTAAGAATCCTGCAATCATGGACAGAGTTAATAGCATGAACTCACTATTTAGTAATGCAGTAGGTTTACGTAGACTATTTATCAATACTAACTTATGTCCTAAGCTCACAAAGGCAGTAGAGCAACAAGCATACGATGAGAACACAAAGATGCCTGATAAGAAAAGTGGACACGATAATAAAGGTATCGATGCTATAGGATACTTAGTAGCTAAGTTATTCTCAGTACGTGCAGTTCTTAGACCTCATCAGAGCCATGATCAAAACGTAGTAGTACATGAGAAAGATTGGAGCATTTATGATAGTTAGAGATGATAGGTACTTAGAGTTTGTATCTAATAAGATGGATATAGATGATTTAGACATGGCTGAATATAAAAATACTCATCATTTAAACTACTTTGGAGATGACAGCGATTACTTTTTATGTGTTGCCTTTGAAGATGGCTATATGTTTATCTACTTTGCATGGCACGAAGGAACGCATAAGGCACGTAGGGGACTATGGAAAACAGTCATGGAGTTAGTAAGGCTAAGTGAAAACCATGTTTACTATACAACTACCCAAGAAAACCTGCATAGTAATCATAATAGACACATAAGAGACGACTTATACCAACTAATTGTATAATTATTAACCATTTTATGGTACAATTAAGCAACAATTTAATAAAAGAGGTGCAGTATGGGTGGTAGTAATCCGTTAAAGAAGATAGAAGGGAAGCTTAAAAGTGCTTCTAAGAAGTTCGACCCTACAAGTAAAAGAGGGTTAGCTAATATCGGTAGTATGGCTACCCTAGGTGCATATGACCCTGCAAGACAAGCTATGAGAACAGATGCAGGTCGTGATGTAGCAGCGGTAGGTACTTTTGGTGCAGCAGAAGGTAGTCGTGAGCGTGAAGGAAGAATGGAGATGGAAGCAGCTGAAAGAGAGCAAGAGTCTCTACTAGAACAACAAAAGCAAGAAGCACAAACGGAAATGGACGAAAGAAAAGGACGCATGAAGAAGTTACGACAAGGTAGACGTGGTTTACTAAGTGGTAGCGTCAAAGGCTCAGATAGACAAATTATAGGTTAAGGATTAGATATGTTTAAAAGTATTAATTTCACAGTGATTAGATGTTTAGATTGTTCAAAAGTTTTCAAGATTGAGCCAAATAGACCTTTCGAGTCTATCACATGTGACTGTGTTAAAGAACCAAGAGCAGAACTTAAAGTAGTAGATACTAAGAAGCCTAAGCAGAATAGATCACATAATAGAAACAACAAAGAGTCGTAATGGCAGCACTTGATGTAGCGTCCATGATCAAGCGTGTGAACGCTGCTCGTGCGACCAAAGAACTATGGAAAGATGAACTTAGACAATGCTATAGGTATACTATACCTCATAAGCAGACCTTTGATGAGTTTAGTCGTGGTCAAAACAAACATGAGTACGTGTTTGATAGTACCGCAGTAGTAGGTGTAGAAAAGTATGCTTCACGTATGCAGTCACAGCTAGTACCACCTTGGAAAAACTGGGCTAAACTTGAAGCAGGTACAGACATACCAGAAGATGAGAAAGAAAAAGTAGACCAATATCTAGAACAAGCCACTAAGGTTATCTTTGATCATTTAAATCATTCTAACTTCTCAACACAAATACACGAAGCATTCTTAGATTTATCTATCAGTACAGGTGCTATCATCTGTGAAGAAGGCGATGGTATCAAAACCTCTCTTAACTTTAGAAGCGTGTCTTTATCTGAAATACTTATTGAACAGACTACAAGAGGTTTAGTAGAGAACGTATGGAGAGATCTAAAAGTACCTGCTAGAGATATACAGCATGTCTGGAAGAAAGCAAAGTTAAATGCAGACTTACAAAAGATAGTCAACGATTCACCTGAAAAAGAGATACCTTTAGTTGAGGGTGTAGTATACGATGATGAAACACGTATGTATCGTAGCTTTTTAATGAGTGAAGCACATCAATTTGTTATGTTTGAAGAGATGCTAGAAACTTCACCTTGGATTGTATTTCGTGAAAGCGTTATTGCAGGTGAAACACTAGGACGTGGTAGAGTTATGACTTTACTATATGACATTAAGACACTTAATAAAATTGTAGAGTTTAACTTAGAGAACGCTGCTATGGCTTCATCTGGTATCTATACTGCAACTGATGATGGAGTTATTAACCCTTACAATATCCGTATTAGACCACGTGCTATTATTCCAGTAGGCAGTAACGATAATGCAAACCCAACACTAAGACCATTACCACAAGCAGGTAACTTTGATCTAACACAAGTAAGTATCAATGATTTACGTGACAACATCAGAGAGTACCTTTATTCACAGCCTTTTGGTGGAGCTGAGTCACAACCTCAACGTACAGCTTTAGAGATGGGTATCCGTAATGATGACTTTATGCAAACTACATCAAGTGCTTATACACGCTTACAGACAGAGTTACTAGATAGATTGTTAACTCGTATCGTAGATATCCTTAAAAAAGCAGGTAAGATAGCACCTATGAGCGTAGATGGTAAAGAGGTTACTATTAAGTTTACTTCTCCTATCGCACGCAAGCAAGACGTGGAAGAACTAGAAAGTACATCTACTTTTGCTCAGTATATGCAAATCATGCCACCAGAAGTAGCACAAGAAGAAATAAACTATGGAAATATCGTTAAGAACTTAGTTAAGACTACTGGTGTTCCTAAAGATTATCAGTATAGTGATGAAGAGAAAGAAGAACGTGCAGCACAACAAGCACAAGCACGTGAAGAAGCTATGGCTTTAGCACAACAAGAAGCACAACAAGAAGGAGGTGAATCATAATGAAGTTAGCAGATGAAGTATATGTATCTAGATTTGCACCACCAGAAGAGCATGAGTTAAGCGATGCAGAACGCTTTGAGTTAGAAAGAGAAGTTATGGCTTCGAACTACTTAGAGTTATTTAGCTCTAAGTTAGGTCAGACAGTCTTAAAGGATTTAGTATCTAAATATCTTACTGCACCTTTTGCACACCCTATGTCTACACAAGTAGAAGTAGGTATCAGAGAAGGTGAAGCTAAAGTAGTTAGACGAATTATCCATTTAAGAGATCACGCACAAGGAATAAAAAATGGCTGATAGACAATTACAGAACATACTATCTAGTGGTGAAGTAACAAACGTACAAGTAGGTGGAGCAACAGTAGCAGATGCTTTACTAACACGTGCAGAATTAGATGCAGAGTATTTAACAAATGATGGTAGTAATGTTGCAACTAATATTAAATTTGACCCTCAAAGCTCAACACCTACATATACAGAAGGTCAAGAGTATTATGACTTAATCACAGGAACTAAACGTATCCAAGGTCCATTCTCAGATGTAGAAATAGCAGTAGGACATGGGCAACACATGCACGTAGAAAACAACAGTGGTGCTTTGATTGAAAAAGGTAGTGCTGTTAGACAAAATGGTGTTATTGCTGGTAAGATTCAAGTAGTAAAAGCAATAGCAGATACATTTGATAATGCACGTATGATTGGTATTGCAGCACATGACATTGCAGATGGTGCAGAGGGTGCTGCTCAGACGTTCGGTGAGATTAGAACTTTAGATACTTCTGCTTTTTCTGTTGGCGTTCCATTGTATCTAAGTGATACAGTAGCAGGTACTTTTACATCTATAGCACCTGATATTATTTCACGTATTGGTGGTGTTACAGTTAGTGATTTAACTAATGGTATCTTATTTGTTTATATCATCAATAATAAGAACTTACCACAAGTTGTTGGTGGTATGCAAGGTCAAAACACACCAGTATATGCAGTAACAGGGGTTGCACAAGATATTGTTGACTATACTACATCTGAATCAATCGTAGTAACTACCGATATCTTAAATGGTACTGTAACACTTCCTAATGATGGTGCTTATCGTATGCACTTCACTGCTTCTATATCCTTTCCATCAGCGACAAGTACAAGAGCTGTTACTTTTGAGTTCTATGATCAAACAAACACAGCCATTCTTTTTTCTTATGTTAAAAACATACCTAGAGATGCTACAGATGATGGTTTAGGTTTTAGTTTTCCTATTAATGGGCTAGCTAATGATATTTATAAGATGAGAATATATGCAAGTGCATCTTTTAACGTAACATTCAATGATGTATCGTTCGATGTTGAGTCGGTAAATATTAGGTAAATAGTGTCACCTTCGGGTGGTATTAGTTTGCACTATGCAAAAAATAACTCAAAGGATACTAGATGCAAGAAGAAACATCTACCCAAACAACAGAAATAGCAGCACAAGTTGCAGATAGTGGAGCAACAGTAGACACAGCAGTAGCAGGAGGAGAGCCAGCTATAGGCTCATGGAGATTTGATGAAAGCACAGTAGGTACAGGCGATAAACCTGAATGGTTTAAAGATAGCAAGTATCAATCAGTAGCAGATCAAGCAAAAGCATATACAGAGTTAGAAGGTCGCTTTGGTGGTTTTACAGGTTCACCAGAAGAGTACACTATTAATGATGGTGTAGATTATGATGCAGATAGTCCTCTCTTTAGTAAGTTACAAGAAATAGGTAAAGCTAATAACATGAGTAATGATATGTTTAATAACCTTATCTCTATGTATAATGAATCACAAGACAGTGCGTATGAAGAAGCACAAGCAGCAGAGCTTGAAGCACTAGGTAGTGGGGCAGAAACACGTATCACTTCTATTAACGATTGGTCTAAAGCTAATATGCCACCTGAGTTGCAAGATACCTTTATGGATAACTTACGTACAGCAGACGATGTAAGAGCAGTAGAACATCTTATCAATATGACTAAAGAACAAAGAGTAGCAAGCCCAAGTACAGCACCTGCACCAACAGCTACAACTAAAGCACAATTAGAAGAGATGCAGTTTGAGGAAGATCGTTACGGAAACAGACGTTTAGCTACTGACCCTGCATTTAAAAAAGAGTATGATAGAAAGATGGTTGAATTTTATAATTAATATGGTATAGTTATAAAGCGGTTGACAGAGCAAGTAAGGCCTAATGTTGATTATAACTACAGTGGCGAGTGGTGTTATAGACCAATACTCAAAATACAAGGGTTCGAATCCCTTACCGCTATTTTATACAAGTAACTGCTTATTTTTTATACAATTCATTGATTAATTATTAAATTTATGCTATGCTTCTTATAGTGTAAATAATCAACTACTTACGAGATACCTCATCAGAGCCTCACTTAGTAGGGATATTTAGCGTTAAGCTATTTAACCCGTCTTTGTGACGGACACCTAAAAGCTAACAACACAAACCAAAACTAAATTAACAACAAAGGAACTCAAATGAGTTTACAATTAAGTAATGCTGCATCAACGCAGTTTGATAGCGAAGTAAAACACGCATATCAAGGTATGGGTAAGTTATTAGGAACTGTTACTACACGTAATGCAGTAGTAGGTGACACTTACAAGTTTGAACGTATGGGTAAAGGTTTAGCTACAGAGCGAACTGCACCATCTTCTGATGTAACACCAATGGATATCACGCATATTCGTCCAACAGCAACCCTTACAGATTGGGAAGCACCAGAGTATACTGATATCTATAACAAAGCAGAGGTTAACTTCGATGAGGTTCAACAACTAGCACAAACTATTTCAAAAGCGTTAGCACGTAGACGTGATCAGTTTTGTATTGATGCTATGGTAGCAGGTACATATTCAGCAACACCAGCAGCAGGTGAAGGTGGTCAAGTAGCAGTAGGTCTTACTAACTTAACAGTAGATAAGCTTCGTGCAGCTCAAAAGTATTTTGATGATAATGAAATTGATGAGTCAGAACGTTTTATCGTTGCTACTTCATCTCAAAAAGCATCTTTACTAGCTGAAACAGAAGTAACTTCATCTGATTATGCAAATGTAAAAGCCCTTGTAAACGGTGACGTTAATACATTCCTAGGGTTCAACTTCAAATGGATTGGTGTACGTGGTGAAGGTGGTTTACCTAAGACAGGTGACAACCGTTCAGTATTCGCTTACCACAAGTCAGCAGTAGGTGAAGCTATCGGTATCGAAATGAAAACACGTGTAGATTATGTACCACAAAAATCTTCATGGTTATCAAACGGTATTCTTAAAGGTGGAGCAACTATCATCGATAACGAAGGTATTGTAGAAATTATTTGTGACGAAACTAAGTAAGTTTCGTTATAATATATAAAAGGGTTTAATTATGGCAATGACAAGAGCAGCGTTATCAACAGGTAGTCTAGGAAATGGTTCAGCCAATCCTACACTACATACAGCGGTTTCTGATACTACTAAACTTCTAACAGTAGCAGCAGATTATTTTCTACCAGTATATGACGTATTGAAAGTAGGTGATTTTATTCTAGTAGTCGCTACAGATGGTGAGCTTTTAGCATCAGTAGTTACAAGTACAAGTGCAGGTGTTACGGTTAGATCAATCGCACTAGCATAATTTATCAATACTCCTTCGGGGGTATTAACTAAGTGATGGAGGTGAATCATGGCAGGTAATGCAAGTAAGTTAGGGATTATCTCATCAGCGTTAGTTCTTATAGGTGATGCACCTATTAATAGCCTTGATGATGCAGGGGCAGGTGCTATTACAGCTGCTACATTATATGATAGTTCTTTAGAAAATCTAATGACTATGCATAGATGGAGATTTGCAATCAAGCAAGGTCAGCTATCACGTTTAGTAGCAGCACCTATCAATGATTGGACTTATCAACACCAACTACCAAGCGACTTTTTATATCTAGAAAAATCTACATCATATAACTTTGAGATATTCGGTGATAAAGTATACTCAAACGACAAAGATGTAACTATAGATTATGGGTTTATGGCAGATGAGAGTGACTTTCCTGCATGGTTTGTTAAGACAGCAGAATACTTACTAGCTTCTGAATTTGCAATACCTGTTACTGGTAACGCACAAAAAGCACAAACTTATAACGCTATGTTCGAGAAACAGTACAAACGTGCTAGAAACTTAGATGCAAGTGAGCGTCCTAATGTTGAGATGCAAGATAGCCCACTTATTCATACATTCGCAAGTATTAGAAGCTAATGAAAACACACATAGTACAATCGGCTTTTACATCTGGTGAAGTCGCACCTACTTTACATGGTCGTGTAGATATTGACAAATACTATCAATCACTAGCAACAGCTCTTAACGTGGTTATCATGCCTCATGGTGGGGTACGTAGACGTGGTGGTCTATCTAAAGCTCTAGACTACTCTAAAGCCCTTAACGATGCAGATGCAAAGATAGTACGCATCGAAGGCTTTTCTTTTAGTACAACTCAAAAATATGTATTAACATTTACTATTGAAGCAACTACAGGTTATGTAAATATAGTGCGTTTACCAGACCATGAACCAATGGCTAAAGTAAGTTTAGGTACTTGGAGTGAAACAGAGTTACGTGATCTTGATTATGTGCAGTCAGCTGACACAGTTTTACTTACACATGAAAATCACCCTGTTAGTAAGTTGGTACGTGATAGTGCAGATGAAACTATATGGACTTATTCAAACGTAACTTTAACTAATATACCTACTTTTGATTTTGGAGCAGGGCTAGAACCTGTATGGAGTGTAACACGTGGATACCCTAAAACGCTTACTTTCCATAAAGGTAGATTATGGTTTGGTGGTTCAACTGATATGCCTAATACTGTATGGGCTTCTGTTGTTAATGACTTCTTTAACTTTGATACAAGCACTACAGCGGTAGATAAAGCAATCTTTAACACATTAGATGATGATGAATTTAACGCAGTAAATGGTATCGTATCTGGTCGTGACTTACAAGTGTTTACTACAGGCTCAGAGTTTATACAAAGAACAGAAGTGCCTACACCTACCGATAGTAACTGGAAGATACAAACACGTTACGGGGCTAAACGTATTAGACCTGCAATTATCGATGGTGCTACATATTACGTAGATCAAACAGGTTCAACTGTAAGACAACACTTATACGCAGAAGAAGAAGATGCTTATATCTCACAAAATATCGCACTAATGAGTTCACACCTTATTAGAGATGTTAAAGAAGTAGCTACAGTAAAAGCTAGAGCTACAGATATTAGTGATTTACTTATAGTTGTAAACACAGATGGAACAGTAGCTGTTATGAACTCTATGCGACACGAGGGTGTTTTAGGTTGGTCGCAATGGAATACACAAGGTAACTTTATTGATGTTACAGTAGCAGGTGATGAGATTTACTTTGCAGTAGAACGTGTAGGAACTAATGATACTTCTTATTATTTCCTAGAGAAGATAACAGAAAGTACATATACTGATCACAACACAGAACTATTTGGTACAGAGCCTACTTTATCAAATGTTATATTTGGTACAGACAACGTAGTACAATTAGCTGATAATGTAACTTACTTAGATATCTCTACAGGTGGTTTTGTATCAGAGCTACAAGTAAATACTATTGATGAGATGATAGGTTTAGATTATAGACTTGTATTAGAAAACTCAGTACAAGAAGATGTTAACTTAACGTCAACAGGTACAGATGCTAATAAAGTAGTTTTACCTAGAGATGCTTATCGTATCGATGTAGGCTTAAACTATGAAGTAGCTGTAAAAACACTACCTTTAAATGTAAACTTACAACAAGGTGCAAATATCAATCTAAGAAAGCGTGTTATCCGTGTAGTGCTTAACGTTTATGAGTCTTTAGGCTTGTATGTGCAAGATAGTTTTATGCCTGATAGAAAGTTTGTAGTTTCGTTAGACCAATCACCAGACTTATTTACAGGTATCAAAGAGATTTATCTACTTGGATATGGTAGACTTGTAGATATAGAAGTAACACAGAGCGACCCATTACCGTTTTCGTTACTTAACTTAGATATTGAATTAGAATTTTAAAGGAATAATCATGGCAGCAGGTGCAGTATTAGGTGGATTACAATTAGCATCACAAGTTGGTGGAGGTCTTGCAGGCAAAAGAGCATCAAAAGCTTTAGCTAGACAAGCAGAACTAGATGCTAAGTCAGAAGAAGTAGCACGCATGAGAGATTTAAACGATGCTATGGCGATGCAAGCTTTAATGTTTGGTGCAAGTGGTGCATCAGCAGGTGTAGGTAGTGCAGCAACAGCAACACAAGAAAGCCTAACAGAGTTTGAAAAAGATATTAAGATGATACGTGCAGGTGGACGTGCTAAAGCAGCAGGTATCAGAGCTAAAGGTGCTAAGTCTTTGATGAGTAGCATCGGTAGCGGTTTAATGGAAGGCTACACTACTAAAAAGAGATTTGATAGAATCGGTAAGGAATAACAATGGCAGTTCCAGTATATAGATCACAAGTAGCAAGACCAGATACAACAGCTACAGCAGGACTAGCACAAGCAACACAACAACAGTTTAGTACCCTTAGCCAACGTATCGGACAATTTACTAATGTACAATACGGACAAGAAGTTAAAGAAGCTAAGATACAAGCTAGTGATGACGCACAAAAAAGCTTTTTAGAAGGTGGTGAAAGCCGTAGACTAAAAGAAGATAACACTATCTATGCTGAAACATTTAACGATAGAATGAGAGGACTTAACACTAAACAGGCTGTTTTAGATGCTAACGATGCAGCGAGTCAATATGCAGAACAATTTAAACTAGACCCTGTATCTTTTAACGAAACATTCACAAACTACAAAAAAGAAGTGATAAGTAAAGCATCTAATGCAGATACTGCTAATCTTTCACTATCACTAGCATCTATTGGAGCTTCACACTTTAGTAAATTACAGTCTGATCATATGGCAAGAGTAAAAGAAAAAGAGATAGCTATTAACGATAACTTTAGTGAGCAGATGAAACGTGATATAGGTAACGCTAGTTATGAGGGTAACTTTCAACAGATGGTACACTTCACAGATGAGCAAACTAAGTTTCTACAAGAACAATATGAACTAGGCAATATGAGCCAAGAGCAAGTAGACAAAGAAATTAAAAGTATTAGTAGAACATCTTTATCTAATCAGCTACAAGGTATTAACGATAGATTGATTACTAAGAAGGATTATGACAATGCACAAAAAGGTATTGATGACTTTAGAAGTGTTACTCATGCAGACTTATCTGTTAAAGAACGTGACGCTATTGCAGATGGACTACAAGCAGATTTAAACCAATCATTAGCTAAGGAAGTAGCTAGTGAAAGAGTTATAGGAAATGCTAATAAGAAACTAATCAAAGATAAGATAAGTTTACTTGAAGCAGGACATAAAACAGCATGGAGTGAAGAACTATATAACAGTGCATCACCACAAGATAAAGTATTACTAGATGAAGCTAGAGTAGTTAACTCTACTGTGCTTAAATATAAAAGTATGCAACCTAACAATCTATCAGCAGTTGTAAGCGTATTAGAAAATAAAAAGAATACAACTATTGAAGAAAAGAAAGTCTACAAAGTCCTAAAGAGAATGGAGTCAGAAAATAGAGAGATGTTAAAGAATGACCCATACCAGTTAGCAACTAAACAAGGCATCATCACGCAACGTTCACCTATGCCAAGTGTAACGACTATGAGAGCTGGTGAGTTTGGTATGTACTTAAAAAGTTACTTACCTGATGCTATCACTGTATCATCACAATACGGACAACCAGTAGGAGTATTTGACCCAGACACAGCTAAACAAATAGCAGTAGACTATACACAAATGAATGCACAAGAAAAGATAGGTCTAGTTGCTGAGATAAACACACTACCACAAGATATAGCACTTAAGACTTTTGAACAAGTTAGTAAGGGCGGTAGTAATCAAATGGCAATGGTCGGTTCACTTGTATTCCAAGGGCAAAGTGCTGCAGCAGAAAACATCATCAAAGGTAGCGACTATATCAAAAGTGGATATCAACCACCAAGAGCAATGTCTAGCCAAGTGTTAGCAAAACTATCTAAAGTAAGTGATGGGTTCACAGTTGAAACTAGAAAGATGTTTACTAAGTCTATTATTGATATGTACGCATACAAAGTTACACAATCTGAAAAAGCTTTAGATATTAACGAACTAGGGGTACAAATAGTAGACCCTACTATGCTTAAAGAATCTATGAATGAAGTATTAGGTGGAGTTGTTAAGTCACCAAATGGTAATGACATTATCGCACCTAAGTACGGTATGAGTGAAGATAGAACAGAAGAGTGGATAGATGGTCTAACAGTAGATGATATTAATAACATGGGCGGTATCTCATCAGCAGGTGGTAAAGAAGCATCTAAAGAAGAAGTAGAAGCTATACTAAACGATATCAAGAATAACAGCTCAGTAAAACTTATCCCCAAAGGTACTGGTAAATACTACATTAAATATGGTGCAGGTT
>Ga0316205_10001278_pt1 | contig 33658 bp, 28 predicted proteins | sample 3monthpyrite_MG_FD_204941 | JGI IMG/M metagenome (GOLD analysis project Ga0316205, IMG submission 204941) | Microbial mat bacterial communities from mineral coupon in-situ incubated in ocean water Damariscotta River, Maine, United States -... | ecosystem: Environmental > Aquatic > Marine >...
AATACCTGCTGTGCTTACCCCTGCCTGTGCGCGTAAAAAATCGGTTGCGATTGAAATACTGGGCCATGTCGCGTCGGCTTGAGGCCGTGAGTGAACTGTTGAAATTAGACGGGGTGGATAAATTAAGGGTTGATCCGAATTGTTTTGATCTTTCGGAGTTTGATTTATCGCATTTAAACCTGTCGGGTGAAGACTTTCAAAGCGATTAAATAGAACACTCAGCCAGTGGTTGTGTCACTGGTGGATATTAGGTTGGACACTGGGCACCGATTGCGGTGCCCGGTTTTCCTTTGTTTGTTTTTAGATATTTGTTTTGGTTTTATTTAATTGGGCTTAGATCCAGCGACCTTAAGTGCTGTGAATACACTGGGTTATTAAGTGCGTCCCTGCACTTAACCCCTAATCTATTTATATCAGGGGCCGTGCAGAGCACGTTTAAATTCGATCCAGTCGAATTTGATCCCGACACAAGCATTCGGGAACGACGACATTATTTAAGTTAATGTGACAGTAATGATTTAATTAAAATAAAAAAACAAAAATAAAAACGAAACAAAAACGAAAAATTATTTTACGGAGAATACCATGCAGCGAAATGATAACTCATTAAGAAGTCGGTTTATAAATGCCATCGCCTCGGGGGAATTAGGCCGGGTAGACGAGCAGGGAATCACATTCACCCTGAAAGAATTTAAACTGTATTTTGCAGAAATAAAAACCGATTATATTAATTCTTTTTTACCGGCCTCAACCATTGAATCGGGCCGAATGGGAATGACCCACACCAAATTTTTATTTCGAATACGCAAAGGCGTGTATCGGGTGCATCCGGATTTACTTTTAACGTTGGAAGGTGAGGCGGGTGGGGTGCCGGGGAATGGGAAGGAGAAAGAGGCGTAGCGATCAAGTTGTGATTACCCTGTTTTTTATAAATCGGGGGCTGGCTAATTCTAACCAGCCTAATTCTAACCAGGCTAATTCTAACCTGCCCAATTCTAACCAAAAATAATCAGAGGTTCCCTGGCGTATGAAAAGAGGCCGTTCTGCATGAGCACTAAACCTGTTCGCCTTGCATGCATAAAAACTAAAACTAAAGTGTAAGCTCATCAGCATTATTCTGGATACGTATTAATTTTAATTCTGACAAAATCTGGTATGTTGTACATATTGAGGCAGGCAGAAAAGTTATAGGAAGCAAACATGAAGCACGCATCTAACTTTGTCACGGTGGGGGCTACTCTTTTATTGGTGGTGCTACTTTGCGCGTTTACTGGTGGCTGTGCCCACTACCCTGAAACACCGCCGCTAGCGCAGGTGAGCACTGGCGGTTATCGTCTTGCCAATGTGACGCGCCCCGGCCAGTCCGACGATCTGCTGGTGGTGCTTGCGATCTCCGGCGGCGGCATGCGCGCTGCGGCGCTGGGTTATGGCGTACTGGAAGAACTGCGCCGCACTGAGATTATAGTGAAGGGCGAGAAACGCCGCCTGCTTGACGAGGTGGATGTAATCTCGGCAGTTTCGGGGGGCTCGCTGCCTGCAACCTATTATGCTCTGCGCGGTGAGAAGACGTTCGATGAGTTCGAGGAACGGGTGCTGTCACGTAACCTGGAGAGTGAGCTGGTCGTTCGCATCATAACCCCGAGCAACTGGTTTCGGATGCCATCGGGGACGTTTGGAAAATCAGACCTGTTTGCCGAGCTTTATGACGACTCAGTTTTCGACCATGCCACTTTCGGCGACCTGCAGCAGGCTAACGGACCCTTCGTGATCATAAACGGCACTGATGTCACCACCGGCGCCCGCTTCAGTTATACGCAGGCGTATTTCGATGCCATCTGCGGCGATCTTTCCGGTGTGTCGCTGGGACGGGCCATTGCTACCTCAACGTCTCTGCCACCCTTGCTTACGCCCATCACCCTCGAAAACCGGGGTGGAACCTGCGGCCGCAAAGCCCCGGACTGGATGATTAAAGCCGAGGCCGTTATCAGCGAGTCAGAGACGCCGGGGCGTGCCCTGCTGCGGGCCCGCGCACTCCAGTCCTATGAAGACCCGAACCGCCCTTATGTGCACATCTTCGATGGTGGCCTGTCGGAAAACCTGGGTTTGTCCGAGATACTCAGAGCCTTTGAACTCCTGCAGGTTGAACCCGATGTAACGGTGCTGCCGGCACTCCGCCAGGCCCGCAAGGTGGTAGTGATCGCCGTCAACGCGCTGCGCTTCCCGGAAGTAAACTGGGACCGTTCCCCCGGGCCGCCGGACACCGATATACTGACAGGCCAGATGTGGTCGATACCGGTCGACCGGATTTCATTTGACGCGGTGGAGCAGGTTAAAGAAAAACTGGTCGCGTGGCAGGCGGATGCGCCGAGCGGAGCGCCTTCTCGGCGCGGGTATCTGGCGCAGGTTACCTTTGATTCCCTGCAAGACCCGGCCGAACGCGACTATTTCAAGCAGGTGAATACGAGCCTGACATTACCCGCGGAGCAGGTGGCGCGTTTGCGCGAAGTGGCCGGCCGGCTCCTGCGTGAGGCGCCGGCTTTTCAGAGACTGCTTTCAGATATGCAGGCTGATCGCTGATATGTCGGGAAAATATAATAAAACAGGGCCTTACTCAATGCCATTAAGTTAAGTGCTAACTCATTGGATAAAATGCTTTTTATTTGTATTGCTCCCCTCTTTGAAAAAGAGGGAATACATATATTTTTATTGCTACCCGCTAGATAGTGTTGAATATTAATTCTGAGGGGGAGATTTAGAACACATCAGGTTTTTACTCTATATTAATAGTGTTAAAAATCTGGACGTTTTTAAATCCCTCTCATTAAAAAGATTAATTTTATTTATAATCGGCAATAATTATAACCATATATATACTCCCGTTTTTCTAAGGGGGAGGCAGAACAAAAAAATTGGACTATTTTTTTATCCATATCAAAGACTTAACTCTTAACTTAATGACATTGGGGCCTTACTATATAAAGTTAAATTCAATTTATAAATGTTAAATTAAATCTATGAAAATAAAATTCAATATTGCCGCCGCCATAACCCCGGCCATAACCCCGGGTCTTAATCTGGGCCTTATTCTGTGTCTTATTCTGTGCCTGGGTCTACTAACAGGCAATACTGAAGCCGGCACAAACACGGGACATGCACGCGCTTCAATTGCCATCAGTGGCGGTGCCAGCAAGGGGGCTTATGAAGCTGGATTAAACTGGAGCGCAATCAAAATCATACGTGAGGCTCCGAGCCTTGTGACCCTGACGGGTGGACAGTTTGTCCCGATTGAGATGGCGAGCATCACGGGTGCCTCTGCCGGCGGTATCAACACACTGCTTTCCGGTTTGTCCTGGTGCAGCCTTGACGAAAAAGAGGGGGGGCTCAGCAACCGTATTGATAGCAACCTGTTCCGTGATATCTGGCTGAGAATCGATATCAACACACTGCTTCCTCGAGACGCCAAATCACCCATCTACTTGCCCGGTGATGCGGTGCTTTCGCGCAAGGACTTCCTGGAGGCTGCAACAGAATTGCGCGAAAAGTGGAGTAAGCCTTCATTTCGAAAAGACTGCCGTATTCCACTTGGCGTGACCGTAACTAAAATTAAACCTGAAGTGCTAAACGTGGGTGAAGTCGAGGTGCAGAATCAGCGCTTTTATATACCCTTTGAATTGCGGGTGACCGATGACAGCAGCATCAAGTTCTTCTTCGAACCTGCCGACTACCCTAAAGTGGCAGACCCTTCGATGATCCTGATGCCAGGAACGCACGATACATTGCCCTTCTCTATAGATAATCAGCAGATTATAGATGCCGCCTTTACCACCAGTGCTTTTCCGATGGCGTTTGGGCGCAAACGCCTGCAGTACTGCCGCCTTATACAACAAAAGTCTGCACAGGAGCAGGAATCGAAGCTGGCAGATACCCGTCTGCTATGCCCCGATGGCTACGAACTGGCTGAAGCGGAATTCGCCGATGGCGGACTGTTCGATAACCTGCCCATTGGCGTAGCGCGTACCCTGGCAGAAAATAACAAACGCAATGATAACGCCACCTTCCCGGTAACCTATTTTTATATCGACCCAAACCGGACTATTTATGACGTCCCTGAGCACAAAAAAGACCTGGCATGTGAAAGCGCTAATCCTCCTGCAGCCTGCCGTCTGATGGAATTTAGTGCGGCTTCAGAAAGCGAGTTACTCATCGGCTTTCTGGGTACTGCGCGTCGATATGAGCTGTATCGAGAACTGACCAGCGATGCCTGGCAGCTTAACCTGTCTGAAATCAGCTACAAGCTTGGCAAGATATTGAAACAAAGAAAGATTGCTCTCGACTGCCAGCAGGCGCTGCCGTATTTCGAGCTCAGCCTCGATTGCACCGATGCATTATTACGCGCCGGCCAGCTGCTGGAAATCGCATACGACCGTATCAAGCCCGTTATCGATAAACCCTATTCCGTTAAGCGCTTACGCAACGCAGGCGTCATTAAAGACTGTGAAAACCTGGGCGGAAAAACAGGTCTGCAAACCGCCTGCACTTTTAACATTCCCCGTTATCGCAAGCAGCTGTCTAACGCCATGTTGCCGGTGTTGGAAAAAGCAAAATTAACAGAGATAAAGATTCACAGCGATATAAACAAATCGCGGCTTTCGATGCAGAATGACAGGACTTTGCGGGTATCCAGTCGCAGTGCTCCCATAACCGGAACACTCATGGAAGATTTCGGTTCGTTTCTCGATTACAAATTTCGGGAGTATGACTACTACGTCGGGGTATATGATGGCCTGGTCATGGTTGCTAACAACTTATGCAGCCTGCAATACTCTTCAAGTCATCAATCAACTGACTATAAACAGTGTTTTGATTCGGTCGCCAAACAGTTATTCACAATGTTAGGCCTGAATGCAGATCCCCGCGGACGATATGTATTCGCAAGGCTTGCCATGCGTCAATACGGCAAAGAAAAACGACTCCAGTTTGCCTATCAGCCGATGCCAGCGGCCGACAGCGATATGCGCATTATTCATGAAGGCCTTGAGCAAGCACTGGCGGCCGGCGAGAGTGAGACAGAATTCTTTAACTATCTCAAGGCAGAGGGGTTCGTACCAACACCCGCTAAAAAACAGACTCAATCGCGTCTTGCACGACTTGTTGAATTTGATGATAAAACGCTGATGGAACAGATCATCGATGATCCTGACAGCTGGGCCACTGAACTAACGCGTCGCGTTACAACCCGGCTGGTTTATCTCGAATCGCAGGCGGAGAAGATCTATGCGGCGCGCGAACCTGATATAAACAAACGTAAAAGCGCGAATTTAGAGGTTATGGGTGCCACTGCCTTTATCTTACAAAGCAGCACTTACCGGTATCGTGAATATAGTTTTGCACCATCGACCGCACCGAGTGACTGGCTGTGGCGAAATGTTATACCCTACGAAGTTGGTTTCGATACTTCAGAAGGTGACCTGTTACTGACCTGGCAACCCACCCTGGCACTATCGCAAAAGAACCTGCTGGGCGCACGCTTAAGCCTCGGTTTTCCCGGCGGTATATTTCAATCGAGTGCGGACGTCGCCCGTGAGAACTACCTGTCAGTAGGACTAGACTATACCCGGCAATCATCCTCTCCCTATATTTCCAGTTTCGGCTTTACACCGACCTGGTATCACGGCTTTAATCAACCAGATAATCGCGATAGGGATACCCTTGGTGGTGATATACATGTTGGTATTCTAAAAAATCGATTGCGGTTAGGTTTTGGCACACGTGATTTTGATCATGCTTCAGATGCCTGGTTCATTACTATAGGTATTACGGATATGCCTGGGCTGATTTATTGGTTAACTCGCTAATAAAGTTGCGACAAAGTGACTGATAAGGGCTGGCAGTGACTGGTAACAATTGATCCGAATCAGCAAAATGAATACCTGTAAATGTATGTTTCGAACGCACTAGTGGTAAGGAAACGGGTATAGGCATAAACGCATAAAAGCTAAACCGAAAGTTCATCAGCGTCATTCTGCTTAGATATTATTTAAGGACTCCCTGAAGAATTCATTCCTGAATAATTGATTCATTGATGAATTCTCAGAGCACGAAATGTATAAAATGCGATTTCATTCATTTAAGAAAAATTATCTAGCTGTCAGAAGACAGTTTAATGAAGGCTAAAAATAATTAAACTTTTCTCGCCTTTTTTCTGAAACCCGCAAGTACTAGTAAACCGGAGCCAAACAACCAGATTGCGCCAGGAATGGGCACAACGTTAGCCGATAAATTATCAATAAAAAAGCGATCCCTATTTCCAGAAGCAAAGGTGCCGTTCCGGATAATAATACTATCGATAGCGGTATCAGAAACTAAACCAAAAAAACCACTGGCATTTGGGGCGAGCACACTTGCAAGTAAAATGTTATTGCTGTCATATAATTCCAGTGTTTCCTGTTCACCCGCTGAAAGGAAATCCAGAGAGAAGGCTAAAATAGAAGGATCTGTGAAATCAATACTGAGGGGGCCAACGTTTGTACTGACAAGTGTTGATCCAGCATCAGATAGCGCATCGGAGCTCCAGTTGACTAAATTTTGGCTGCCTGCTTCGGGTGACGTGAAACTAGCTTGAGCGCTTATTGTGCTTCCATCGACTAGCATATTAGTTGAGCCGTTAAAGTCGATGAGAAAAATCTGACTTCCCGTTGCCGCAGAATAATCCGTCGCATTGTTATATACACTCACTGTCGCCGCATTGGTAGTGCTGCACCAGAAAACAATACCTGTGATAAATAGTAATGATTTAAATTTCATGATTTTACTCCTTAAACTATTTTTAGACATGGGAATAGCCAAACCCGTACTACCCATATTGAGCCTGTACGGTTCTTGAAGTGATATTATGTTTTACGCTTATTCCATGATGAAATCAAGGTTAATGTCGTGTGCACTTGAAGACGATAATGTGTCGATTTAGTAACATTAAAATAATAAAGAACTGAGGCATGATTACATGCCAAACTGGCAAGGCAGGTATAAAATGACATACCACTTAAGCGTTCAATAAAAACAAAGACTTAGATAGAATCTGATTTTTTGTTATGATGGGTGTCCGACTTATTCCCGACTTATTCCCGACTTATTCCCGACTTATTCCCGTATTCAAAAGGCAATATACATGAAAAAAATGATTATTATAGGCCTCGTCATGTACGGTGCATTTCAGTGGTACTCAAATGGAAATAATGACTTAGCCGGTAGTTATGGCGAGCCCCATAATGAATTAATAATGTATTCCTTAACAACCTGTGGATTTTGTAAACAAAAAGCAAAAGCGCTTAAAGAAGAAAATATTGCATTCAAAGAATACTTTATAGACAAAGATCAAAAAAGAATGGATGAGCTAAACGCAAAACTTACAAAAGCAGGCTTTAAACCAAAAAGTTACGGGACACCACTTTTTGATGTTCATGGGGTAATGTTACCCAATAATCCGTCAATGGAAAAAATAAAAAAGCATTTACAAAACGGATAGAAAATATAAGTCAATAAGCCCATCAATGAGAGTAATAATTCGTCTATCGCTTGTGGACGCGACTAACAAAATTGTTAAGCGTAAAACACATTAATGAATACGACCTCTTTGATGATGTGTTTTTGCCGCAATGGTAGTTTTCTGGTTTATAGTGGTCAACAAGTTTTTTCACATATTTAAATAAGACCATTCATTAAAATATGCAAAATGAAGAAAGCTATTTTTATTTGATGGTGAGGCATGCTCAAAAAGAACTGATCAGTTGATGTTTTTGATAAAAAATATAAAGCAATCAGTGACTATAAGTTATGTGATTTTATGCTTATGTATAGGGTGATTTATTTTTGCTACTCATAGGTTCAGTCGCATTCATTATTTATGGGGAACTAGCCTGAAATAAAAAGGACATCTTAAAGGGGGGGAGGAGTAACAGGGCTTAATTATCAATATCAAAATTTTTAAATCTTAAAAACCTTATCAAGTTTCTCATCGAAGCGGCTAATATTATCATCGTCCCCTTCTTTATGAATATAAAAACCATTCTCTTTTCGATCTTTAATTACTTCATTTACCAGCTGAATATTGACCTGATTTTGTTTAGCCGCATAGGCATAAACCAGTGCGGTATCGCACAGCGTATTAATCACTCTGGGAATACCACGGCTGTGATACCAGATGGCCTTGCGCGCCATGTCTGAAATTAAATCCGGATTACCGCCCGCTACTTTAAGGCGGTGCGCTATGTAGGCGCAACTATCTTGCTGGCTTAATTCCCCCAGATGATAACTGGCGGTGACCCGTTGATTGAGTTGTTCTAGTTCCGGGATATTAAATGTGTTACGTAACTGGGGCTGGCCGACCAAAATTAGTTGTATTACATTATTTTTATCCGCATTTATATTGGATAACATGCGCAGCTCTTCAAGTGCCTCATGGGACAGGTTTTGTGCTTCATCAATGATTAACACCGTACGCTTGCCCTGGGCATACTGTTCAATGGTAAAGTTAACAAAATTTTCATAAAGCTCAATCTGGCTGAGATCTTTATAAGCCAACCCGAAGCTCATGGACACCCATTGCAGCAGATTGCCAAAATTACTGTGGGTATTGGTGAGCAGGCCGGTGACAAAATTCGGGCCCATGCTATTGAGCAGTTTGCGCGTGAGGGTGGTTTTGCCCGAGCCGATTTCGCCGCTAATCACACAAAACCCGGCGGACTCATTGTGCAAGCTGTAATCTAGCATGGCCAGTGCCATATTGTGGTTTTTGCTCATGTAAAGAAAGGCCGGATCTGGGAGGAGGGAAAAGGGCTTTTCTTTTAATCCATAAAATTGTTCGTACATTGTGTGCTTCCCGGCATTGGCCTGATCAACTACTGATAAAAACATTACGGGAGGGGGATGCCGCAATAATGTCGTCATTTTATAGGAAAACACTTCCATGCACATTAATATTCTAATGCTTTTTCAGGGGCAGGAAGCCACAAAAGGGGTTAATAATCCTAGTTTTGATGAGTATCACATAATCTGGGCATAATCTGGGCATAACCTGCACAGTCGCATTATCACTGACGGCGCAGATTTTGTGATGCCAGCTTAACCTGCTAACTCCTACAAACTATCATTAAAATAATGATAACTTTACCGGTGCTGCTGTGCCCGACGTTTCTTCAGTTTTATTGCCCTGTGTTTTGTACTCGCTTTAGCCACTTCAGAACCAATATGCTCCTCTCCACGAACCTTCGCGAGTTGCACCTGCTTTTCCCGCTCCATAAAACGCGCACGCTGTTCATCGGTTTTTTTATCAAAGCAATGGTGGCAGCTAACACCCTGAATATATTTTTTACTTTTTTTGTCGTCTTCGGTAATGGGTAATCGGCAGGCATGGCACTGATCGTAACTGCCTTTTTCCAGAGAGTGGTCAACGCTTACCCGGTTATCAAATACAAAACATTCGCCTTCCCAGAGTGAATCTTTTTCGGCAACGGTCTCCAGATATTTTAAAATGCCCCCCTGTAAATGATAAACCTCATTGAAGCCCTGTTCTTTTAAATAGGCGGTGGATTTTTCACAGCGGATACCACCGGTGCAAAACATCGCTACTTTTTTATGTTGTTGCGGATTTAAATTCTGTTTTACGTATTCTGGAAATTCACGGAAGGTTTCAGTGTGCGGGTCAATCGCATTTTTAAAGGTACCTATTGCGGTTTCATATGCGTTGCGTGTGTCCACTAAAATAACATCCGGGTCAGCAATTAAGCTGTTCCAGTCTTCGGGTTTAACATAGGTGCCCACTACGTGATTCGGGTCTATGCCTTCAACACCCATGGTGACAATCTCTTTTTTTAATTTTACCCGGGTGCGGTAAAATGGCATTTCATTGTCATAGGACGATTTATGACGAAGGTCGGCTAATCGCGTGTCGGATTTGAGCCAGTTTAATAAATTATCTATGGCTTGCTGACTGCCAGCAACCGTGCCGTTAATACCTTCCCTGGCTAATAAAAGTGTGCCTTTTATTTCATTTTCCAACATCAGGTCGAGCAGGGGCTGACGCAGTTGTTTGTAATTATCTAAAATTACAAAATGATAAAGGGCGGAAATAACGACTCTGGATGGAATTGCATTGGATGTAATTGCCTGGGTTGTAGTTGCCCGGGATGTAATTGCATGGGACATATAAATATTACCTGTGTGCTGCGAGCTGGAACGTAAATCCAGTGCATATTGTAAAGCCGGGCATTATACCTGAATGCCTGCCATAGCAAAGGCTTAGGTGCATCACTTCATCGGAGAGGCAGCTCTGTTAACCTTAACAGCTGGTGTTGAAGGTTATTGGCATTGCTAATAAGCCGCAGTGCTGCATATGTCCCTGATAAAAATAGGGTTGAATCTATATTAGAAATCTATTAAATTGCCCAGCGCTGTATGGCACTCCCCTTAAGAAATAGATTGAGAGATTAAAGATGTTAGATGCAACAACGATTTTGGCGGTATTGGGCGTAATGGGTTCAATAACGGTTTTTGGTGTTCTGGGTTATAGAATTACCCGTTTAATGAAGACCTGTAATTCGGAAGATCTGTAATTCAGAAGATCTGAAAAATTAAAAGCCTTTAGCGCAAATGCCTTCAGGCTTTTTAATTTAAAAGCTATACCGGCTTTACCCGAAACTTTCCCACATCCACAGAACAGACTACAACCCGTGTCGCCGCACTAATTTCATCTACTCCCGCATCTTTATAAACTTCCACCTTCCATTTTATGCCCGAGTAATCAGTCGTGCCCGGTGTGAGTAAATTAATATCCTGTTGCAAAACAAATTCATAACCGACTAAATCGCTACTGTTATCTTTTTTTGGTACATCCGCATTCTGCATTTTTTTTAATGGTTTCCATAAAGCCAGTGCGCTGATTGATGCGCAAATGGCCGTACTTGCAATACCCACTTCCCATGTCTCATTTAAAATGCCTGTCATCATTAACAGGCCAGTAATAATGCTGCCGATGCCAGCAAATAAAAACAGGCCGGTTACCAGCCCGGTGCTCACTTCAATGGCCAGCATTAAAAAGCCGAGTAAAGTCCAGAACTCTGCCTGGTGCGAATTAATATATTGCGCTATCATTTTTTATGACTCGTCAGGTTTTTTATTAAGTGTGTTAATAATTGTCATCGCTTCGGCAACCATGCTTGACGCGCTGGTATTGTTTTCCGGCAGCAGTACCACTGAAGATTCTTTTGCAATGGCATGTTTTGCTTCAATCGCCTGACCCGCAAGATCAAGTTGGATGGCTTTCTGTCCCTGTTCGGTGTTTGCAACTTTACCGATGGTTTCAATCGCTTTGGCTTTAGCATCTGCTACCGCAATAATCGCCTGGGCTTCACCTTCTGCGCGCAGTATTTGTTCCGCACGATCCGCTTCGGCGGTTAAAACGATTGAGCGTTTATGGCCTTCAGCAACATTAATTGCAGACTGACGTTCACCTTCAGATTCCAGAATGGATGCACGTTTGTCACGCTCGGCTTTCATCTGACGTTCCATCGCTTCGAGCACCGAGCGTGGCGGTTCAATGTCTTTTATTTCATAACGTAATACCTGCACACCCCAGGGTTCTGCTGCCACGTTAATACTGTTTACAATATTTATATTTAAGCTGTCACGCTCTTCAAATGTTTTATCTAAATCAATTTTACCAATTTCAGAGCGCATGGTGGTTTGTGCTAACTGGGTTACCGCATAGGCATAATTATCGACTCCGTATGAGGCTTTGTAAGGGTCGAGTACTTTTAAATAAAGCACACCATCAACCACTAGCGTAATATTATCTTTTGTAATTGCGCCCTGGCTGGGTACATCTGTTGCCGTTTCTTTGAGTGTACGGTTATAGGCGACTTTATCAATAAACGGCAGCATAAAATTTAACCCTGCTTCCATGGTTTTATTATATTTGCCGAAACGCTCAACCACAAAGGCACGGTTTTGTGGCACAAATTTAACCGATTGTTTAAGTAATATAAAAAGCAGGATGGCGAGGCCAACCCAGAAACTAAAAACAAAACCTAATAATTCATCTATAAACATTTTTTCTTTTCCTTAATTAAATGGATGGGTGTCTATGCTATTTAAGTATGTTATTTAAGTACATTAAAAATTGCATTGCAAAGTTGTTCAGTGTCCTGCTCACTAATAATATAGGGCGGCATTAAATACACCAGTTTGCCAAAGGGTCGAATCCATACACCCTGCTCAACCAGTGCGGGCTGAATGGTTTTCATATCGACCGCCATGTTGCATTCTACAACACCAATAGCCCCCAGTATGCGCACATCTGTAACATTCGCAAGTGTCGTGCAGGGTGCAAGATATTGAGATAGCCAGCCTTCAATTTGTGAAATATTTTCCTGCCAGTTTGAGTTCAGTAAAATATCGATGCTGGCATTTGCTGCGGCGCAGGCCAGCGGGTTAGCCATAAATGTCGGGCCGTGCATAAATACACCGGGCTCGCCTTTAGAAATAGTGTCGGCAACTTTTTGATTGGTGAGGGTTGCCGCCAGGCTTAAATAACCGCCGGTTAATGCTTTGCCGATACACATGATATCCGGCTGAATATTTGTGTGTTCGGTGGCAAATAATTTTCCGCTGCGACCAAAGCCGGTGGCGATTTCATCAAAAATTAAAAGTACATTAAATTCATCGCACAGTGCGCGGGCTTTATTTAAATAATCCGCCGAATAAAAACGCATACCCCCGGCGCCCTGTACCACCGGTTCAATAATAAATGCGGCGAGTTGCGAGTGATGCGTTTCAAGTGCGCTTCGCAGATTATTTAAATCGATTGCATTGCAGGGTTCATTAAAAATGCTGCTGGGGGTGTCAATAAAAACCTGCCGAGCCAGCGTTTGATTGAATAAACTGTGCATGCCGGTCACCGGGTCGCAAACCGACATGGCACCAAAAGTGTCTCCGTGATAGCCGCCCCGAACGGTTAGAAATTTTTGTTTGTTGATTTGCTGTTTGTCGTGCCAGTATTGAATGGCCATCTTCATTGCAACTTCTACTGCCACTGAACCCGAGTCGCTAAAAAAGACGGACTGTAGTGTGTCCGGTGCAATATCCACCAGGGTTTTTGCAAGTTCAACAGCCGGCGGGTGAGTCAGTCCACCGAACATTACGTGGCTCATGTTTTTAAGCTGGTCTTGCAGCGCACGATTCATTTGTGGGTGGTTGTAGCCATGAATAGCACTCCACCACGAAGACATACCGTCAATAAGCTCACGCTCATCCGCCAATTTCAGGCGCACACCGGTTGCGGAAACCACGGGAAATAACGGCTGCGTGTTTTCAGATGCCGTGGAATTTGGCGGAGCGGAGTAGGGGTGCCAGATCAGTTGTCTGTCGAGTTGCAGTAGGTGCTGATATTGATTCATCAGAAGGCAAGTAAATTAAACAGGTTATAACTTTACCTCATGCGCCCGATGAGGTCGATGGATTTAGGTCTTTTATGGCGCAGAGCTACAGGATCACGTTATTATGTGGCCATGTTATGTAATTATGTTTATTTTAAGTCGAACCCCTAAAAGTGAACTGGTTTATGCAAAAAGAGCTTTATCGAACCGAAGATGAGTATGGTGAGCTTGTGGTTACCAAGCAGGGTGATAAGCGAATTTTAAGTTTTGCATCGAGCTTACAACAAAGTGCAATTTATATGCAAAAACCACACCGCCTGGTGCATGAATATACGCAAATAATGTTACTTGGGCTGATATTTAGTAAGGCAAAAAATATAGCAGTGCTGGGCCTGGGTGGTGGTGGACTTGTGCATTGCCTGGGATACTATTTTCCCGAAGTCATGCTGCAGGCGGTAGACATTCGACAGGGTGTTATTGATATTGCTTACCAATGGTTTTATTTACCGAAGAAGAAAAATATAAAGCTTCAATGTAATGATGCAGCTAAATATATTGAGCAGACAGACGCTGACAGTGTCGATATTATCTTTAGCGATCTGTATGAGGCGCAGGGCATGAGTGACGTTCAGTTGCATGGTGAGTTTATTGCAGCCAGTTATAAGGTGCTAAGTGAAAATGGCTGTATGGCGATTAATTTTCATAGTCTGCCTGCGGATGATTCTAATATAATAAAACAGATTCGTGAACTGTTTGCAGATGTGTATATGTGCGATGTTTTCAAAGGCAACTGGATTTTATTCTGTATAAAGTCAGACATGAGTGCTGATGATAGTGAGCTAAAAATGCGAGCAGCCAATTTAGCTAAAAAGATTGATCTGCCAATGAAATATTATTTTAGACAGTTGCGAAAAGTTTCATAATAAATGCTTGTCGTTGATTGACGATTACACTATGCCTGTGAACGTGTGGCTCACAGGCAAGTAGACAAATAATCAGGCTCTGATCCGGCTATTAATCGTAAGGTGGGGCATAGAGCGTATAAAGCATGGATTCTTCCCGCTTAATCCGTTTGCCTAATACATCGCCGATAACTGAAAAATCATCCTGGAAGCTATTTTGAAGATCTTTATCCGACCCAATAGTTTCATATCTGGCTAGAAACTTAAGCGCAATAGATGCAATGCCATCCATTTCCTTACGGAAAGTGCTAATCAGGGCTGAGTTCATTTCATCATCTTCTAGTAAGTGTGACAGGTAGATATAGAGATTTATGTTTTCTTTTAACAGATGATCTTCTAATTCATTACGAAAGTCAGTTAAATGCTCGGCAACTTTTTTAAAATTTTGTGTTTCAGCGGCTAGCTTTATATCGGTATAGATATCGAGCAACTTTTTATGGTCACTTTTCAGGTCATTGATAAGGCCCGGTTTATAGTGAATATTAGTACTGCCAACGGCAACATCATCCTCATCCTCAAACAGGTCTTTTTTAGGTTTCTTTTTGAATAAGCCAAATAACATAAATAATTCCAGAGGTTAAGTGTAAAAATCAGACTGCAAATGCCTGGACTATTGGTTTAGTCAATTGGGAGGTTTTTCAGTTTCGTTATTAATAGTATATGATTGACTCTTAACTATAGCTGAAAATTGAGTGAATACTATAGCGAAAAGGGTTGATAACATACAAACTAATGGCATTAATAACTACTGCAAATGCAGGAAATATTTTACTTTTCCACTTAGGAAAAGTAAATAGGTAAGGGCCGGTCTTAAAGGGCGATTTATGCAGATTCGAGATTTATAAGGTGAAAAATACCATTGATTATATGGCTCTGGCGCTTCTGGGCGTACTTTTAGCGTCATGTTCCGTAAAGAAAGGCGCATTTAATGAAAAGATGTCGACATCAAGCCAGGATTCAGTCGTTTACATTTATCGGCCACATTCCATGTCTAATATTATGGTTTCGCCAAAAGTGGTTATTGATGGGCAGCAAAAATTTAAAGTCGAGAACAATCGTTATTTATATGTGATTTTAACAAATCAGGGGTATTTAAAAGACGGGCCGGTGACGCATGTTTTTGAAATGGATGTGGCTGAGCGTTATTCGGGCATACATCGGCTAAGCCTTAATATTACGCAGGGGGAAAAGGTTTTTCTGCGCGTGAGTACCTTGTTAACGTTTGAAAAAAATCAGCCCTATCGTCGAAGTTTTTCATTAGAAAAAGTTGACAGGGAAACCGCATTAAACGAAATTAGGGAAACGCATTATGCAGCTAAGCAGAATGCGAAAAAAAGCAATAACACTACGCACGTGAAATTAAATAGTGGTGAAAGTGAATTAAATAATGTACCAGAAGAGCAGTTCTCAATATCCAGAACCCGAAATCCATTTGATAAATAACGTAACAGGAAAGGACTTAAACTATGCCCGATCAAGATAGAAAGACAATGATTCAACAGGGGTTTGATACGGTGGCGGGAGGATACGATCATCCATCAATGGCGTTTTTCCCGCAAACCGCAAAAAGCATGATGGAGTTTCTTGAGCTTAATCCCGATAATCAGTTGCTGGATGTTTGCACCGGCACCGGTGTGATTGCACTTGCCGCGGCTGAATTGTTGCACGAAGGAAAAGTTACCGGTATCGATTTATCTAGCGGTATGTTGCAACAGGCAAAAAGTAAAGCAGCAGAAAAAAAATTAAACAATACTGAATTTCTACAAATGGATTTAGATGCGCTTGAGTTTGAGAAAGAAACCTTTGATGTGGCCTGCAGTAGTTTTGGTCTGTTTTTTTTAGAAGACATGACTCACGGTTTAAAAAATATTGCCGGTGCTGTAAAGCCCGCTGGTAAAATTGCCATCAGCACGTTCACAGGTGATGCATTTTTACCTTTTTCTGATTTGTTTTTAGACTGCTATAAAACCTTCGGGAAAGAGGTCTCCGCCCTTTCGTGGAAACGTCTGTCGACACATGAGTTAATTAAAGAACAGTTTGAGGCGGTGGGTATTTCAAACGTAAAAATTCATCATGTGCCCTTAGGTTATCATATGACGGATGCACAGATGTGGTGGGATGTGGTGTGGAATGCGGGGTATCGTGCATTATTAAATCAGTTAACTGATGAGCAACAAGTAGCGTTTAAAGAAAAGCACATGGCAGACGTTACCCGGCTAGTGGGCGATGATGGGGTATGGTTTAATACGGAAGTTTTAATTGCGATTGCAGAGAAATAGTGCTGCGAAATAGCACCGAAAATAGCTGTGTAGAATTTGAAGCAATAAGATAAGAATTATATGAGTCATTCAGAGATAGAAAAATTAAATCAGCAGTTTTTATTAAACACAACGCAATGTCGGTTGCAGTTTGTAAAGGGTGAAGGCCACATACCCGTGATTGAAATTAAAAACTCACAGGCAAGTGCACGCATTAGCTTACAGGGGGCGCATTTACTAAGCTGGGTACCAGAAGGTGAAACTGATGTTATTTGGCTATCACCCGACGCCCGCTTTGAAAAAGGCAAATCGGTGCGTGGAGGTATCCCAATCTGCTGGCCCTGGTTTGGTGCCCATGAGGGTAGTCATGAGGGAAATGAAAATTTTCCGCCCCATGGTTTTGCACGCACGGTTTTCTGGGATGTCAGTGACACATGCCAACTGCAAAGTGGTGAAACACGAATTCACTTTAAGCTGGAAATGAAGCAGGCCGATGAATTCGTTAAAACAATGTGGCTTGTGAATACAAGTGTTGAATACATTGTAACCATCGGCACAGTTTTAACCCTTGAGTTGATTACCCGAAATAACGGTACAGAAAATATTGAAATAGGCGAAGCGCTGCACACGTATTTTAATGTTGACGATATTACTAAAACAACGGTGGTTGGCTTGCATGAAAAAGAATATCTGGATAAGCCGGATAATTTTAAACGTAAAAAACAAAATGCAGACATTAAAATTTCAGATGAAGTCGACCGGGTGTATGTAAATGCACCGGATGATGTCGTGATTAATAATCAGCAAAGAAAAATCTTAATTTCAAAGCAGGGTAGTCAGTCAACCATTGTCTGGAATCCCGGAAAACAGGTCGCAGAAAAAATGGGTGACCTGGGTGAGGGAGGCTATTTAAAAATGTTGTGTGTTGAATCAGGTAATGTGGCTGAAAATGTGGTGAGTATGGCCGGGGGAGAAAGTCATTCTTTGCAGGTGGTTTATCGTTTGGTCTAATAGGTATGGTTAAACTGGTTGTTGTATTAGTTTGTGGATAACCGAATCGATAACCGGAATGACCGGCTATACAGGCTGAAGTAATTTTTGAATTCGCGCTATAAATGTAATTTAACGGGAGAATTTAGCGGGAGAATTTAATGGGACATCCAAATTTAACGCAATTTAAATATTTAAGGAAATTTAAGGTAACATCCATGCTGAGAATATTCTTAGAAAAAATATAAATTGTTAGTTGTGCTGAAATGCAAAAACAATACTTACTGGCATTGATACTGACGGTATTGATACATGAATAAATAATTTTTTGAAGATAGAGTGCGATGTAAAGAAAAACCGTGCAACATTAAAAGTGATTAATAATACTTTATAATGAAACACGGCCTTTAAGTGCCCTTAAATAAAATTACAGTTTATTTCCCCGCCGTTAAACTCACGCCAGAGTACGCGCTATAAGCACGAATACTAATGTGCCAGGTTCCTGCCTGAGGATTGCTGAAGCTGCAGGTTTCGTTATTACCAGCTCTATACGGGCGACAGTTGTAACTTGTAGTGGTTGGTGTCGCGCCATATCTAACATAAAGATCCGCATCACCTGTTCCGCCGCTCATAATGACATCAAGGGCTGCGGTTGCGCTTGCAATGTCCAGGGTGAAATGCTGCCAGTTACCGGTGGCTCCGGACAGGCTGGTTTTGTTGATGCCAACTACCGGCTCGTCATAACTTGCCCGTAGTGTCACATTACTAAAGCTGCTATAAGCACGTAGCATAATATGATATGTGCCCGCCTGGGGAGCATTGATAGTACAGGTTTCGTTATTACCGCCTAAGTAAGGCCGACAATCGTAACTGCTGGTCGTGGGTTCGCTGGCAGATTTAATATAGAGATCCGCATCACCGGAACCGCCACTCATATTAAACTGTAAATTTGCAGCACCCGCGGGTACGTCAATGATAAATTTCTGTTCGGATGCAGTGGCACCAAAAAGCCCTGGCACTGGAATATTATTAGCCAGTGCATTTGATTGTGCAGGCGGGGCTGCACCGCCATTGGCTTCAATAACCGCCGCATGTGCATTAACGATACCGCTACCGCATTGTGAGCAAGTTGCAGGAAATGCACGGCTGGTATTTTTTAAAATCAGTTCAACTTCATCAGGCGTAATTAAAGGGTTAACCGCATAGAGTAAAGCGGATACGCCGGCAACATGGGGTGTCGCCATACTGGTTCCCTGATAAAACCCGTAGCTATCCTGGCCGGGTGATGTGCTGCCATTATTTATGGTAGACAGTATGCCGTTAGCCGCACCGGTGCGGGTATCGCCACCAGCTGCCGCAACATCCACTACGCTACCGTAGTTAGAATAGTAGGCGCGGCCACCATTGCGATTAACCGCCGCAACCGTAACCACGCCGTTACAGTTTGCCGGATTAGCGTTTGACGCATTGGTGTTTTCATTGCCTGCGGCCACAACAATGGTCGCGCCAAGATTGCGCGCCGTATTTATTGCATTTTGCTGAGTAACACCACAACCGCCAGCTCCCCCCAGACTCAGGTTAATAACATTGGCAGGATTTGTATTAAGGGGGACGCCAGAGACACTGCCGCCAGCCGCCCATATAATTCCATCGGCTATATCAGATGTGTAGCCACCGCAGCGCCCGAGTACACGCACCGGTAGCACTTTTGCTTTATAGGCGACACCAGTCACACCAAAACTATTATTACCCACAGCGGCAACACTGCCGGCAACGTGCGTGCCATGCCAGCTACTGGTGGTAGAAGGTGAGCCCGCACCGCAAGCCCCAGCCGGCGACCAGTCTCCCATATCGGTGGCATCCGCATCTCTACCATTACCATCCTGGGAAACAGTGGTATCACTAATCATGTCGTAGCCGGCTAAAATATTCCCTGCAAGATCAGCATGGGGCCGATAACCCGTATCAATGACCGCAACCACAGCACCTGAACCCTGAGTAATATCCCAGGCCTGTGGCATATTCAATCCGGCGGTCGATTCAAAATATTGCCATTGCTCGTTGTAACGTGAATCATTAGGCACCGCTAACGGCTTGAGCATTAAATCAGGCTCTGCATATTCAATATCCGGATCGGCGTTTAATGTGCTGATAATATTATTAATTTCAGACAGCGTCTGAAATCTGGATAGCTGCATAATATGCGCCCCGGATTGCATTCGACGAATGTGATTGAGTCTCATGCCTGTACGTGCAGTAATATGATCTGTTGCAATCTGGGGTCGCGCGTTTAGCGCATTAAAAACAGTGCTGGTTTTGTATTTAATAATAACTCGATTGGTAACATTAGCGGATTTTAATAAAATATTATTTTGATGAACCGCCAGCGCTGAGTGAGTAAAAAGCGATGAGAGTAGTATCAGTAGCGAAACCGATGTATTAAGTGTAAATCGGGTATTATTAATCATAAGCGTGTGCCTTTTTAAAAAATAAAATTTATGTACAAAGGGATCTGAATTTATATTATTTAGCGTTATAAATACCGTGGGGTATGTTGGTTAATTAGCGGGTGATGTAACAGACTGGTGTTGTAAAAGCCGGTCTATTTCAAGCTGTTTAACCAGCTTGTTTTTTTTAATATCAGTGATAAGAGTATCTAATTGAGTCGGTTGTAAACGCCTGGTTAAAACAATAATCCAGCGAATGTCCGAACTTGACTCCGTCAGTGTGTAAGCACCCATTTGCACATGATTTAAATACTGATGGAATTCATGTTTCTGCGTTGCAGACAGGGTTTTATTGAAGTGAATAATAATACGCTGAGCAGGTTCTGCCTGCAGCGTTGATATAAAAGTCAGTAATGAAATTGACAATGCAATTAAAACTATCTGAAATAATTGATGAGAACGCATACATATCCCTTTGTGTGGTGAACGTAAAAGAGTATCAATTACGGGCATGTAACACTTAGAGAAAAGTCACAGATTGAGCGTGATGTAAATCACGAATTTAAGATTATGTGTAAATAATAACGACAACGGATTAATTTCAGTTTCAATTTTTAACGGGCTGCTGGCGAAAACAGGGTTTAAGAAGACAATCTTGTTTCGTATTTTTTTAGGGGATAAAAATAGAAGGTTGCATGGAAAGTTAGTCTTTTTCTTTCATAATGTCCATCCATATCCAATTATGGAGTTAATGATAGACAGTTACACTGATTTATTTACAGACTCAATATCAATGTGCTTGATAAGTAACTGGGTGCGTCGCTTAACCTTTTTAATTTAACTAAAATCGAACGATAGCTTCACCAGCATTTTCAATCCAGCCATGAATCATTTTTTTAGTGGTAAAACCGCTGGAGCACATTCCATCACTGTCGATGACAATTACACCACCACGGCCTTTTACCTTACGTGTCAGGTATTCAATACCGGCTTTAGTCGCATCTTCAGCATTCATGCCTTTCATATAAATAAAATCGGCAATCGTTTTTGAAATAACCGTGCGCATAAACTCTTCTCCGTAACCGGTAGCGGAAACCGCACAGGTTTCATTATCAGCATAAACCCCGGCACCAATGATAGGTGAATCACCAACTCGCCCGAGGCGTTTATTTACAATGCCACCCGTAGAGGTTGCTGCCGCCAGGTTGCCCATCGGGTCTCTGGCAATTGCACCAATGGTTCCGTATTTCTGGTCTTCAGAATCCTCTTCTGTATCATCATGATCTAACATGATTTTATTTTTAAGCCGCGCCTGTTCCAGCTGTTTTATTCGATCGGGCGTATAGAAATAATTTTCCGGTGCTCTTTTTATTCCACAGTGATCAGCGAATCTCATGGCACCTTCAGCAATCAGCATCACATGTTCGCTTTCAGTCATTACATACCGTGCCAGCTGAATTGGGTTAGCAATATTATCAACCGCCGCTACCGCTCCTGCGGATAAATCACGACCATCCATAATTGCGGCATCCATTTCTACCTTACCGCTTTCATTAAGCACGGAACCACAACCTGCATTAAAGACCGGATCATCTTCTAACAGTGAAGCACAGGCTTCGACGGCCTGTAATGCCGAGCCGCCCAGTGTAAGTATTTCTCGACCATGCTCCAGAATGCAACGAATACTTTCCAGATACCTAACGGCGATTTTTTCATCCTTAACATTGTCCAGGGCCCCGGCTCCGCCATGGACCATAATTGAGTAGTGACTAGTTCGATTCATAAATGACTTCTTAAAAGTGAAAATGGCCGGGCACTTGTGTACCTGGCCCTTGTATACCTGTCTTTTGTAAACTTGCTGCAGAGTGCATCTACGATATCAAAGGCGTGCTGCAATTTCTGCTGCCAGTGCTTGCTGATATTCTTTAGATCCCGCCATAAGCACAACTAGCTTACCCTCTAGTATGGTGCCCCAGTTAATAATAACAGCGCCTTCACCTGTTTTCATATCAAATTCAATTCCACTTAAATCAACATCTGATAACTTTCGCAGTTTGGTCGATAAGCTGACGGCACTCCACTCGGGTATATCCAGTTTCTGTGCAATCATGGTTGGGTATGAGGCACCATTAAAACGTGGGTTACATTCAATGGCAGGAAAACGCAGGCCGTTCTCTGTTTGAACTATGGCAACATCAAAAGCAAATATACCTTTCATGCCATGATCTTTTAGCCAGTAAGCCATCGCGTCGACCGCCTCCCATGGCTCGTGGCTAGCGGGCACACGATTTCCCTGGTGAACAAAACCATCGAGTATCTGTTCACTGGCCGCTAGCCTCACAACCTCATCACCGGCAATACGATACTGCATATTAAGAAAGGTTTCTGTGATGACTTCTTCCTGCACCTGAACAGGTACGTCGGTAGAAAATTTGGCCATCGCTTCTGTGAACGCGGACTGATCTTCGCATCGATAAATACCCACACCAGAAACTGAAATTGCAGCTTTCAGGTAACAGGGATATTCAAACCCCTGCACTGACTGTGCATCAATGTCATCCACACTATTAAAGCACTGCGTCATGGGCACATCAATATCCAGCTCTTTTGCAAGGGTCATAAAATTATTTTTGGAATTGATATAATCAACCGTACTCATCCATTGGTGATCTCCCCAGTACTGACACTCATGGGGGCCAAAGAAAAAAACCGAGGGCTGATAGTTGATATGTGAGCCCAGTTCTTGCAGGTTTAAATCCCAGATTACATTTTCACTATGGGGTAACCCAATGCGTTGGTAATGCTCTTTAATATCATTCCACATAGGATTTAAATCAGGATGCAATTGAATAATATCCCAGGGTTCTGATAAACCCAGTGCACGTCCAGAATAAAGGTGATTACCAACAACACCCTCAGCAGTGCAATTCATTATATCGTGGTTAATAATATACTTGCCTGATGGCAGATAGCCATGTTCCATAACAGCTGACATAATTCACTCCCCCTATTATTTAAAGACATACAGCAATACTGTATAAAGAGTTCAGCAATATTCAGGCCATATAAAAAACACTAAAAACAGGCTAAAATTGCACTCTACTGGGTCATTTTAAGAGTAAGTGAAGAATATTTGCCCATCCATAGTGCACACATGAAAGTTCTAGTTGAAAAGTATAATCCACGGAAATTTGTCCGAATTTGTCTACGAATTTGTCCACGAATTTATCCGGATACCCATAATAATAAAAGACCTACGTTCACCTCAGGTCTTTGTTTGTATTCACTTCTTAGAATGGTTGTCTAATTACTTCATTACTTCTCATCGCGCCAATGCGGTGGATAGGCGTCTTCAAAACCTCGCATCTTTTCTATCTCACTCATCCAGTTAGAAAGATTAGGTAGTTTTTCATTGATAGGGTTAAAATCGATATTCAAAAGGGTTGCGGCTGGCAAAACCAGCATTTTTTCCAGAAAGGCGATGGCGGGATAAAAATAAATATCAACAGCAGAAAGTTCATTGCCAGCAAGATAAGAGGCATTAGCAAGTTGCGCGTTTATATTTGTTAACTCTTCAGAAATGATCTGTACCAATTGCTTACTGTGATCGATTTCGTCCAGTGCAGTTTCTCGCATCAACAAACGTGATAATTCATAAACCGGCTCAAGCGTGTAATGCATTAACTCAGCAATACGTTGCCAAATAAAACCTGTTTGATCTGCACTGTTACCGAAAATAGGCTGTTCGGGATGTTTAGCTTCGAGATAAGCCATAATGGCAATTGATTCATAAATGATGGTATCGCCATCTTCGATGACCGGCACTTTGCCCCTTGGGTTTAGGTCAAAAAAACCACTGCCTTCCCTATCCCACGAAGCAGGGTTAATTCTTTGTGAATCATATTCAATACCTTTAAACGCGAGCGTCAACAATACTCGCCAGCTATTTGGGCTACCGCTAATCCAGTGTAGTTTGTATTGACTCATGATTGCTCTCCTTATTGTCTCAAATAGTGTTATTGCTTAACACCCAGTGTTCCACCATCCACATTGATCTCTTCGCCAACGATAAAAGAGGAATCATCCGAGGCTAAAAATGTAGCAACAGTTCCAATTTCAGAAGATTTCCCCATTCGTCCAAGAGGTGTCTTTTGAATAAAAAGGTTTTGTACATCAGGTATTTCAGTGTCAGGTAAACCGATAGCCTTAAAGACGGGTGTGTCGATAATTCCAGGGCTAATGACATTGACACGAATTTTTCTATCTAAAAGCTCTGCTGAAAAAGTACGGGCAAGTGATCTCACAGCCGATTTTGCTGCACAATAAACAGAAAATCCTGGTACACCCATTTCTGACGCGATTGATCCAACCAGAATAATGGATGCCCCATCATTTAAGTAAGGAAGTGATTTTTGTACGGTAAAGTAAGCGCTCTTAAAGTTAAGATCGGCCATTAAATCAAAAGACTCTTCCGTGATTTCAGCAAGCGGCATTAACGTTTTACTTCCTACCCCGCCACCTGCGTTAACAACGAGAGAATCTATTTTTCCAAATTTTTCAGTAGCATCTTTAAACAATTTTTCTAAATCGTTAAGTTTTGTAACATCACCCTTTATTCCTATAAAACCATCACCTAATTCTTTTTGTGCCCTTCTCAATTTCTCTTGATCGCGCCCATGTATCGCGCCTATTGCGCCTTCCTTTACAAATTCTTTTGCGATACCTAGCCCGATGCCACTATTTCCACCCGTAATAACTGCTATTTTTCCATTTAATTTCATGCTTATCACCTTAGAATATTTGTTAGAAAAGTTACGTAATTATGTTTGTTCTAAATAAAGGTTCGTTTGGTGCCCCTACTATTGAATATGTTGAGCAAGATACTACCCGTTGCGTTATCACCTTGTAACTCTTGATTTTTGCATTTTATATATGCAATAATGCACCGCATGGACTGGGATGACTTAAGATTTTTTTTAGCAGTAGCACGCAAAGGCTCAATTAGGGCGGCGTCTAGCACCCTTGCCGTTAACCATTCGACGGTATTACGTAGAATCAATGCGTTCGAAGAAAAGCTAAGTGTTCGATTATTTGAACGCCTACCAACCGGCTATGTACTAACACCAACTGGCGAAGAGATGGTGGAATCAGCGCAGCGCATAGAAGATGAAGTCGTAAAACTTGATCGTCAGGTAATCGGTCGAGATACACAACTAAGCGGTGTTTTGCGGGTAACCATGCCACTCATTCTAGCGACCCACTTGTTAGCACCTGAGCTCGCCGCTTTTAGCGCGGCTTATCCGGGTATTCAGCTTGAAATCGCAGCGTCTGACGAAGATTTTAATTTAAAAAAACGTGAAGCGGATGTAGCCATTCGTATAACGCCAAATCCACCTGAATATTTGGTTGGGCGTAAAATATTAAAACCCGCAAAAGGCATTTATGCATCGCATAATTATTTAAAACAGCATGACCCTGTTAATCATCCAGAGAAGATGAACTGGCTTGGCTGGGAAGATAGCGTTGCAGATCCACAATGGGTAAAAGATAGTGCATTCCCATCTTCTCCAGTACGCCATCAGGCAGACAGTTTACTTGTACAACTTGAAACAGCAAAAGCGGGTATGGGATTGGCGCTGTTACCCTGTTTTTTAGCAGACCCAATTGAAACATTACAGCGATTGCATCTTATTCCTTCTTCGGCTACTTCATGCGGCGATCTGTGGATATTAACGCATCAAGATCTTCGTGCAACAGCACGCGTTAAGGCATTTATGGACTTTATGCTTGAGGTGTTCGATCGTCATCATGATTTACTTGAGGGGCGCAGTTCTACCCGCTCGCTAAAACTAATAAAAACTCACATATAATTTATAAGAGACCCGTATCTAAAGTATAAACCTCCCTGTTTTAGTTACAGTTTAAATTAGAGCTTTCCGGGTTATGAATTTATCCGGAGAATTTATCCGGACACCCATAAACATATAAGATCTACGTTCACCCCAATTCTTTGTTTACATTCACTTCTTAGAATGGCTGTCTAATTGCTTACCCAACTTAGGCATTTTTCTTTTTTTCTTTTTTTCTTTATTGATTTGTTTAAATGTTTTTCGTGCTCTTTATCGTTTGGTAATGTTCTGTCAGTAGGAATGTCATGGCATGCGCCACAATTAGGGTCAGGACACTGACAAACAGTTGCAGGTGAAAGATGACTAGTTAAGGCTTCACGTTTATTTTTATTGTTAGGCCTGTTTTTGTATGGGTTCAACATGAATCGAAATATCAGACACGCCATATTTTTCTTCTATAAGCGATTCTACATTCGTAGCTATATTGTGTGAATCTGTTGTTGATAACTCTGAATCAACTGAAATTATTAAATCAATTGATTTTTCACTTCCGATCCAACGAGACCGAACTCTATTCACTTTACAAACACCCTGAACCTCTAGAATAGAACTAGATAACAACTCAGGATCTAAAGCAAATTGATCGACTAGAATTGGGGAAGCCCGTTTAAATAAACTATAGGCCAGACTAAGTATTAGAAGAGAAACGCCAAGCGCGCAAATTCGATCTAACCAAAGATACCCCATAGCGGATAGTTGCCATCCAGCTATAACAACAATGGTTGTCAAAACATCTGCAAAAGTATGTGTAGCATCTGCAAGTAATATATCTGATTTTAATTTGCGAGCCCATTTACGCTGCCAAGTTGACAATACTATATTTATGATTAACACAACCAGCATTATTCCTAGCCCCCAAACGGAATTTTCAATTTTAGTATCATCTTTATTAATTGCGTGTAAAGCAAGTTCAAATGAAAGTACGACTAATAATGATGCGAGAAAAAATACAGCTAAGGTTTCGAACTTACGATGCCCGTATGGGTGTTCACGATCTGGAGGTGAACTTGATATTCTAATCACAATCCACGCGACTATATTATTTACAACATCTGTCAAAGAGTGTATTGCATCACCAACAATTGCGAGTGAACCTGTGGATAAGCCTACAATTAATTTTGCCACTAGAACTACTAAGTTAACAGATCCTTCAATCAGTATAACCCGCTGAACACTTTTATCTCTTTGAGGGTTATTGTTCAAAATAAATTAACGCTATTTAATACTTTTTTGAGCTTAGACATAATGATTTCTCCTTAAAAGGGCGCCCGTTGCACGGATACCCATCATAAGTTTGACAAGTAATAAACTGAAAATCCAGAATAACAAAAAAAACAGATTCTATCTAAATATTTGTTTTTATGGCCTTCTTGCGTTGGATGTCCTTTTTGTCTTCTTTTTGTCTTTTGTCTCTTTCATCCCCTACTATGGCCTCACCAGGAAAGTTAAGTGGGATTTTTTTTATGACTACAGTCCATAGCGAAGCTTCGAGAACTGTAAAGACGTCTTTATGTTACTGGTATTGAATCGAGAGTTTTTTAAAGTATTATTACATTTTTATAATTAATGAAATGCTAATTTATTGTTATCTTGTTGATAATTATTAACTTTAATTATTAGGGCGTGGATCTTGTAGGGCCTGGGGTACTAAAAGAAATAATATAAAGGGATTAAAATGAAAAACACACTGAAATATCTTTCATATGCCGGGCTAATAGCATTGGCATCATCATCTCAGGCCGCCTCAATAATTACAGCAAATAACAGCTATGTAGAAGGCTATCTTACTGTAACAGACACATACAGCAATACAATTTTCGATGGTAACGCATCTAATGCAAGTGTATACGATTTAGATTTCTGGAATAGTGCGGGGTGGGTTTTTGATGACTATTCATTTCCAACTCAATATGATTCTAATGGCAATGGCAATGGCATAATCAATAATTCATTTGGTACAGGAGGCGGAGATCAACAAAGCGTCTATAATTATGCCGGTTACGATGGCGTTAACGACACATTTGACCAATTTAGTGGCTCTGGCTTTGCTATTGCCGACATTAGTGACCCAACTAATGATCTTTCATTTATTCAGGCATCAGGTCAATCGTTAGTCGATATAACGTTTGAAATATTTGCAGAGCATACTTATACATTGACCGGGGATTTATTTGCCAATAACCTCGGCAGGTCTGAGCTATTTTTTAATGGTGATACGGCTTCACAACTGGATGGAGCATTTTCTTTTTCTGGTTATTTAGCGGCTGGCAGTTACACTTTATCAATCGATGCGCTAGCATTTCTTGATGATAGTCAACGCGCCACTAGTGGGTTTAATTATGATCTTCAGCTTACAACCGTGCCAGTACCCGCAGCTGTTTGGTTATTTGGTTCAGGTATAATTGTTTTGGCGGGTTTTGAAAAACGTAAAAAAGCATAATACTAAAATAATATTTATGATTGAAAGGCAGCTTTACAGTTGCCTTTTTTATTGTTTGTGTAAGTCGCTTTCAGGGAGGAGCAACTGATTGATGAAACGTTCTATATAACGTCTGAGTTTAGTCAATAGTGACTGTAATTTTCGAAAAATAAAAAGAGTCAAAATGGGAGGGCTGTAAACTAATAGTCGGATTTATTATGAAAAAATCAAGATACACAGGCTGTTAGTTGCTTGCTATATTAAAACAAAATGAACAAGGAGAATAGTAACGTGGACACCCACACTAAAATACCCATAGTAACGTGGACACCCACACTAAAATACCCACACTAAAATACTGATAATCAATACTTAAAGTCAATTTTATTTTAAAATAGCATGTGGCTTTGTATGAATATCCGGGTAACATCTTGAATCTTAAAATTAACACGGTCGGGTATTCAATGACGTATAAAAAAGGCCGTAAATATATTACGACCTTTTAGGTTTCTATCAATAAGCTGTAGTAAGTAGAACTACTGTGTGATAGGTAGAAGTGAAAGCTCAACACGACGGTTTAATGAACGGCCTTCTACTGTGTTATTGTCGGCTATAGGGTTCTTCTCACCAAAGCCAACGGTTTCAAAGCGTACAGCGTTAACCTTTTTATTTTTCAAGTATTGCGCGACTGCATGTGCTCTGGATTCAGATAAATTTTGATTGTACGCATCTGAACCCTTGCTATCGGTATAACCGGCTACAACAATGGTCGTTTTTTCATACTCTTCGAGTACCAGTGCAACAGAGTCAAGCACATTATAGAAGTCTGATTTTAGATCGCTTGCATTGCTCGGGAAAGTGATGTTGCCTGGCATAATGAGGTTTATATTGTCGCCATCGCGCTTCACACTAACGCCACTGCTGCGCAACTGTTTTCTTAATTTGGCTTCTTGAGTATCCATGTAATAGCCAACGCCACCACCGGCAATAGCACCAATACCGGCATCCCGTAACATGCGCTTTTTACGCTCACTACTACTTTTATCCTTGTTGGCTAAATATGAAAGCACCAATGCTGCTCCACCACCAATACCTGCACCTTTAGCTGTATTAGTCGTTTTTGTATCGCCAGTATATGGGTCAAAAGTTGTGCAACCGTTAAGGGAGGTTATGCTGATTATACTAAATGCCAAAATGATGTTTTTCATTGTCTGATTACCTAATTAAAATTATTCATAGTGTGTTATTTATAAGCAGTGTTTAGTTATAGTGACAAAGACTGCAGAATACAAATTAACGTGAGTCGTTAGTACGGATACGTTCTATGTTAATAATACATAAAAAGTAGGAACTGAATTGTTAACAAGTGTTAAGATTTCTTCATTAAGCATAAGGTCACTAGACCGCACATACTCCAGTTTATTATAATCTAAACAATAGCAATAGATACTATTAACAATCAAAAGGCAATATATGAAAAATTCTATACAACTTGCAGTTATAACTCTATTTATAACATTTTCTGTTACTGCCTGTTTAAGCACGGGTAGCAGCGCTACAGGGCAGAGCACGGTAAGTGTGTCTGAAATGGTATCGATTTGTGGTGCAGTACTGGGTGGTGATGCTGAGGCACGAATTAATCAGGAATGGGAAAAATACCCTGAAGCCGCTGCGAGTCGACCGGTTGTCGAAAACATGGCGCAAGTGTTATTGGTTGACTCAACAGAAGCTACCCAGGAGAGTACTGCTGATTATAAAAAGTATATTACCTGTGCAACTGGATTAATGATGACAAACGGGCTTCTAAAGTAAGCTAATTGTTTGTTGACTCTCAGGGATGAGTTTTTAACTCACATAACGGCCATGTTTAAAGTAATCAGGCGGTATAAATAATTTCGTGTAACTGTCATAGTTAACTATATTCAGTTAAACGTTCTTCAAATTCAATCAAAGACCGATTCAGTGCAGGTTTCTAATTTTTAATGGGCGGTGTCATTCTCTGGAGGCTTATTGAGTTGCCAATTGGACAACCTGTTTAGAGGGTGTAAATGATTCTGTGTAACTGCCATGGTTAAATGTAGTCAGTTAAACGACATTCAACCACTGTAGCAAGCATGGATTTGTTATCCCGGCCAAAACTATATTCCTGTCGTTTTAGGGTGGCCCGTTTCCCGATTCGTTAAATACTCTTCATAATGTCCGAGTTTAAAGTTAATAAATCTATTCAGAATAGTTGTCAAAAATTTAATAAATAACTTTGTATTTCTAATTGTGATTTGAAGTGTTTAAATCAGATGCATTATTTTTTATAAAGCTGCACACCCATTTTATCTGTTTTTTAAGGGTGGTTTTGTTCTAGGGGAGTCCGAGTAGAAAATTATAAGACATTAATATGCAGCTGGAATAATTGTGCTCCTGACTGATTTGTTTTATAGTTATCGCTGACAAATTAACCGGCATATGGATTAGGGTTAAGAATAAAAAATATTTACAGGCAAAGACGGCTCTGTATTCGCGTCAATCTTATTCTAAATAAAACTTATATCTATATTTTAATTAACAGGCCTTAATAGTAATTCTTTAATAAATCATGAGTTTAAACGACTTATTGATGAGTAGATTGCTGTTGCGTGTTGGTTATTCTTTCCTGAATGTATGCCTAAGCTGTGAAATGATAACGACAGGGAATAACTATGTTTACCTTAATAAAAAACAAGCTTCTATGCAGTTTTCTTGTGCTGGCTTTTACCATGTTAACAGCCTGTGGTGGCGGTGGTGGTGGCTCGCCCGCGCCGGAGGTGCCTCCAGCGAGTAGCAAAAGTACGTTAACGGGTATTGTCAAACAAAGTACCGGTAACCCCCTGTCTGGTGCAACGATAACATTAGAAGGAACTACTCAATCCACTACAACGAATGACAGTGGTGTGTTTATTCTGCCGGATACATTACAGGGAAAATATGTAGTTGATATTGATGGTACTTCAGCCGCAGGTGATGCGGGTACTTCATATGGTATTTTAAAAATCTTAGCCAGTGTCGGTGCTGATTCCGTTTCTAATCTGGAGCAGGTCATTATTATGCCTGACCTGAGTAGCGCGGCTACGGCTGTGGATACGGTAACGGCAACCAGCGGTACCGTGAGTGGTGGGGTCAGTGCCATTAATGAGGATGTGAAGTTAGACTCTAGTGGTGCGGATGTTAGTGTTCAAATTGCAGGTGTAGATGCAGAGGGTGAAATTAATATTTCTGCAACGCCTGTGCCATTGACAGATTTGCCTATGTCGCTACCTGAAACCGCGGGTGCTAACGCGGCAAGTTTTGTGACTATTCAGCCAGCGAATGCGACATTTAATCCACCCCTTAATTTAACGATTCCGAATGACCAGGGTTTTGCGCCGGGTACTTCGGTTGATATTTATTCTTTTGATCATGATTTAAATGACTGGGTTAATCGTTCTGCGCAAAGCACGCCGGCTAATAAAGGTGTTGTTAGTGCAGATGGTTCTGTTATTGAAGCAATTGGGGTTATCACAAAAGGTGGCTGGCATGGCCCGCTATTACCAGCTGATTTTATCGAAACCGTTATTGGCATGGTTAAAGATGCAAGCACGCCATTAGAAGGTATTATGGTTTTTACCAGTTCAGGGCAATTTGGCGTCACCGCCGCTGATGGTAGCTTCTCGATAAATGTGCCCGTGGTCACGGGTGCACCTGATATTTATTTAACCATCACGGCACCCGGTCTCAGTGGGTCTGTTTCCGTGGTGACAGATTCAATGACGCCGGCTGATGATTCTATTAGCCTTGATTTTGGCATGATTGATCTGACCCTGCCAACCACTGGAACCTTAACCGGATTTTCATTAAATACCACCGGACCATCAACCGAGTCTGTAACCATTACCGGACCCGTGAGTGAAACATTTACACCCGCGGCTAACGGTGCATTTTCAATTACGAATTTACCTGCGGGTGACTATAGCGCATCAACTATTTTTACAGGTGACAGCGTTGAAACAACGGCCAGTTTTAGTATTGCGATTGGGCAGATAACCGTACTCACGTTACAACAATCATCCGGTAATGATGTCGTAGTAAAAGTGTTTATAGAGAGTGGTGATAACGTAGGTAACCCATTGCTGGCAAATGATTCTGACAGGAAAGCAACCGTGACTATTTCACAGGGTAACACCGCATTGACACAAACCACGGATGCAAATGGTCTGGCTTCGTTCAGTAATATCACTGGCTCAATGACAGTGACCGGGCAGCTTGATTATACGAGCACCAATGGCTTTAGCGCCAGGTCAGCGTATACGGCGCATGATATAACACCGGCCAATGGTCAGGTGGGCATTGTCATTGCCCGGTTTGACCTGGCCGCGGGTGTGGCTGTGCAGGGTACTGAAATTCAGGGTCGCATTTCAAACATACCGGCTATTCCTGCAGGCTTTGAACTGGTTGTGGTGGTCGAGGAAATAACCGAAGGTTGCTGCGACAGAGTTTCCGAAATTATTGATCAAGCATCAATCGTTAATGGCACCGTTGACTATACCATCAGCACCAATGGCACTTTTGGACTGGGTGACGGTGATTATGTTGTTATGGCGCTGATTGCTAAAGATGATTCTAATGGGCACACTCGCTATAACACAGCGGCCGTGTTTCCCACAAAGGTAACCGCCACGGCTGCACAGGTAACGCCGAATATTAATCTCAATTTTGCTGATGTTACAATGAAATATGAATTTGTGACAAAAGATATTACGGTGAATAATCCTCTGGCGTTGACGAGTTCAAGTTTTGCAACCATAGCCAGTGATGTGAAACTCAGTAGTGGTGAGGAGTTTAGTTTTTTCACTTACACATCTGATTTTCAGACGTCGCCGGCCTATCCATCATCAGCAGATTTCGTTAGCGCATCACCGGGGGGTGTACTGGTTAATTATTATCTGAGCAGTGAAACGATTGATTTTACAACCGGTATTAGTCAGGAAAAAGATGTAAGCCTGGCGCCAACAGCTGCGACAGCCATTACATTTGATACGCTCAGCTTGCCAGTAATTACTTCGCCCACTAGCAATCAGGTGATCACTGCCCAGCAAGCTAAAAGTATGACCGTTGGCTGGACAGTGACTGAAGCGACAGATGCGGTGCTGGTGCATTATTTCACTGATGGGCAAGGTTCAAGCGCATTACCCGGTGTAGATTTTGTTTTGTGGCAGCATGCAGTAGCCGGTAAC
>Ga0316205_10001279_pt1 | contig 33630 bp, 40 predicted proteins | sample 3monthpyrite_MG_FD_204941 | JGI IMG/M metagenome (GOLD analysis project Ga0316205, IMG submission 204941) | Microbial mat bacterial communities from mineral coupon in-situ incubated in ocean water Damariscotta River, Maine, United States -... | ecosystem: Environmental > Aquatic > Marine >...
GTTTATAAACGGAAATACATCGGTCACACCGACCAGATCAGTGATGAGCAATACTAATAAGATTCCGAGTATGATACCACCCGCCCCACTGCCTGCTGGTAATTCATTGATATGTTCATTTAACTGAGCGAGCTCAACATCAGTCATTTGACTGACTCGCTCACTGGCTACGACCGGATCAACTCCCAAAGCAGTCAACTGTATCTGCACCGCATTGCGGTCAAGTACCGGGATAAAGTTCTCATGGCCGAGAGTCTCCTGCTGCAATAAGACGTTGTTATCAATCATCGCTGCCTGAGCAGGCATTAAAGGTGCTCCGATTAATGCGACGAGGAATAAGCTAGACAAGAAATTTTTTATACGGCTTAGCTTCATCTTTCTTTCTCCTAATTAATAATCTTTATTTTACGACTACCTTCGTGATCAGGGCATCATCACAAAACCTGATAGTAGCTCTAATCAATCGTAGTCATGATACTAACACTCTCTTGTTTTGTGACGGGTAAAACTGTCAACCACCCTAAAGAAGAGAGAAATGTAGATAGTTAAGCTGTACTTAAAATACCGAAGAATCTAATCAAGTCTTTTTGTCATCAGGCTTATCAGGCTTATCAGGGTCGTTGGTAGAAGAGTCTTTAGCGTCATCTTCTTCATCGAGCGCATCCATTTCAGCATCAATACGGTCCATTTCAGCATCCATTTCTTCGCCACTTAACGGTTTGAATGCTTCGCCATCATCTGCTGGATCATATTCCTGATGACCAGAGTCGTTAGCATTTTCTGCGACTGTGGTGCTGGACGCAGAAGTTGCTGCAGCCGCAGCTGGATTGGCTATGGAATGATCTTCGTCTTCCTCATCTTCCTCTTCACGCTTGGGCACATATAAACGTGCCAACAACACACCCAGTTCAAACAGTATCCACATGGGAATGGCTAACAAGGTCTGCGAGATGATATCGGGAGGGGTTAGCACCATACCAACAACGAATGCACCCACAACAATATAGGGTCTCTTGGTAACCAGTTTTTCAGGTGTCGTAACACCACTCCACACTAATAATATGGTGGCGACAGGTACCTGAAAAGCAGCTCCGAATGCAAAGAAAATGGTAATAACAAAATCAAGATAGCGACTGATGTCAGTCATAACAGAAACGCCTTGCGGGGCAGTTCCGGTCAAGAAACCAAACACTAATGGAAATACGACAAAATAGGCAAACGCCATGCCCGTATAAAATAGCACCGAACTCGCTATCACTAATGGTGCGGCCATCCGTCTCTCATGACGATACAGGCCTGGGGCGACAAAGCCCCAAAGTTGATACAAAATATAGGGCATAGCCAGAAAGATAGAGGCGACAAGCGAGAGTTTGAACGGTGTCAAAAATGGTGAGGCCACATCGATGGCAATCATTTGACTGCCTTCTGGCATGTGCTTCATCAGGGGTCCGGCGATATACGAATATAAATCGTTGGAAAAATAAAACAGGCCAAGGAATATAACAATAATCGCAAGAACCATGCGTAGAAGCCGGTCTCTGAGTTCAAGCAAATGAGTAACAAACCCCATTTCTTCACTGGGGGATTGATTATTGTCCGCTGCGCTCATTATTATCAGATTTGATTTCAGGCTTGTCGGTGCCAGGAGACTGATTCGTCTCGGGGGATTTTACTAAATAGTCCTGCTTAGCCTGGGAAATACTTTTTTTGGTTTCTTCTACGATTTCATGAAGCCCTGTAGAATCTTTTTGTTCTTGTAAAATTCGTTTGAGTTCTTCCGCTTTCAGTTCCTGATTAATATCGTTCTTGACCGATGACACAAAACGACGCGCTTTACCAAGGTACAGCCCGGCTTTGCGTGCCAAACCTGGTAATCGCTCAGGGCCTATCACCAGTAAAGCAACAACCATAATAATCGATAGCTCCCAGAAACCTATATCAAACATATTAACTCAGCCTGATTGAATAAGTGCCAGTGTCGCTATCTGTCAATATCAAGGAGGCGATCAAATTTTCTCTTTTTCCTTGGTTTTGTCAGTGACTTCGCCTTCAATCACATTGGACTGATTATTGTTATCAATTTTTTCGGCTTCATCTGATTCAGCAGGAGATTCACCATCCTTAATAGATTTTTTAAAACCACGGATGGCACCACCCAGATCGCTTCCCAGGTTTTTCAGCTTCTTTGAACCGAACAACAGTAAAACGATCGCCAGGACGATCAGTAATTGCCAAATGCTTATACCCATATTTGAGTGCTCCAATTGTTCATCAAATTCATAACAGTCCGATAGATACCAGGGTTATCGGTCCCGGTTCGCTTTTTCTTCAATACCGGACGTCCCAAAACGCCGATCCAGCTCATTTAGTACGTCTTCTGGCCCCAGGTTCTTGCTTGCCAGCAGGATCAGTGTATGGAACCACAGGTCGGCTGTTTCAGCGACAATCCGGTCAGCCTCTCCATCCTTGGCAGCCATCACCGTTTCCGTCGCTTCTTCCCCTATTTTTTTTAATATGGCGTCAAGCCCCTTGTCATACAAGCTGGCTACATAGGAGGTTTTTGGGTCAGCCTGTTTGCGCGCTTCCAGTATGGTTGCTAATTGCATTAGTATATCATTCATTCAGACTACCCACATAAAGGAAAATTAGTGATTATTCAATCAGTTGAACAATAAATCAATTGAGCTGCATGATCCGGGTCTATCAATGCATCAGTTTAGCACCGGCCTCGACTCTGAGACTAGTGCATAAAACCCCCGCACATGAAATTACTTATAGATATCAGCAGGATTTTTAATGACAGGCTCCGTGGTTTTCCATTCACCAGCTTCCAGCTTTTTAAAGAAACAGCTCTGCCTGCCAGTGTGGCAGGCAATCCCACCCAACTGCTCAACGCTAAGTAATATCACATCATTGTCACAATCAATGCGTATTTCTTTAACCCGTTGCTGATGTCCGGATTCTTCACCTTTATGCCATAATTTCTGGCGCGAACGCGACCAGTACACCGCATGGCCGGTTTGTTCTGTCAGTTGCAACGATTCCCGATTCATCCATGCAAACATCAGGATTTTACCACTACCCTGCTCCTGAGCAATGGCAGGCACCAGGCCATCGTCGGCCCATTGTATGTCGTCTAACCAGTTTTTTGACATGAGTTTTACCTAGAATTTTTATTAAGGCTTTTTTTACAAAAGTAGCTGGTGACGAGTAGCGGGTAGCTAGGAAAAGACTCAAGATTGAATCCTTTTTTCCTCGTTACCAGTCACTAGCTACTCGCTACTTAATTATAAGCGAACCTCGATGCCTTGTTTCGCCATGAACGCTTTGGCCTCGCCAACCGTGTGCTCAGCAAAATGAAAAATACTGGCGGCCAACACTGCGTCCGCTCCACCGCGAGTGACTCCATCCGCCAGGTGCTGCAAATTACCAACTCCACCTGATGCGATGACAGGTAAACTCACCGCCTGACTAACAGCATCAGTTAACTCCAGGTCGAAACCGATACGCGTGCCATCACGATCCATACTGGTTAACAGAATTTCTCCAGCACCGTAGGATTGCATTTTTTTTGCCCATTCAACGGCATCTATACCGGTACGCTTGCGTCCACCATGGGTAAATATTTCCCAGCGTTTTTGTTCACCATCAACACTGACCTGCTTGGCATCTATTGCCACGACTATACACTGTGAACCGACTTTATCGGCGGCTTCTTTAACAAAATCGGGGTTAAACACTGCTGCAGTATTAATTGCGACTTTATCAGCGCCTGCATTCAGCATGCGCCTGATATCTTCAACTTTTCGTATGCCGCCACCCACTGTAAGCGGAATAAACACTTCACTTGCTACGTCTTCTACCACATGGACAATGGTGTCACGATCATCCGAGCTGGCAGTGATATCCAGAAAGGTGATTTCGTCCGCGCCTTCCTGATCATAACGCCGGGCCACTTCAACCGGATCTCCTGCATCACGAATATCGACGAACTGCACGCCTTTCACAACACGGCCGTTATCGACATCCAAACAAGGGATAATGCGTTTGGCCAAACCAGTCATTTAAATACCAGTGGCGAGTAGCGAGTAGCGAGGTATGAGATTTTACTACTATTTGAAAGAGTCATCAGTTTCCTAGTTCGTCGGCGAGTTTTTGGCCTGCTGCAAAATCCAGCGTGCCTTCGTAGATTGCACGCCCGGTGATGGCGCCCATAATGCCTTCATCTTCGACTGCACAGAGTGCTTTTATGTCTTCGATATTGGTGATGCCACCCGAGGCGATCACCGGGATCGTTATCGCTTGCGCCAATGCAACCGTAGACGCTACATTAACACCTGACATCATCCCGTCGCGGCCAATATCTGTATATACAATCGCCTCAACACCATCTGCTTCAAAACGCTTGGCCATATCAATAACATCGTGGTTGGATAATTTTGACCAACCATCAACTGCCACCTTGCCGTCTTTTGCATCCAGCCCCACAATCACATGGCCCGGAAATTCGACACATAAATCACCAATAAAATGTGGTTCATTAACTGCTTTCGTACCTATAATGACATACTGAACGCCAGCATCCAGATAGGCTTGCACAGTTTCCTCATCCCTGATGCCACCTCCAACCTGGATCGGCAAATCTGGGTGACGCTTGGCAATTTGATGTACTACATCTGCATTTACTGGCTTGCCAGCAAATGCACCGTTTAGGTCAACCAGATGAAGTCGTCGCGCACCAGCATCGACCCAACGGGTTGCCACTTCCACAGGATCATCTGAAAAAATGGTTTCATCATTCATGTCACCTTGACGCAACCTGACACATTTTCCATCTTTTAAATCGATGGCAGGTATCAATAACATGTTTCTATCCTCTTACTTTCTAGGTTCTTGCTCTCGGGATAACAGGAACTCACTAGACTTGCCCATCCCAATTTAAAAAATTTTCTAATAGCTTAAGTCCCGCTTGTGCGCTCTTTTCTGGATGAAATTGCACAGCAAATAAATTGTTACGACAAGCTGCAGCCACAAACGAAATACCATAGTCACAGGTTCCTGCAATCTCAGCCTCGTCTTCCGTGGTGACATAATAACTATGGACGAAGTAAAATCGACTGTCTTGTTCTATACCCTGCCAGAGCGGGTGACTGTGTTGATGCAACTGATTCCAGCCCATGTGGGGGACTTTAAGTCGCGCACCGGTTTTTGTATCGATATGAGGTTCCGGAAAGCGGTTTACCCGTCCACGTAACAAACCCAACCCATCGGTACCACCATCTTCTTCACTGAACTCCATCATCACCTGCAAGCCCAGACAAATACCTAAAAAAGGTTTACTACCCATTTGCTGCAGTAATATCTGATCCAGACCACGCGACTTTAAAGCCGCCATGGCCATGCCAATCGCGCCCTGACCCGGAAACACGATATGATCGGCCTGACTGATGACATCGGCCTCGGAGGTTATTTTTATGCGGGCACGCGGATTGACATGCTCCAGTGCCTTTGCAACCGAACGCAAGTTACCCATACCGTAGTCAATGACTGCTACCAGGCTCATGTTAAATCACTCGGTTATTATAGATGACCTTTGGTAGAAGGAAGCCTGTCACCCATGCGGGCATCATGTTCGAGCGCAAAACGAACCGCTCGACCAAAGGCCTTGAAAATGGTTTCTGCAATGTGATGCGCATTCATGCCGCGTAGACTGTCAATGTGCAAGGTCGCCTGCGCATGATTAACAAAGCCCTGAAAGAATTCATGCAATAAATCGACATCGAAATCGCCGATGCGCGCGCGCGGATAAGTCACATGATATTCAAGTCCAGGTCTGCCGGAAAAATCGATAACCACGCGAGATAATGCCTCATCCAACGGCACATAGGCATGGCCATAGCGGCGAATCCCTTTTTTATCGCCAATGGCCTCGCTAAAGGCCTGGCCAAGAGTAATACCGACATCCTCTACGGTGTGATGCGCATCAATATGTAGATCACCCTTTGCTGTGACATCCAGATCGATCATGCCGTGACGAGCAACCTGATCAAGCATATGGTCCAGAAAAGGGACGCCGGTTTCAAAGTTTGTTTTACCGCTGCCATCCAGATTGATAATAATACTGATTTTGGTCTCAAGCGTATCACGACTGATTGAGGCCTTACGGTCGGACATATTTGCTACTCCAGATGGATGTGAAATTACTGATAACTTATTAATTATAAAGTAATTATTTGACTTGTATATTGCATTATCAAAATTTGTTAAGGTGCTCATTGGGCACTACAGTCAAATAAATATAGCTATTAAAATCTAATAATAATGATTTTACTAGAATTATTGCTAATTTGCCCATACTTTGCTGAAATACAACTATAATATAATACCTGACTCCAGAGCTTGAGCTTTCATGTCACAAAATATTAACAAAGATATAGTCACCTTGAACAATATCAAAATTGCCTGTTCAAGTTGCAGCTTGCATGACTTATGTTTGCCATTAGGTCTGCATGGCGATGACTTAAAGCGCCTTGATACGATTGTTAGTCGTACTCATCCAATTAAAAAAAATGATGCCATTTTCCGTCAAGGTGATCATTTTGAGGCTTTTTACGCGATTCGCTCAGGTTCGATTAAAACGGTCACGATAGCAAACGATGGTAGTGAACAGATTACCGGCTTTCATCTTCCTGGTGAAATAGTCGGTATGGATGCGATCACTGGGTCCTGTCACCCCTGTTCTGCTATCGCATTGGAGACCACCAGTTACTGCGCTATCCCGTTCCACGAACTGGAATGTCTTGCAGCTAAACTCCCCAGTCTACAACACCAGTTACTCAGCATCATGAGCCAGGAGATTTCGCACGATGCCAATCTACTGATGCTACTTGGCAAAAAAACTGCCGACGAACGTTTAGCCTCCTTGCTGCTAAGTCTATCAAATCGCTATAGTCAACGCGGTTTTTCCGCCACCGAGTTTAATCTCAGCATGTCTCGCAATGATATTGCAAATTATCTTGGTCTGGCCGTTGAAACAGTCAGTCGCCTGTTTACCCGCTTCCAGGATAAAGGATTTATTAAAGTAGACGGGAAATTTGTACAACTACTCGCGATGGATGAATTAAAAGGCAGTGTCATCGAATGTCACCGTCATAAGATAGGCTGATAAACAGCCGTTCACCACTCCCGCCTGCCAGCGCCTGCTGACTGAATTTCTGACTATTCACGTAAATTTGACGTAGATCAATACAAGATGGCGTGGATATTTGCATATTCACATTTACTAATGTGTCTGAGCATTATCACTCAAAATATTCATCCAAAATCTTTTACGGGAATGAGCAAATGAACATAAAGAAGAAAAGCCTAGCAACATATGCTGCCATGGCAGCGTTAACCATGAGTTTCCCTGTGCAAGCGCTCGACCAGGGCGACTGGATTGCACGTATCGGAGTTAGCCAGGTAAGGCCAGATACGAGCAGTGATGTAACGCCCTTAATAGGAGGTGGCAAGGTTGAAGTTGATGATGGCGCAAGTTTGTCGTTTAATGTCGGCTATATGCTGACCAGTAATCTCGCCATTGATGTGCTCGCGGCGCTGCCTTTCGAGCATGATATCTCTGGTGCCGGTACGCTCTCTGGCGCCGGCAAGTTGGCCGAAATCAAGCATCTACCACCCACAGTGAGCCTACAATATCACTTTCAACCCAAAGCTAGCGTACGCCCTTATGTAGGTGCAGGAATAAACTACACCACATTCTTTTCTATCAAGGAAAAAGGAGCATTAGTTGGCGATAAATTGACACTGGATGATTCCTGGGGTCTGGCCGCGCAAGCTGGTGTTGATTTCGATATCAACAAAAGCTGGTTTGCAAACCTGGATCTGCGTTATATCCAGATTGAAACTGAAGCCAACAGTGCAACCACCGGGAAATTCGACGTTGAAATTAACCCATGGGTAGTAGGTTTACACATAGGCACTACATTTTAATGTAATAGGCTCAGGTTGATCTACACTAAAAGTGATAGATATCCGGGTACACTCAGTACCCGGTTATCTTTAAAAGATAAATAACAATTAACTATCACCCACAATAAAGCGAGGAAACCAATGGATACGCAGACCACCTATAACTACAAGGTCGTGCGCCAGTTTGCCATCATGACCATTGTCTGGGGCATCGTCGGCATGCTCGTCGGTGTCATCATTGCTGCGCAACTGGTATGGCCACAGCTTAATTTTGACTTACCCTGGCTCAGCTACGGCCGCTTGAGACCTTTGCATACCAATGCTGTCATCTTTGCATTTGGCGGCTCGGCATTATTCGCAACATCCTATTACGTCGTACAAAGAACCTGTCAGGTCAGACTGCTCAGTGACAAACTCGCAGCCTTTACATTCTGGGGATGGACGCTGGTCATATTGCTTGCAGCGATTACGTTGCCACTGGGTATTACAACCAGCAAGGAATACGCAGAACTGGAATGGCCCATCGATATTCTCATTGCTGTTGTCTGGGTCGTTTATGCTATCGTTTTTTTCGGCACTTTACTGAAGCGAAAAACACCTCATATTTATGTCGCCAACTGGTTTTTTGGTGCTTTCATCATTACCGTTGCTATTCTTCATATTGTTAACAGTGCGGCACTGCCAATCAGTATGACCAAATCCTACTCGGCTTATGCCGGCACCATCGACGCGATGGTGCAATGGTGGTACGGCCATAATGCGGTCGGTTTTTTCCTCACTGCCGGATTCCTTGGCATCATGTATTACTTTGTGCCCAAGCAGGCAGGACGCCCGATATTCTCGTATCGTTTGAGTGTTGTGCATTTCTGGTCGCTGATTTCCATTTACATGTGGGCCGGACCGCACCATCTGCATTACACCGCATTGCCGGACTGGACCCAGTCATTAGGCATGGCCTTTTCAATCCTGCTGCTGGCACCTTCATGGGGCGGCATGATTAACGGCATCATGACCTTGTCAGGCGCCTGGCATAAATTACGCACCGATCCTATTCTGAAGTTCCTGATCGTGTCCCTGTCTTTTTATGGTATGTCCACTTTCGAGGGTCCGATGATGTCAATCAAAACGGTAAACGCACTCTCGCATTATACTGAATGGACGATTGGTCATGTTCATTCCGGGGCACTCGGCTGGGTGGCGATGATTTCCATTGGTGCGATCTACGCCCTGATACCCCAGCTGTTTGCACGCAAACAGATGTATAGCATTAAACTGATTGATATCCATTTCTGGGTTTCAACAATTGGCGTAGTGTTGTACATCGTTTCCATGTGGATTGCCGGCGTCATGCAAGGGCTGATGTGGCGCGCTATCAATAGCGATGGCACCTTGACTTATAGTTTTGTGGAAAGCCTCGAACGTATGTACCCCTACTATATTGTTCGCCTGCTCGGCGGCGCGCTGTTTTTCTCAGGCATGCTGATCATGGCTTACAATGTATGGAAAACGGTCAATGGCAGTGAGCCGGCCGACCAAACCGTTCCCCAAACCGCATAGTCAGGAGTGCTAACATGAGCCATGAAAAAATAGAAAAAAACATCGGACTGATGGCGCTGCTGATAGTCATCGCCATCAGCTTTGGTGGACTGGTTGAAATCATTCCGCTGTTCTTTCTCAAGGAAACCACACAACCAGTCGCAGGCCTAAAGCCCTATACCGCTCTGCAACTGGAGGGACGAGACGTTTACATACGCGAGGGATGCTATGTCTGCCATTCGCAAATGATTCGCCCATTCCGTGCCGAGACCGAACGCTACGGTCACTATTCTGTCGCCGGTGAATTTGTTTATGACCACCCGTTTCAATGGGGATCAAAACGTACCGGACCAGACCTTGCCCGCGTCGGTGGACGTTACAGCGATGCCTGGCATCGCGTACATCTAAACAACCCACGCGATGTGGTGCCCGAATCAAATATGCCAGCTTACTCCTGGCTAGCAGAGACCACCATAGACGCATCCCGGACGACAAGCAAAATACAGGCTATGCGCACACTTGGCGTACCTTACACCGACGCTGATATCGCTAACGCAGAAAAATCTGTGAGCGGTAAGACCGAGATGGATGCCATCGTTTCCTACCTGCAGGTGCTGGGTACCAGCATCAAGAACAAGAGGTAAGGCTTATGGACGTCATAGATTTTCATTCATATTACACACTATTAATGTTGATAGTCTTTGTAGGCATCTGTTTCTGGGCCTGGAGCAGCAAACGTAAAAAGTTTTTTTCCGACGCCGCCAATCTGCCCTTTGCCGATGAGGACATATCTGATCGTTCCGTCCTGAAACTTCAGGAAGAGGAGAAAAAAGATGAATAATTTTCTACACTGGTTTGTCATTATAATTTCAGTCGGCAGCTTTCTTGGCTGCCTCTGGTTGATTTGGTCAACCAGCAAGAAGCGCCCAGGTGAAGCCGCAACAGGTGAAGAAACCGGCCATACATGGGACGGTGATCTTACCGAATACAACAACCCACTGCCTCGGTGGTGGCTATGGCTATTTTATATCAGTATCGTCTTTGGCCTTGCATACATGCTTTTCTACCCTGCTCTAGGGAATTTTGCCGGCAGTGGTAAATGGACACAGATAAATCAATACGAGCAGGAAATGGATCGTGCTGAGACGAAATATGCCCATATCTTCAACGAGTACGCCAACCAACCATTGGAGAAACTTGCCAAAAATGTCGACGCCATGAAAACCGGCCAACGGCTTTTCATTAACAACTGCTCAACCTGCCATGGTTCAGACGCCGGTGGCGCCATCGGATTTCCCAGCCTGAAGGATGCTGACTGGTTACACGGTAGTAGCCCGTCAGCCATCAAGACCAGTATCCTGGATGGCCGCATTGGCAACATGCCGCCCATGGCCGCTGCATTAGGCGGAGAGCAAGGCGTTGATGAAGTCGCGCATTATGTCATGAGCCTGAGTGGTTCACCGGCAGATGCGGACAAGGCACAGGCAGGTAAAGCTAAATTTGCAATTTGTGCTGGCTGTCATGGCGCTGATGGTAAAGGCAATCAGGCTATTGGTGCTCCTAACCTGACTGATGATATATGGCTTTATCGTGGCTCTATTGGCTCGATAAAGAAAGCCATCAATGAAGGACTTAATGGTGTCATGCCTGCTCATAAAGATATACTCGGTGAGCAGAAGGCACACTTGATAGCGGCCTATATCTATAGCCTTTCCAACTAAAACAGGTAATTAACCGGAGGACAGAAAATATGGCTGATCATCCACGTCGTCGTCGGTCAGACATCCCGACAACGCAGCGTATTATCGCGGTGCTCTGGCCTTCTTTTCTGACTGCCGGGATTGCCACTGCGTTGTTCTTCACCAGCTTTAACCCGGAAGAAATATCCTTGTGTATGGGTGCCGACAAGCCGATCAGTAATGTTGGCGCCTATACGATTGGATTTTTCCTGTTTTGGCTACTGACATCATCGACCTGTGCATTGACCTGTTATTTTCAACGACCCTGTATCCAATCTGAACAAAGCACAAAGAATCCCTAGACTTTATATTCACTATGAAACAGACACCCCCTGAGCGCAGTGGAAAAACTGATCGTGAACCTGATCAAGAAAGTGATTCCCTGTATGTCAAACACAAGAAAGTGTACCCGCGTGAAGTTCATGGGTTATTTGCCCGGCTTCGCACAACAGGTGTCATCCTTTTATTGGGACTGTATTACGGTCTTCCCTGGCTGCGATGGGATGATAGACAGGCGGTATTACTAGACCTTCCAAATCGACAATTTCATATTTTTGGTCTGACTTTCTGGCCACAAGATTTTTTCTATTTTGCCATGCTGCTGATTCTTGCTGGCATCTCGCTATTCTTTTTCACGGCACTTGCAGGTCGGCTATGGTGCGGCTATGCCTGCCCACAAACTGTCTGGACTGAGGTATTTTTGTGGATCGAAAGAAAAATTGAAGGCACACGCTCACAACAAATGAAGCTCGACAAAGCAGATTTGAGCCGCAATAAAGTTTATAAAAAAACCTTGAAACACACGGTCTGGATTGTTTTTTCAGCTTTCACCGGCTTTACCTTTGTTGGCTATTTTACCCCGATGGATGTGTTATGGCATTCGCTCATTTCGCTGGAAATGGGTCCCTGGGAAAGTTTCTGGATTATATTCTACAGCCTTGCCACTTATGGCAATGCTGGCTGGCTACGTGAACAGGTATGTATTTATATGTGCCCTTATGCACGTTTTCAAAGTGCCATGTTTGATAATGATACGCTCATCATCTCCTACGATGAACAACGTGGCGAACCACGTGGATCACGTAACAAATCTGTCAACCCGAAAGAACTGGGGATAGGTGACTGTATTGATTGCAATCTGTGCGTGCAGGTTTGCCCGACCGGTATTGATATTCGTGATGGCCTGCAATATCAGTGTATAGGATGCGCAGCCTGCATCGATGTCTGTAATCAGGTCATGGATAAAATGCAATACCCAAAAAGTCTGATTAGTTATACGACGGAACATGAGATACAAGGCAAAAAAACCAAATTACTACGGCCCCGCATCGTAATTTATGCCGCAATACTTTCTCTTGTATTTGTTGCTCTCGTGGTCGCCATCTATAATCGTGTGCCCGTGGAACTGGATATTATTCGTGACCGCAATTCATTATTCCGTGAAATCAAGGGAGGACTGGTCGAAAACATCTATAATCTGCGAATTGCCAATATGTCTACTGAAAAACAACGCTATCAGATACAGGCCAGTGGTATTGAGGGAATGCAACTGATCAACAAGACAGGTGATTTTGAGGTGTCTGCCGGTGAAGTCTATAATTTAAATGTACAATTGCAGCTCGATCCGGTCATACTGAAACGTCCCAGCAGCCAGGTCTTTTTCACCTTGCAATCTCTCACCGGGGAAAAAATCTCTATCACAGAGAAGGCCCGCTTCATCGGCCCTGTCATTCGTTAATTACGCTACGTACAAGGCAACTGACTATGAATAATGAGCTCACCAAAGCTTGGTATAAGCAATTCTGGCCATGGTTTCTAATTGCCCTGCCTGGCTCTGTCGTTATTGCTTCCGTGGCTACCATTATCATCGCCGTAAAAAACCCCGACAGCGTAGTGGTGGATGACTACTATAAGGCAGGACTGGGTATTAATCGCAACCTCTCACGCGAACAGCTCGCATCCCAGCTCGGCATCAAAAGCCAATTAAAAATCAATGACAAGCGGCAGGCAACAGTTATTCTCGCGGCAAAAGAGGGAGCTATTCCTGCTGCATTAACACTCAGATTTATGCACCCCACGATGGCAGACAGGGATCAGGCCGTTTTATTAACACGCATTGATACGATGACATTTAGGGGTAACGTCAAACCACTCTCGAGCGGCATCTGGAATATTGTTATTGAGTCTGACGAACCTTCATGGCGTATCCAGGAACGCATCAATATTGACCACAATAAAACTGACTACACTCTTCGTTAATAGCCTCCACCGGCCTGTATTGATACTTTCTTACAAAATTATCGTACCGACCCTTGATAAGTCGCGCTAATTGCGACATCTTGTTTCTTAAGTATCATCACTATAGCTACGAGTCATTAATTGCCAATAAAGGAGTCTTTATGTTTCACCCAATTACCATACCATTCGGTTGCGTCATGTTATTTAATGTCGTCAAACTAAAGGAGCAATATACCCTTCAGGATGTAGAACTCACACTAGGCGAGATGTGCAACGTCGTGAAAAACACTTACGGCGATGATAATGGCGGTTTTATTGGTGGACAGGTTTATAAATATAATGGCTTCGTCTCCGATGAGGGATCTTTTGATCCAAACAAAATGACAGAAAGGCATCTTGTCATCATGACTTACTGGCAATCGTTCGAACAACATGAAGTCTCTCATGCCGATGAGACGTTCAAGAAAAAATTCAGTGAGCTGGCTGAGTATTGCGAAGAGACTTATGAGTTAGGTTACGAGATGTTATGGCAAGGTGTTCCTGAGTAATCAGTAAAATCCTGCGGCACCTTGGCTGGTGCCGCCTGAACGCTAGCGACAACGCGTCTATTATTAGGCGGCCAACTTACTTATTTTTTCCAGTAAGCGCTCCAGGTTAATCGGTTTTGTATCGTACTCATCGCAACCGGCTTTAAGGGCTTTCTCTCGATCACCTGACATCGCATGTGCCGTTAAAGCTATAATGGGTATATGCCGTGTGCTCTCATTGGACTTGATAAGTTTTGTCGCTTCCCAGCCATCCATCTCAGGTAGGCTCATATCCATCAGTATTAAATCAGGCCCTTCACTGGCAGCCATTGATACGGCTTCATGACCGTCTTTCGCCATGACGACTTGATACTCATGTCTTTCCAGCCGACGGCTTAACATATCCCGGTTCAATTCATTGTCTTCAACTAGTAAAATTTTCGGCATTGCTCTGACCACTCCTCAGCCTGATTACTTTCTATATCTTTGTATCACCATGATTCTATCATGGGATAGCGACTGTCCTTTTGAATTATTTAGGTTTTTTTGTGTTTAACGTAATGCTTCAACTCTATAACTCATCGCCAGACTGCTCCAAATAAAACGTAACGGGGCCATCATTAATCAGTTCAATTTTCATGTCAGCGCCGAAAATACCGTGGGAGACATGCGCGTATTGCTGATGAGCATAGTCACAGAGTTGTTTGAATAGCTCCTTAGCCTGAGATGGCGGTGCAGCAGCAGAAAAGCCAGGCCGCAAACCACTGCGTGTATCCGCAGCCAGGGTAAACTGCGGCACAATCAACAAACCGCCTTCAATATCAGCCAGGCTATGGTTCATTTTGCCTGCATCATCGGTAAAGATTCGGTAATCAATTATCTTCTGTGTCAGCAGTTGTAGTTGCCTGGCAGTATCGGTTTTTTCGACAGCTACCAGCGCCAGAATACCCTGATCGATAGCTGCAACAATTTGTTCATCAATAGCGACATGTGCCTTGAGGACACGTTGAATCACTGCAATCACGTCAATGAAACACCCATTGCCTGGGTAGCCGTAACTAATGCATCTATTGTGGCGGGTTCAAAAGCTGAATGACCTGACTCACTAACGACTTTCAGATCCGCATCTGGCCAGGCTTGCTTCAAAGCATAGGCTTGATCAACGGGGCACACCATATCGTATCGACCATGTACGATCATGGCCGGAATATGTTGGATGCTTTCCATGTTATCCAGTATTTGATTGGGCTGGATGAATGAGTCATTAATGAAATAGTGACATTCAATGCGCGCCATACTCAAAGCGGTATGTGGATTGGCCATTTGTGAAACCAGATTGCTACTCAACCTCAAACTCGCACAACGCGCTTCCCATTTCGACCAGGCTTTGGCAGCAGCCATCCTCGCCAACTCATCTTCACCTGATAAGCGCTTATAGTAGGATTTGACAACCTGTTGTTGCTCTGACTCAGACAGTGGTTCGATAAACTCCTGCCAGAAATCAGGAAAAATCCGATTCGCTCCATGTTGATAAAACCAGTCAATATCCTGTGGGCGACACAAGAAAATGCCGCGCAAAATCAAACCCAGAGCACGCTCCGGATAAGCTTGCGCATACAGTAAAGCCAATGTTGAACCCCAGGAACCACCGAATACCACCCAGTTTTTAATATCGAGATAATCTCGTATCACTTCTATATCGCTGAGCAATGCCTGGGTGTTATTGCCATCCAGTTCAGCATGCGGTTTCGATAACCCGCAGCCGCGTTGATCAAACAAAATAATGCGATACATATCCGGATCAAAGAATTGTCGCTGTGAAGGACTACAACCTGCACCGGGCCCGCCGTGCAGGAATATCACTGGCAAACCTTCTGGATTACCCGATTCCTCAACATACAGTACGTGTGGCTCATCAACACTAATTGTATGTTTGTTATAGGGCTTGATAGCGGGGTACAGCTTTTTCATACTGATAACAGTCCTGTACTATTAAAATGTACTGCTTAAAAATCGTGAAAGACGCATAAAATTGTTTATGCCTTGTCATCCACTACAGCAGGACGTAGCCAGATTGCTGCGCTAATCCCCAGAACAAGAAGTGCAGCCAATACAAACCAGGGGCCCAGAAAGAGTAACTTGTTTGCAAAAGCGACATCAAATACACGCAAATAAAGCATGCCGGAATGTAGTAATGCACCTGCTATAAATAACCAACTGATGAGTTGCTTTACCATAACCGGTGCCGCCAGGAAACACAGCGTTAATCCGGCAATAATATTCAAAACCGCTTCCAGATTTCCATGAGCGTGTGGCCCGGATTTCATTTCCTCGACAGGCATTTGGGCATTTTCCAGGGTATTTAGCGACAGGATGGCTTTGGTATTAGCTTTAGCAATCTCCGCTCCCGTCAAAGGTTCCAGCGTTTCCGGATTATCGAAACCACCACCTGCTAACTGCTCGATGTAACCAACATTTTGCTTTTTAGTTTGGGCCGCAGGACCTATATCCGGCATCAGGAATTGAATCATGTAGGGGCCCAATGCAGCAGTGAAAACCAGATAGATAAAACCAAAGACAATATTCTTTTTTCCAATCATGATCTTCCTCCTCATTATTATGTCGATTTCGACTAAGAATATGACACACAATGAGTGATTTATATAGAGTCGTACTCACTTGGTGACATTTTTTGTAAGAAATATCCTACAAAATAAGCCGGAAGTTACTGACTTTAACGAGGGGAAGTTTGTGTGACAATGGGGTCTGAATATTATTCTTTAATGGATTCAACCATCACGGACAGGCGGACCATCATCATCTACGGGATGAGACTCCGTTGGTTAAATCACCCTGGAATGTATTCAATCACCAATAGCCAGCTTATTTGGCATTAAAGCCCTGAAATTGCATCAGGGCTTTCTTTTTGCCGATCAGATGTCAGCACTGGCGCGTGAAGCGCGTTTGCGCTCATGTTCCAGCAGATGTTTTTTACGCAGGCGAATAAAATGAGGGGTCACTTCAACTAATTCATCATCATCAATGAATTCCAGGGCTTGCTCCAGGGTTTGCTTGATGGGTGGACTGAGGACGATATTTTCATCAGTCCCTGAGGCGCGGACATTAGTCAATTGCTTACCTTTTAATGGATTGACAACCAGATCGTTATCACGTGCATGGATCCCGATCACCATACCTTCATACAGTTCATCCCCATGGCTGACAAACAAGCGGCCACGGTCCTGCAAGGTAAACAGCGAGTAGCCAACGGCCTTACCGGCACCATTGGATATCAGCACGCCATTGATGCGTTTACCGTAATCACCTTTTTTCACCGGTCCATAATGATCGAAAACACTGTATATCAAACCTGTGCCTTGCGTTGCTGTCATGAATTCAGTGCGAAAACCAATTAAGCCACGGGCGGGCATGATATAGTCAAGACGTACACGACCCTTGCCATCCGGCATCATATTCTTTAAATCACCGCCGCGAATTCCGAGTTTCTCCATGACGCCACCCTGGTGCTGATCTTCAACATCAACAGTCAATTGCTCAAAGGGTTCATGTTTGTCACCATCGACATCTTTAATGATAACTTCCGGACGCGATACACCTAATTCATAGCCTTCGCGGCGCATTGTTTCAATGAGCACAGATAGATGCAATTCGCCACGACCGGAAACGCGAAATTTATCCGGGTCATCCGTCGGCTCAACACGTAATGCTACGTTATGTACCAATTCACGCTCCAGCCTGTCTTTAATCTGGCGTGAAGTTACAAATTTGCCATCTTTGCCAGCCAGAGGTGATTTGTTGACCTGAAAGGTCATACTGACAGTGGGTTCATCGACCGACAATGCCGGTAAGGCCTCGACATTGGCAGGGTCACACAAGGTGTCAGATATACCGAGGTTTTCAATACCGGTAAACGCGATGATATCACCGGCCTCGGCTTCTTCGACTTCAACCCGTTCAAGGCCCAGAAATCCAAAAATTTGCAAAACCCGGCCATTTCGGCGCTTGCCTTCATGGTCGATGATAGTCATATTCGCATTCTTTTTGATTTTGCCACGTTTGATTCGGCCGACGCCGATGACACCGACATAGCTATTGTAATCCAGGCTCGTGACCTGCATTTGAAAGGTACCATCGATATCGACATCGGGGGCTGAGACTTCTTTGACAATGGTTTCAAACAGTGGCGTCATATCACCGTCACGGACATCACTCTCCAGTGAAGCATAACCCTGAATAGCTGACGCATAGACGATCGGAAAGTCCAGTTGCTCATCAGTAGCACCGAGCCTGTCAAACAAATCGAAGGTTTGATCGACCACCCAGTCTGGACGGGATCCAGGTTTGTCAATTTTATTGACGACCACAATCGGCTTTAGTCCAAGATCAAAAGCCTTTTGAGTCACAAAACGGGTTTGAGGCATTGGGCCTTCCACTGCATCGACCAGTAATAGCACGCTATCCACCATCGACAGTACGCGTTCGACTTCACCACCAAAATCCGCATGGCCCGGTGTGTCAACGATGTTAATATGATACCCATTCCAGTCAATGGCGGTGTTTTTTGACAGAATGGTGATGCCACGCTCTTTTTCAAGGTCATTGGAATCCATTAACCGTTCTGTTGGCACAGCGCGTTCATCCAGTGTGCCGGATTGTTGCAGCAATTTGTCCACCAAGGTGGTTTTGCCATGGTCGACATGGGCGATGATGGCAATATTTCGTAGCTTCTCGTTCACTGGATCTGTATCTCTAGGTTAATGGGAGGCGAATTGTACTAAAAAAGCGCTTCCAGCGGGAAATAATATTCTGTTTCTTCAATATGATGACGGCATTGCAATTACATAAAAAAAGCCGATGTAAACATCGGCTTTGAATGGCTATGTCACGAAAGCCTTACCGGTGTGAGCCAGTCTCGGCATGTGCCATATCAACAACCTTGTTAGCCAAATCATTATACTCTTTACGGAAACCGTCGAGAGGATGGCCATCACCCGGTGAGTAGTAATCAAATCCGTCTACACCGTTTTGTTGTTCAAATTCGATAAATTTCTTTTGCAGCTCGAGCATGCGCTTGATGATTTCCTGCTTTTCGCTCATGGTAATACCTCCAGATAGGGATCTCTAAATGAGTCTACAATTCGAGAGTAAGCGACTATACCACCGCTCTAATCTCGAACCCAGTAAAATATTCGAGTGATACACACCCGATGCGAAAGCTGATAATGCTTGCGCAGCGATTATTGGAGTATTATATACATCCATTGAAAAATAATATATTAGATTTTGATAATATATTTTAATGGCTTCATTAGTTATTTCTACAAACACGCCGTTCTCTGTTAGTGATATTCTAAGTCATTGTTTTTTAATGGCTATATCTACCTGTATTATTTCACCTTAATAACCAGGGCATTTATCAAGACGGTTTTTTTTACGTTACAATCAGTACTTTGGAAATAACGATTATTATCAGGTCGCGAGCAAAATATTTCATGTCAGTACTCATTTCTATAATTGAATCAGGTGGTTACGCTGATTTCAAGCCAGTTTACTCAGATTTGGGTTACGACACCATTGAAGTGAATTCGGTGCGTAAAGCCATCTCCGTGATGAAAAAACAGCCGCCGCAAGTCATCGTAGCTGAATTCAACTTCCAGTCTGACTTTCGCGATCGCACCAGTTCGCTGGAAACCTTGTTAGCCACTGTCGAGGGGCGCTACCCGGACTGCAAAATTGTCGTGTTGTATGAAGAAGGTTTCCTGGAACCTTTTCAACGATTACAAAGCTGTTATCAGATTGATGAAGCATTATGCTTTCCGGTAACCCCGGAAACAATAAAACACGCGCTGAGTAATCTGCCGCTACAGAGGACCTTTTGATGTTGAGTCCAGCGCTGAAAAAGATTTACAGCAAACAAAAGTTATCAAACACTTTGAATAACACCATTCGCAATTCAACTATTGGAGAATTAATGTGACCGATCAAGTCAGTCAACAAGCCCTGGATCTTTTGTTCAACGACGCACGCAGCCACAATGGCTGGAAAGACAAACCCGTCAATGATGAACAATTGCATGCGGTTTATAACTTAATGAGAATGGGTCCCACTGCTGCCAATACCTGCCCCGCCAGATTGCATTTCGTGAAATCAGATGAAGCCAGACAGAAACTCATTGAGTGTGTCAGTGAAGGTAATGTTGAGAAATGTCGCGCTGCTCCCGTTGTAGCCATCATTGGTATGGACATGGAGTTTTATGAACTGTTACCGAAACTGTTTCCACATACTGATGCCCGACCATGGTTTGTCGGGAAAGAAAAAGTCATCCAGGATAGCGCATTCAGAAATAGTAGCTTGCAGGCAGCCTATTTCATGTTGGCCTGTCGAAGTCAGGGACTGGACTGTGGCCCGATGAGTGGCTTTGATGCCGATAAAATGAATGCGACTTTTTTCGACGGCACTGCAATCAAGGTCAATATGATTTGCGCCATTGGCACCGGTGACCCCGATGCACTGTTTCCGCGCTCTCCGCGACTGGAATTTGATGAAGCCTGCAAAATTTTATAGGACATATGCAAATATGTGCTTGTTGTATCGCAGTCTACTGCGATACAGTTAGTGCTGATGCTGCTTTAGATCATTTAGAATCGATTCGTATGGCTTGATAAATTTAGCTATGCCTTCTTCTTCCAGCTCATCGGTGAGTGCGGGTAAATCAAGCCTTAATTCAGAAACTTTGGATAAGATATTATCGACCTTGGCGATAGACTCCGAAATACGTAGGGCTGGTTCGCCATGATCACGGTAAGCATCAATGGTTTTCTGCGGTAAGGTGTTAACAGTGTCTGGTGCAATAAGTGCTTCGACATATTTAACATCGCTATAAGCAGGGTCCTTGGTGCCTGTGCTGGCCCATAATAAGCGCTGAGTTTGAGCGCCTGCAGCTAATAGTTTTTGCCAGCGTGGGCCTTCCGACACTGAGAGAAAGTGAGCATAAGCCGAAGCTGCACTGGCTATGGCAATTTCTCCACGCAGGGACTTTGCCAGTTCCTGTTGCTTATCTACGGTTTGGTTATCCAGTATGTCATCGAGCTTAACGTCAATGCGACTCAGGAAAAAACTGGCAACTGATGCCACTCTATCCAATGGCAACCCTTGCTCCAGACGTTGTTCCAGCGCTTGCAAATACATTTCCAGCACTTCCACATAGCGTGATGCGTAAAACAGCAAGGTTACATTTACATTAATACCTTCAGCCAGCAGGGTGCGAATAGCGCTCAACCCTTCTGCTGTACCGGGGATTTTGATCATGATGTTAGGTCGATTCAAGCGCGCCCATAAATCACGGGCTTCCTGAATGGATGCTACAGTATCTCGGGCCAACAAAGGTGATACTTCGATACTGACATAACCATCCTTACCATCCGTCTGCTGGTAAACCGGCAAGAATAAATCCGCTGCATTTGCAATATCTTCGAGTACGAGTTCGGTGTAAATTTTTTCTACGCTCGCTCTGGATTCTGAGAGTTTGCTGATATCAGCCTGGTATGCATCATCATTTGCAAACGCTTTTTGAAAAATCGCCGGATTGGAAGTCAAACCGGCGATACCGTCCTGTTCAATCAGCTTCGCCAATGACCCGTCTGTGAGCAGGGTACGATCAATTGAATCCAGCCAGAGACTCTGGCCCAGATTTTTCAGTTTTAATAAGGGATTATCACTCATTAGTGGGACTCTCTGTTATCCTGTTTTCTATCTAGGAAACTTTATACTACCATTCGATTAATCCTATAGTAACTGCATTAAAATTGGTTTTTTTAAATAGACACAATTCTGTCATATATTCATTGAGCATTAGTTGACAACGCTAAATCAAAGCTTCAAACGTAATGTGCCACTCTTGGCTTTTTGCCAGGCTTTATTTATGAGTGGCACATCGTTGGTTGTCACCACCTCTGCGCTGGTCGGATTTGAATTGGCAGACAACAAGAACTATGCCAGCATGGCATTTGCTCTGCAATTAGTTGCCACCATGCTAACCAGTATTCCCGCTGCCATCATCATGGCCAAGTATGGACGTAAGGCAGCTTTTTTAGGTGCAGTGATCATCGCTTTAACCGGCGCAGCCACCTGTAGTGCAGCGATTCTCATGCATCAATTCAGTCTGTTTATTGTCGGTAGTATTTTATTAGGTGTTTTCTCCGGGTTCGCAAATTTCTACCGCTTTACGGCTGCGGATAATGTCGATGATTCCCAAAAGAGTCGTGCTATTTCCTATGTGCTGGCAGGTGGCGTTCTTGCAGCTTTCATTGGGCCGAACCTGGCCAACTATACACGTGATGTGATTCAGGGTGCTGCATTTGCCGGCAGTTATGCGTCTATGCTGGTTTTATATGTCCTGTCTTTTGTGTTGATATGGCAACTGGATTTACCTAAACCGGTTGCCTCAATAACAGGACTGAAGATGGGTACCGGTCGATCACTCATGCTGATAGCACGACAACCTCGATTCATTGTCGCTGTTATTTGCGGCATGCTAGGTTATGCAGTGATGTCACTGGTAATGACTGCCACGCCGTTAGCAATGCATGCGCACGCACATCCTTTTTCTGAAACTTCTTTTGTCATCCAATGGCATGTTCTCGGAATGTTTGCTCCGTCTTTTTTTACTGGATCACTGATTAATCGATGGGGAGTCCTGGCTGTCCTAATGACAGGTGCGGTAGCCACATTGCTGTGCGTGATCATTAACTTATCCGGAACGTCAGTCACTCACTTTTGGATTGGTTTATTCTTACTGGGTATTGGATGGAATTTTTTATTCATCGGTGCAACTACATTGCTGACCAAGGCTTACTTGCCGGAAGAGCGCTTTAAAACCCAGGCACTCAATGACTTTATCGTCTTTTCGATGGTTGCAACCGCGTCATTATCTGCTGGCATGCTACAACACAATTATGGATGGAGGCTGGTCAATTATGCAGCACTACCCGCTATTGCCATCATATTATTAAGTCTTGCCTGGCTTTATACAATAAATAAGCAAAGCGCACGACTACAGGTCAATGCCCAGCGAGAGTCATCCTGATATACTATGCTCATTGATTATTCAGGCGATTCCTTATGACTCTATTTACACAAGCTGTGCATGCATGGGAGAGCCCTCAATTCAACGCTACTTTTAAAGCAGGCATGGAAGCGCTACCGCCAGACTCGCTACCGTTGCAGCAAGGGCTATGTCATAGCAGCTATGTCGGCACGACTCCTCACAAGGCAATCGTGCTATCGTCAATAGAAGAAGCAGATCAACTCAAAATAAAATGCGGGATCTTTTATCGTGGTATTATTGCTGGTTGCCAATGTGCAGACGACCCATCACCGGCTGAAGAGTGCCAGGAATATTGTGAAGTGATGGTACTTATTGATAAAGCGAGCTGTCGCGCGAAGATCACTTTACTGGAAACAGAAGCTTAATTAGCCAGCCAATACTCTAATGCGATACCAATAAAGATCACCATTCCAAACCAATGATTATTCAGGAATGCCCGTAAACATTGCTCGCGTTCACGTCCTCTGATCAGATATTGCTGGTAGCCTGCTAGCGCGGCTGCAACGGTGAGACCGGAATAATAAAAAATACTTAGTTTAAGTGCCTGTCCAATAAAAATTAATGCAACAAAAACCATCAACTGCAAGATGGCAATAATGATTCTATCCAGATCACCAAATAAAATTGCCGTGGATTTAACGCCGATTTTGATATCATCATCGCGATCGACCATAGCATAGATGGTGTCATAAGCCGTCGTCCAGATAACAGTGGCTATAAATAGTAACCATGCCACGGCAGGCAAGGTATTGGTTTGCGCGGCAAACGCCATCGGAACCGCCCAGGCAAATGCTGTCCCCAGGATGACTTGTGGTAAATAGGTATAGCGCTTCATAAATGGATAACTGGCGGCCAGGAATAAGCCCCCGAAAGACAGATAAATAGATAAATCATTCAGGAATAATACCAGGAACAGTGCGAGCAAGCAGAGAGCGGCAAATAACGTAATGGCTTCATGTGGGCTGACTTGGCCGCTGGTTATGGGGCGATTTGCAGTTCGCTTTACGTGCCGATCGATATCACGGTCGGCATAGTCGTTGATCACACAGCCTGCCGAACGCATGACAACCACACCCAGAACAAATATGAGCAATAGATCCCAATCCGGCATGCCTGCAGCAGCGATCCACAAAGCAGTCAATGTCGGCCACAACAGCAAATAGATTCCAATCGGTTTATCCAGTCTCATTAGACGAACATATAAAACAAGTTTACGCGCCAGCGGAGATGGTTTTTTTTCAGGATAGGATGGTGTCGGGGGCGTCGGTATATAGGGTTTGTTCATAGCGCGTTATTGTAACGCTGTTGGCTATGGCTGACGAGTAGGGATTTAACTTTCAGGGATGCGCGGGTATGTCTGGCAAGAAAAATTCACTAACGAGCAGTGGCTTGTTACTGAGATAAAAAACTGAACGTCGTCCCCAAATAGATTTCGGTCTGGAAGGTATTGAAGGCAAGGCATGCCGATAGAGTGGATGGTGTGGCGTTAACGCTGCAATTTCGAGTGGCCCTCGGCGCATGGTTTTATCGGCAAACAGCACCGCTCCCAATGGCTTATTACCCAGTAGACGCAAACGGCGCAACGGACCGGTTAGTGAGCTATCCGGGATAATTGTGCGCGCATAGACCCAGGCTGTGTCATTGCATAGCAGGCGAACTTCTCTGATTCTGGCTATTTTACCGGGCTGAATATTCAGCGCCTGGCACTCATCCAGATTGGGACTGCCGCGATGTTCACTGATTACATCTACTGTGAAAGTACCGTTACAGGCCACAATGACACGTTGCGTTAAAGAAGCAGGATCAACTAACCAGGCCAGAACTGACGTCGGTATTTGAGCATTGTTCAGGCGACTGGATCGCTTCCAGCCAAGTACGGTGCTGGACGCTGAAAATAAATTATTCAATTGCCAAATCCTGTTTCATTCAAGCCACGCATCATATAGGAATTAGGTCTAAAAGGTAACAAGGGCTAGATACCAGGGCTATGGCAATCACTTTATCAATGATAGCAGCGGCTATACTTTGGCATAATCAATGTTTGTACCCAGCCAGCGCTGAACCAGGCCGGTAATAATATCGGGATAATGTTGCTCAATAATACTCGCGGCTGACTGAACGGATGGCATCATTGCCTGGTCACGCAGCAAATCAGCAATTCGCATTTGAACAATACCCGTCTGACGAGTACCCAGAACTTCACCGGGGCCACGCAACTCCAGATCTTTCTGGGCAATGACAAAGCCATCATGACTATCTCGCATCGCTGCCAAACGTGCATGCGCTTGAGCAGAAAGTTTGCCTTGATAAAACAATACACAATGACTTTCCTTGGCTCCACGCCCAACGCGACCGCGCAATTGGTGCAACTGAGAAAGCCCCAGGCGTTCTGCATTTTCAATAATCATCAGGCTAGCATTCGGGACATCGACACCGACTTCAATCACCGTTGTGGCAACCAACAGATCGATTTCACCACGCTTAAATGCGTTCATCACAGTGTCCTTCTGCTCAGATTTCATGCGTCCATGCACGATATCAATAGCCAGTGCAGGTAACGTCTGACGCAACACTTCAGCCGTATCTACTGCCGTCTGGCATTGCAAGGTTTCCGATTCCTCAATCAACGTACACACCCAATAGACCTGGCTGCCATGCTCACTCACAGTTTTAACCCGATCCAGTACCTCGTCACGACGGGTATCTGGGATAACAATCGTCGTCACCGGCACTCTGCCGGGGGGTAATTCATCAATGACAGAAACATCAAGGTCTGCATACGCGGTCATTGCCAGTGTGCGCGGTATGGGCGTGGCTGTCATGATCAGTTGATGGGCAACACGATCATGCATGCCTGCTTTTTCCCTTAGCGCCAAACGTTGGTGAACGCCAAAGCGATGTTGTTCATCAATAATCACCAGAGCCAGGTTATCGAACACTACATCTTGTTGAAACAGGGCGTGTGTTCCTATCACCATTTGTGCCTGATTGCTAGCAATGGACTCAAGCGCCTGTCGACGTTCACGGGTTTTTAATTTACCCGACAGTAATACCACCTCAATACCGAGAGGCTGCAACCACTGTTTGAAATTTTCGACATGCTGAGTAGACAAGATTTCAGTCGGTGCCATTAGTGCGACCTGATAACCGGCATCAATAGCAGCCAATGCGGCGGCAGCTGCAACCAATGTTTTCCCTGAGCCAACATCACCCTGAAGCAGGCGCATCATTGGCATCGTTTGCGAAAGATCTTTTTCTATATCGTCAATAACACGCTGCTGGGCCTGTGTTAATTGAAACGGTAATGCCTTAGTGAACGCTGCCCAACGCTTAGAATCTGACTGGATACCCACTGCCTGTTGCTGACGCGTCTGCAAACGTAATTGGCGCAAACTCAAATAGTGCGCCAACAGTTCTTCAAAAGCCAGTCGCTGTTGCGCTGGATGTCTGCCGGTTTGAAGCTCTGATAATGAAACTTCCGCAGGTGGGTAATGTAGTGTGCGAATGGCGTCAGTGATATCGAATAACTGAAAACGCTTCAGAATATCATCAGGCAGGCATTCACTTATGCCTCCACGTTGACGATTCATCATTTGTAAGGCCTGCTGAATCAGGTCTCGCATTTTTAACTGATGCAACCCTTCGGTAGTTGGGTAGTAAGGAGTGAGCGTATCCTCAAGAGGCAGGTCTTGGTCATCACTGAGGCGATCGTATTCCGGATGTATCATTTCTAATATGCGCTTCATACCGGTTCGCACTTCACCATAACAACGTAACCGTGTGCCGCGGGCAAGTGCATTTTTCTGGGCCTGACTGAAATGAAAAAATCGTAACAACAAGGAACCCGTGCCATCACTGATATGACACAGCAGCATGCGCTTACGTCCGAAACTGATTTCTGTCAGATCAACAGTGCCTTCAACAACAACTTGCTCCCCAGGAAGCAGTGAACCCAGAGGCTGAATGCGGGTGCGATCCTGATAACGTAGAGGAAGATGAAATAATAAATCCTGCACACTGTGGATACCGAGCTTATGCAGCTTTTCTTCCAGCTTCGGCCCGATACCGCGTAAGGCCGTCAGTGATAATTGCTTGATCGGGAGAGATGGATCTTCACAGCTGCTCTGTTTGGACATAAATCCTGTCAGCCAAGTTCCAGTATTGCGTCCATTTCAACTTCGGCAGCTTTTGGTAGTGCAGCCACTCCGATCGCAGCACGCGCAGGATAGGGTGCCTCAAAATAATCTGCCATGATTTCATTGACCAGCGGAAAGTGCGATAGATCGGTTAAGAATACATTCAATTTAACCACATCGGCCAAGCTCCCACCTGCGGCTTCTGCAACAGCTAACAGGTTATTGAACACTTGTCTGATTTGATTACTGATATCACCTTCAATCAACTTCATTGTCTCTGCCACTAGCGGTATTTGACCAGACAGATAGACTGTCGAGTTAACTTTGACTGCCTGAGAGTAAGTCCCAATTGCTTGCGGTGCCTTATCAGTATGAATGATTTCGCGTAACATTATTATTCCCTTTAGTCTTTAGTCTTTAGTCTTTAGTCTTTAGTCTTTAGTCTTTAGTCTTTAGTCTTTAGTCTTTAGTCTTTAGTCTTTAGTTATCTGATATCTGACATCCGGCTAGCTCTTCTTACGGACGATATTGATAACATTGGAAACGTGGCGAGCACGGCGAATAATTCTGGCAAGGTGATCGCGGTTTTTGACAGTTATGGTGAAATTAATACTATTGGTCATGCCATCACGTTCTTCGATATCGACATTTTCAATATTGGCATCCAGATCAGAAATTATCGATGCCAGGGTAGCCAGAACACCACGTTGATTGGCAACTTCAACCCGTATTTCTGCCACAAAGTCTCCTTCGATATCAGCAGACCATTCTACGTCGATCCATTTATCAGGTTGTTTACGGAAATCCGCAATGTTGTTGCAGTTCTGTGTATGAACCACGATACCGCGTCCAGCACTGACAAATCCGACGATTGCATCACCAGGAATTGGATGACAACATTTTGCAAAGCTAACCACCATCCCTTCAGTGCCTTTAATTACCAGAGGTTGGTTTTGTTTTTGTGCTTCTTCATCACTGACAAGCAGTTGACGGGCAACCAGCAGTGCCACACGCGTTCCCAATCCGATACTTTCGTACAGACTGTCTCTGTCGCTCAGATTATTAATCCCCAGTAGTGATTGCATTTGCTCATCAGTCACCTTACCCAACGATGTACCCAGACTCATCAAGGCCTTGTCGAGCATGCGTTTACCCAGCTCGATAGCATCTTCCTGACGGAGATGTTTCAGGTAGTGACGGATATTGGTACGTGCCTTGGCGGTGACCACAAAACTTAACCAGGAAGGATTAGGGTGGGCGCCACTGGCGGTGATCACTTCAACGGTTTGACCGTTATAAAGCTGTGTGCGCAACGGTACTAGCCGTCTGTCAACTCGGGCTGCGACACAGGTATTGCCAATATCTGAATGCACCGCATAGGCGAAATCAATGACCGATGCACCTCGAGGCAATTCCATGATTTCTCCCTTAGGTGTAAACACATAGACTTCATCAGGGAACAAATCAATTTTAACATTTTCGATAAATTCCAGTGAGTCACCTGCATTTTTCTGCAGCTCTAACAGATTGCGCAACCACTCGCGTGCTCGTGCACTGGAAGGGGAGTGACCATCACCGCTTTTATATAACCAATGTGCAGCGACACCTGATTCGGCAACTTCATCCATATCATGAGTGCGCACCTGAATTTCGATCGGTACACCGTAAGGACCAAACAAAATGGTATGCAGCGATTGATAACCATTGGCTTTGGGTATGGCAATGTAATCTTTAAATTTTCCGGGTACGGGCTTATACAGGTTATGCATCGCGCCGAGAACCCGATAGCATTCGTCGACGTTCTCAACAATAATACGGAAGGCATACATGTCGAAAACCTCACGGAACGTCAATCGTTTGGCAATCATTTTCCTGTAGATACTGTAGAGATGCTTTTCTCGACCAATCACGATGCCGGGTAAATTTTCCTGCTGTAGTCGGCCTTTAATAGACGTCTCTATCTTGTTAATGATTTCCTTGCGATTGCCGCGAGCCTTCTTGACTGCATCTTTTAAAACACGGTAACGCTGCGGATAAAGTGCTGCCAACCCCAGGTCTTCCAGTTCAAGACGAATTTTGTTCATGCCTAAACGAGTAGCAATCGGAGCATAAATTTCCAGGGTCTCGTGGGCTATACGGCGACGCTTGTCAGGGCGCATAACACCCAGTGTGCGCATGTTATGCAAGCGATCTGCCAGCTTTATCATGATGACGCGAATATCCTTGACCATCGCGAGCATCATTTTTCGGAAATTTTCTGCTTGCGCCTCCGCCTTGGAGCCGAAATCAATTTGGGTGATTTTACTAACGCCATCTACCAGTTCAGCGACTTCCTTGCTGAACTCTTTTTCAAGCTGTTCTTTCGCAGTCGGCGTATCTTCGATGACATCATGCAAAATGGCTGCAATAATGCCTTCATAATCCATGTGCATTTCTGCCAGAATTTTTGCGACGGCCAAGGGATGGGTAATATAGGGTTCGCCTGAAACACGATGCTGTCCATCGTGGGCTTCGGCGCCAAACAGGTAGGCGCGATAAACATTGCGAACCTGATCTGGTTCTAGATAGTCCTCGAGTAAATCACTCAGATGACTAATGCGGAATATTTCGTCTTGCGCTGGTAATGTATTGACACTCAAGCCTGCACGCACTCACTGTTCTATGCGGTAAAACCGGCTTGCGCCGGTTCTGCCGGGGTTATTCAGCAGGTTTTTGCGGCTCTTGTTCTTCGCTCTCACTGCTGGCTGCAGGCAATGCCTGCGACAGTTCATCAACCACTTCCTGCATACGCTCTTCGGTTATTTCAAAGACGTCCTTTTCACTTTGCTTATTCAAATCTTCGTCGAGAATAGAACTATCGACAAAGCCTTCAGCAATTTCACGCAGAGCCATGACAGTGGGTTTGTCATTTTCCCAGTCCAGGTTGGGTTCAGCACCATTACTCAACTGTCGAGCGCGTTTGGCGGCGACTAAAACCAGTTGAAAACGGGTCTCAACATTATCTAAACAATCTTCTACCGTGACTCGGGCCATGGGTTACTCCAAAAATAGTACTGATTAGGGACCAGAACATAGAGACCAGTTATATGTCTGCAGTGCTCGCGGAATCGTAGTGCTTGCGGAATGCCTGATCATAACGACAGACTACTATTCTATAAGTTATCAGCCATTTATGCCAACAATTCATCCAGCATTTGCCGATGACCCGCCGCCTGCCGCGACGTCTTCAGACGTTCAGCCATGAAGATGGCACGGAGTTCTGCCAGCGCCTGGTCAAAATCATCATTTATAACAAGATAGTCATATTCATCATAGTGAGCCGCATCTGTCCGGGCATCACGCATACGCCGTGCGATGATTTCGTCACTGTCCTGACCTCTACCCTGCAAGCGTTCACGCAATGCTATCACTGATGGAGGGAGAATGAATATGGTAATAGATTCAGGGAGTTGCTTCCTGACTAGCTGCGCGCCTTGCCAATCAATTTCTAAAATCACATCGTCACCGGTGGCCAATTGATGCTCAACTGCCTGACGACTGGTTCCATAAAAATTATCAAAGACTTTGGCATGCTCTAAAAAGGCATTTGCCTGGATCATCGACTCAAAAGTCGACACATCCGTAAAATGATAATGGCTGCCGTTTTGCTCACCCGGTCGCGGTGGTCGTGTGGTGTGCGAGATTGAAACTGCCAGCTTGTCGACAGACTCCAGCAGTGCCTTGAGTAGACTGGTTTTGCCTGCTCCTGAAGGAGCTGAAACAATATAGAGGCTCCCTGTTTCCGACTGTGTTTTGTTGTTCATAGATTACCCGTGGTTGAGGTCAGCGTCAGAATAGTCAGTTCATGCACCGAGGGCAAGCATGCCACTATTCAATATTCTGGATTTGTTCGCGCATTTGTTCGATTAACACTTTCAGATCAATAGCGGCATTGGTGGTATCAACAGCGACCGATTTGGCCCCGAGGGTATTCGCCTCTCGATTGAGTTCCTGCATTAAAAAATCCAGGCGTCTGCCGATTGCCTCATTGCGGCCAAGAACCTTGTTGACCTCATTAACATGCGTCTGCAATCGATCCATTTCTTCATCGACATCCATTTTTTGTAGCTGAATCACCAATTCCTGCTCAAGCCGCCCAGGATCTACTTCAATATCAATAGATTGTAGCCTTTCGCGTAATCGCTCCTGCAAACCAGCCCTTATTTCAGGCAGTTGTTCGCGGAGGCGCGCAATAATGTCATCAAGTAATGAACAGCGCTCGCGGATCGCTTTTTCCAGACTTTCGCCTTCACGCTCACGATTTGCATGCAATTCCTGTAGCGCCTGCTCTAATGATGCCATAGCTTGCTCATGCAACTCATCGGTGTCAGTTTCAGCTTGCTTCACGACACCTGGCCAGGCCAGTAACTCACTGGCGGGCATAGGATTGGTGTTTTGAGTCATATCAACCGCCTGTTTATGCAGCTCCATGACCTGCTCTGCGACGAGATGGTCGATTTCATAGTGCTGCCCGGACCCTGGCCGGGGGAGATAGCGGCACTGACACTCGACTTTACCTCGTTTCACAAATGCCGCGATTCTCTCTCTTACAGTCGCTTCTAACCCTCTCATTTCCTCAGGTAATTTAATGCTTTGCTCAAGATAGCGATGATTCAGTGTTTTAATTTCCCACACCAGGCTTCCCCAGTCGTGTTGACTGGCTTGACGAGCGAATCCGGTCATACTTTTTAGCATTATCAAGTTACCCTGGTCATTGCCGCTAAATAAAAGCAAGCATGTTGATTTTTATAGAAAACATAGCCACCCTGAGGTAATCTTGGTGTGATAAACCAATCCGGCAGCCATTATGACAAATCAGAATAAACAACTGCCTCCCAATACCATTTTGGAGAATTTTCGTATTGTGCGTACTCTCGGTGGCGGCGGTTTCAGTATAGTGTATTTAGCCGAGGAGCTGGAGACCGGAGACCAGTACGTTATCAAGGAATACATGCCCGGTCGATTAGCGGGCCGGGCAGGCGACCATTCCGTAAATCCTCTGGATGACAACACCGTGCTATCGTTTCAAAAGGGCAGAATGATGTTTTTTCAGGAAGCAAGCACGCTGGCTACCCTGAAACATGACAATATTGTCAATGTACGCAGCTTTTTTCGCGCTAACAATACCGTTTACATGGCGCTGTATTACGACAAAGGCGTCGACCTGCAACATTATATTACCAAACGTAATGAGCGCCTGAGTGAAAAATTTTTGATGACAGTTTTTCCTCCACTGATTGACGCACTGAAAATGATCCATGATCGCGGCTACCTGCATCTTGATATTAAACCGGGCAATATCCAGATACGTCAGGGCGGAGTTCCGCTACTCCTCGATTTTGGCGCTATTCATCAGCGCCAATTAAGCCGTCATGACCAGGTCGGCCATGTCACTTCCCATGGATACTCCCCTATTGAACAATATAATCGCAATGGTTATATGGGGCCGTGGACCGATATTTATGCACTGGGTGCCACCCTGTATACCTGTATTTCCGGCAAGCCTCCGCCACCTGCGAACCAGCGCTATGAAAATGATACTATCAAGCCTGCTGCCAAGGCGTTTCGAAAACAGTATTCAAAAAACCTGCTGCAAGCAGTAGACTGGGCGCTTGAAGTCAATCCAGAACTGCGGCCACAATCGCTGGATGAGCTTAGTCAGTCGTTATTAACTGAATTGGAAGAAAGTCCTTCGTTTAAGGAAAAACTTTGGAAACGAATTAACCCTAAATGAAGAATAAGATTTGTTTCAATGATTAAATATGACAAAGGCAGTATAAGCAGACTCGGCAATCGCACCATGAATCAGGATCGCGGCTGCGTTATCGAACACGAGGAAAGTTTACTGATATTCGTCGCTGATGGCATGGGCGGGCATAAAGGTGGTGAACTGGCGGCCCAAGAAGCCCAGGACACGTTTGTCAGAAATCTTCGCAGTCAGCAAACACCCATTGAGAACCCAGCCGTGTTCCTGCAAATGACGATGCTTGAAGCACATAAAAATATTGCCAAACTGCGTTCTGACGAAGATCCTCCCTATTATCCACGCACGACCTGTGTTGCCTGCCTGGTACAACAGAACCAGGCCTGGTGGGTGCATCTCGGTGATAGCCGCTTGTATCTGCTTCGAGACAGCGAGCTGATGGAACGCACACGTGACCATACCTATATAGAAGAGCTGTACCAGAATGATGTCATCACTGAAGAAGAGATGCTGACTCACCCGATGCGCAACTATGTCACTTATTGCATTGGCGGGCCTAACGAGATGCCGCCGGTTAGCAGTGGACACTGCGATGAACTGGAAGCCAATGACGTTA